>Ga0314811_100094_pt1 | contig 16067 bp, 14 predicted proteins | sample STEome_7_FD_202340 | JGI IMG/M metagenome (GOLD analysis project Ga0314811, IMG submission 202340) | Metatranscriptome of soil surface biofilm microbial communities from soil inoculated with nitrogen-fixing consortium DG1, State College... ...
AAAAGGGGCAGGGGAAAGGGGGAAAGGTTTGGTATTTTCCCTTTCTCCTTTCACCACAAGAGTGCAAAAAGCAATGAGTGAACTCTTACTTCATGAGCTGCGCTCACAAGGAACAATGAAAATGATCTTGGAAGGATTAGGACTTACGCAAGAACTCTCTCAAACTCTTATAACTTCGTGCCCTTTGCGTCCTTTGCGGTTAGTTTATTCATACTTTTGCGTAAGTCCTAAGGATTTTGCATTGTTTGAGCCTCTATTTTCAAGGCAGGTGTAATAACTCTCCAGTCAACAGTCAACAGTCAACAGTCACCAGTTAACACTCCTAACCCCCAATTTTTGACAAATAAGTTTAAGCAATGAATCTTGCTGAGAGTGTATAAAAAAGTGGTCGCCGTCAAACATTTGTAAAGAGAAAGTAGCGGTTGTTTGCTCTCGCCATGCTTGTAAAGCTTCATGGCTAACTTCTTCGTCTTGCCAACCACCAAATATACTGATGGGACAGTGCAGTGGTTCTTGGGGAGTGTAAGTGTAAGTTTCTATAATTGCAAAATCCGCCCGCAAAATTGGAAGAAAAATTTGCATCATTTCTGGATTTTCTAGTACTGCTTTGGGTGTACCGTTGAGGGTGCGTAGTTCTTCGAGTAACTGTGCATCTGGTAAGGCGTGGATGGGTGGTTTTGTGGGCGGGATTTGGGGAGCGCGACGACCAGAGATGAACAGGTGAAACGGCTGAAGATTATACTTTAAGCGCAGTAGACGGGTTAACTCAAAGCTAACTAATCCCCCCATACTGTGACCGAAAAAGGCGAATGGTTTGTCTAAGTATGGTAAGAGAGATGAAGCGATCGCCTTGACAAGAGGTTCTAATCGCGCGATGGGTGCTGACTGCATCTGTCTTCCCCGTCCCGGATATTCCACTGCACAAACCTCGACATTGCGAGGTAAGCTATTAGCCCATGTACGAAAAATCATGGAGCTACCACCAGCATAGGGGAAACAGAATAAACGCAAGTTTGCTTGAGGATTTGGTTGGGGACAGCTAATCAAAGAATTGAAAGTTGGTTTAGTTGTCATAATAGAGCTTAGAGTTAGATATTGGTGATTGTTGACTGTTGACTGGGGACTAGAGTTAGAGCTTCTAAAATGATTGGTGTTCTGGAACGTTTAGGTTTTTGTTCTCACAACACAAGCTGTCATAGTGACAAAAAACTTATTGTTGTTTTTTCTCTTTTACATCTAGGACTCATATTTGATTTGGTGAAAAAAATCAGTATACTTTTATGCCTTTTTACCTGTTCCCTATTCCTTATCTCTATGAGGAGTTAAAGAATTAAGCCCGGATTTATATATATGTCAAGTTCTCTACTAATAAAAACCTCAGATAATACCTGATAAGCTTCAGTCAAAGCTGCCATTAATTTTATTTAGAATGCAACTGTTTAGATGAAAAAAATCTGAGATTTTATAGTTTTTTTCAAGTAATTCAACTACACCACTCGCTATTCCCTACTCACCATTACCCGCCTCAATTGTGGTCTAAATACCTGATAAATACTGTAATTTAAAATGTAGATTTTATCGTCCTGTTCTCTGACCTCTACAAACAAAATTTCTTAACACCAAGCGAATTGTGCCATATCCTATTAAAATTTGAGCAGGGAATTTGGAGGGAATCGTACAGTGGTTGATGATGAACGCATAGTCAATGCAGAACAGATTCATCCAAGGGACTTTTCCTGGCGATTATGGCCTCTTGTGCCACTCTACCCATACGGTAGGCGGCGGACAATCCGCAAAGAAGTCCTCAAGGATACAATCTGGAATTTTGACCAACTTCAGGGCATTTTTTATGTTGTTGTGCCAATTCGCATGACTGTGGTGAAGTTGCAAGCAGGTGGTCTTTTAGTTTATGCTCCTGTTGCGCCGACACTAGAGTGCATCAGGCTTGTCAATGAGTTGGTAGCAGAACATGGTGATGTCAAGTACATCATTCTGCCTACTGTCTCTGGTTTGGAACACAAGGTTTTTGTTGGCCCCTTCGCTAGATATTTTCCCACTGCACAGGTGTTTGTCGCCCCTAATCAATGGAGTTTCCCACTAAATCTTCCCTTAAGCTGGCTTGGCTTACCTGCAAAACGCACCCAGTTGCTTCCAGAAGATAGCAGCCAAACACCTTTTGCTGATGAATTTGATTATGCTATGCTTGGCCCCATTAATCTTGGTTCTGGTCGATTTGCGGAAGTTGCTTTTTTTCACAAGCGATCGCACTCTCTCCTGGTAACAGATTCAGTACTTTCGATTCCAGAAGATCCACCTGCGATCGTCCAATTAGATCCATATCCGTTACTCTTCCATGCCAAGGATAATGCATGTGACATTGTTGCAGACATTCAAGCAAATCGCCGCAAAGGATGGCAGCGTATTTGTTTGTTTGCTTTATACTTTCAACCAAGCGGCTTGCAAATCCGCCCTTGGGGTCAGGTGTTCCAAGATGCCCTCAAAGCACCAGAACGCTCAAAAAAAGCTTATTTTGGATTGTATCCCTTTAAATGGCAGGACTGGCAGCGTTCCTTTGAAGCTTTACGGGGTAATGGTCGGTTGTTTGTAGCACCAATTTTACAAACACTAATTCTCAACCGCGCACCCAAAGAAACTATTAACTGGGCTGATAAAGTAGCAAGTTGGAACTTTGAGTGGATTATTCCTTGCCACTTTGATGCACCGATTAAAGCCCAGCCTTATCAATTTCGTCAAGCTTTCTCTTTTTTAGAAAAGCAGCCTGGTTTTGGTGCTGGTGTATTGAACAGTAACACCTATCCGTTACCAGAAGAGGATTTTAAAACACTACGGGAAATCGATGCAAATTTAAATAAACTTAGTATCGTCCCACCAGCGAGGGAGAAGGTGTAGGGAGGTGGGGAGGTGGAGGAACAACGAAAAGCTCTTGGTTGTCCCAGTCCCCAGTCCCTATTTTTAAAGGTGCATTAGCGATTTCCACCTTGAGTTGACACTGTTAACACTTGCGGTGGTGTAGCATCGGGTGGATAAAGAAAGTCTACTTCTACTAAAGAGCGATCGCCTGCTTTCATGTTTAATGAAACTAAGGGTTCTCCTATTTGACCCCGCTTTTGTACTAAATGTACAAACTCTGTTTTCGGCTGATTTTGCTTGTTTTTGTAACGTACCCGCACTGTGCCGCGAAAGAAGACTTGACGCGCTGGCGTACTCAAAAAGCGTAACCCTGGCTGAACTAACCGATCTTCTTTCAGGGGAGTTTGTATCGATACACTCACAGTTTGAGGATTTTGGGTGTTGTTATATAACGGCAACTTTAAACTATATTGAATCCCATAGTTGCCATGTGCGCGATATGCAGTGTCAGGGTAGCGCACCAGCATCTTACCACTTTGAATTTGATTAGTTCCTAAGGTACCACGATGCAGGGTACTCAGAGCATAGGAAAACATCTGGCCGGGTTGGGGAATAGTTAAATACCTAGCTTTAGGATTATCTACTAATAAGGCTCGCCATTGGGAACCAGCAACCACTCCAGCAACGCGCCCGTAAATTATTGGCTTGTCAGTTTCTTCTAAAGGAGTGGGGGTTTTATCCCGTGGACTAGCTAAATCACCATTATTTAGTAAATTTTCCCACTCTGCCAAAGTCGGCGGACGTTCGCTACCATCTGCATTTGTTGGGGCAAACATGGCTAGGCTAGCTGCATAAACTGTGCTGCTACTTTGCAAACGCATTAATGTAGAGCGACCATTGAGGGGTGGCGTCAATCCCTGCACCGGAATTGGTAAATTTAGTAACATCCGACTTTGCCCTGGTGGAATTTCAATTTGGGCAGGGAAAATATTTTGTCGTTGTCCTCTTAATATATCAGTCATGACGCGATCGCCAGGGCCGGCAAAAATTTTTCCTAAAGGATTTTGGGTAAAAGATGGTAACTCAATAAATGGTGCATCGGGTTGGCTTAAATAACTCGCCCCCTGCAAAATATTTACCTTCACCGGCTGCGAAGTAGGGTTGTGCAAAATTATCCCTAGATAAAGAGAACGTAAATTTTCTGGCGGTTCAGCTCTAGCTACATGGTGAGCAAAAATATCAAATCTTCCGCGAAAGGGAAAATTCAGATGTGCTGTAGGAACTTTTTTGTCTTTTGGTGGAAAAGTTGAAAGTAAAATTCCTTCTTTTAAAACTAATTCCGGACTATTGCTATTAAAAGTTGGCACTGTATCCAACTTACCTGGTAAAGGTCGTACTTGTTGTGATTGTATGACTTCTTGAGGCGGTGGTGTCGCAGGTGTGGATTGGGCTATGGGAAAACTTAGTAAAAATGGCAACATATACTTAGGTAACACTTTGAACATACAGACACTAACAACTTGATGAAAGTGCCAGATTGTTAATAATTAATAAGAAATCAGCCAAAATGCCACTCAAATTTTCTCCATTGAGAAGGGGAACGTGAACAAAGATACAACGCGCTGGTAGTTGGCTTTCGTTTAAGTAGTCTAAAACCGAATAGTAAAGACCTTCGCAAACAAATTTACCGCAGTCGTGGCTAATGTCAATTGCCACTGCTTCGGCCACTAATTTTTCTAAATCAACATTTGTGTGCAAAACACTTTCACCAGAACTAGCCGCCAATTCTACACTTAATCGAGTGCGACTGGCAGCCATGCCACAACAGATAATGTAATCAGGTTGGATTGCATTGATTTTTTCAATTACCAGAGAACTGGCCTGTTGCACATCTACGGGTAACAACCGCAAAAAAGTTAAGTCAAGGGGAATCAGCTGAAGCTTGGTAACTTCTATTAATAAATCATCAGATGAATTTGATTGTTGATCCGTCAGCCAAGTGTCAAAAGAAGTTAATAGAATTCTTTTCTGCATAACAAATATTATTTACAATAGGAATATTATTTAGAATAGAAAAACCCTCCATAATAATTTTACAAGGAGCAGGTAAATGCCAGTGATTGCGGTCGTAGACTATGAGATGGGAAATTTGCACTCAGTCTGCAAAGGTTTGGAAAAAGCCGGGGCAACTCCTAATGTTACTTATTCTCCAAAGGAATTAGAACATGCAGATGCAATAGTTTTGCCGGGAGTGGGAGCATTCGATCCCGCAGTACAACATTTAAGATCGCGTGGTTTAGAACAACCGATCAAAGATGCGATCGCATCTGGTAAACCTTTTTTAGGTATCTGTTTGGGATTGCAAATTCTTTTTGAATCAAGTGCAGAAGGTATCCAACCAGGACTGGGAATTATCAAAGGAAAAGTACGGCGGTTTCGTCCCGAAACAGATATTACTATTCCTCACATGGGTTGGAATCAACTGCAAGTGACTCAGCCAAAAAGTCTTTTGTGGGAGCATTTGCCCTCAAATCCTTGGGTGTATTTTGTTCATTCCTACTATGTCGATCCAATAGAAGAGGAAATTCGTGCAGCAACCGTCACCCACGGTACTCAAACTGTAACAGCTGCCATTGCCCGCGAAAACCTGATGGCTGTCCAATTTCACCCAGAAAAATCTTCTAATATCGGATTGCAAATCCTGTCTAATTTTGTTGCTCAAGTACGGGAAAAAATTCCTGCATAATTATTTTTGTTGTTAGTCATTAGTCATTAGTCATTAGTCATTTGTAAATAAATCAAAATGGCCATTGACCATCAATATAATGCCCAATGCCCGATGCCCAATGCCCCATCCTCATGAGTCTGAGAATTTACGGAAATCGCCAGCTAAAAACTTTACCAGGTAAAGAGACTAGACCTACTAGTGCTAGAGTTAGGGAAGCAGTCTTTAATATTTGGCAGGGAAAAATTGCAGGTTGCCACTGGCTAGATTTGTGCGCTGGTAATGGTTCAATGGGTGCAGAGGCTTTGTGTAGAGGAGCCGCCTTAGCAGTGGGAATAGAAAAATCAAGCCGAGCCTGTGCCATTATTCAACAAAATTGGCAGCTCTTAGCTAATGCCGAACAAGAATTTCGGGTACTGCGCGGAGATGTTATTGGGCAGTTAAAAACGTTATCAGGCAAGCAATTCGATCGGATTTACTTCGATCCACCTTATGCCAGTGGGTTGTATGAGCCGGTTTTAGTAGCGATCGCCCAGCATCAACTTTTAGATCCTAGCGGTGAAATCGCAGTGGAACACGCTTCACAAGATTGGACATCCCCAGAGATTCCCGCTTGGGAGATTTGCCGCGAGAAAGCTTACGGCAACACATCACTGACTTTTTACAGAATTCGGAGCGAGGGAGATGAGGAGATGGGGAGATGGGGAGATGAGGGAGATGAGGGAGATGGGGAGATGAGGGAGATGGGGAAATGGGGAGATGGGGAGATGAGGGAGACAAGGGGAGAAGTCTGAGCGCCGGCAGCCAGCGATCAGAACTTCAAAGAGACAATAAGAATAAATCCTGATTTTCCAGTCCCCAGTCCCCAGTCAACAGTCAACAGCCAACAGTCAACAATCCTCACCCTCCCAGCTGGTTGGGTCGCTTGTATTGCTTATAGGCAGCGTAAAATAGTCCGCCAAGGGTGACGAAAACTAGACCAAGGACAATGCCTGAGAGCAGGGGTTCAATCACTGTAAGTTCCTTTTTGCAGTTATTCAATATTTGTTTCCCGTTTTTGATTTTACCAAATTTGGTATGAATCCTCTGCGCTAGAGTCTTTTCTCAGGAGGGCTATCCAGATTAAAATAGTCTTCTGTGCTTGCAGACACAATCAAGAACTTTTAAGCTATGTGTAGGAAATGAAAACTTTTTTAGCACACCTATAACTTTCACAGCAAACCTTTTGGATAATCAGATTACCAAACCCGAAATTTTGATTCAGCGCATTATTTTATTGGTGCTGGTCGTTCTGTTAGCAGTGCCCTTGGCCTTTTTTGGCGTTCACTTGGTTCAAGCCTCCGATCCGTATGTCAAGAGCGTTTTATCCTTAACAGGAAACCCAATTCAAGGACACGCTATCTTTCAAATCAATTGTGCTGGTTGTCATGGCTTGGAGGCAGATGGGCGAGTAGGGCCTAGTTTGCAAGCTGTATCCAAGCACAAGTCTCGGTATGGACTGATTCACCAAGTCATTAGTGGCGATACGCCTCCAATGCCCAAGTTCCAGCCTAGTGCCCAAGAAATGGCAGACCTTCTGAGCTACTTAGAGTCGTTGTAGATGCTCGATTCTTTGGCTGCGAGATCCGGAAATTATTCATTGAAAAAGGCAGTATACTATATAGTGCCTTTTTCGTTGATAAAAATCTTTATGAATCTTAACAAACTCCGTAAACTACCAGATGAACTTTAAGCTCTTGTGCGTCATCTGGTAGTTTTTACGTAGAATCTTTGATAAAAACTCACAGAAATTGTATATTTTAAAGTATGTTAGGAAATTACTATTTAATTAGGAAACTTCAAAAAATAAGTTATTCCGGTTAAAGTGTTGACTCTTGATGGTTCACAGTTAACAGTCAACAATCAACAGTCAACAGTCTTCTATGGAATATTTTTTACTTGGAAATCCCTAATTCTGAACTTGAGGTTAGCGTACCCGACTTAGTGGGACTAAGGCAAAGGTTTCCAGTAAATCGGCTACAGCACAGCTTATTTCACAAACAATATATTCTTTGAAATAAATTAAAGCTAATGACTGAAGCGCTCCAAATCGGTAATCGTAAAATCACAGCTAGCGAACTGATTTCTTTACTAGCTAGTTACCAAATGCTGCCACAATTACAGCGGGAATTGATTGTGGATGAAGCAATTGACCAAAGCTCGCGCTCTACCGATGTGGCAATAGAACTGACACCTGAAGAAGTAGCCCAAGCTAAACAGCAATTTTATGCTGAGAAACAGTTGAAAAATGAGGAAGATATCCAAGCTTGGATGGCACGTCAGGGTCTAAGTTACCAACAACTAGAAGCGATTACCACCAGAAAGCTGAAAATTGAAAAATTCAAGCAAGCCACTTGGGGTAATAAGCTAGAAGCTTACTTTTTTCAGTCCAAGTCAAAACTCGATAGAGTAATTTATTCCCTACTGCGAACCCAGGATGTGGGAATTGCTCAAGAACTTTATTTTCGCATTCAAGCAAAAGAAAACTCTTTTGCTGACTTAGCACGGGAGTATTCACTGGGGCCAGAAGCCCAAACTGGTGGTTTAGTAGGCCCAGTAGAATTAAATGCGCTACATCCGGTGATGGTGCAAATGCTCTCTAGCAGTCAACCAGGTCAAATATTACCTCCTACCCGCATTGCTGAATGGTTCGTAATTTTGCGGCTAGAAAAATTTATCCCCGCACAATTGGATGAAAGTATGAAAGCCCGCCTCCTGAATGAACTGTTTGAAGCTTGGTTACAAGAACAGCAAAAACAAATAATGTCTGCACGACTAGAACAGGCTGCAACAGAAACACACTCAGAGGTTGAAAATCATTAATCGATCATCAGATTACGGTATGGCGCTACTTTTACCTTTTTTGAGGTACTAATACAGGTAGTTGTCGCACACCTGCTACAGACTTGGCGTGTTGTCCAACAGTCAAAACATTGAATTGATTGGTTATCATTTCTAAACTTTTATTCACCACTGCCAGTTTTTTGTAGGTGGGGACATCCATACCAGGAAAAAATGATAACTCTGGTACATCTTCTTGACTTAAAAAGTCTGTGGGATGGAGTAATAACGATGGTTGGGTGCGTGTAAGTTTACACAGCCACAAAGCAATTCTCAAATAAAATAATGCCAAACCGCTAGAAAATCTAGTCAAATACATGATGTAGCTGAAGTGAATTGGCACTTTAAAAATTGGCATGGTGGTGACAGGAATTTCAGTCAGTCTATCCTTACCCATGTGCCATTGGTAGGGATTTAGAGGTTGCAAACCATCTTTGAAACTACCAAACAAAGCTTCGCGTTTTTTGCGTTCTTCCTTGCTTAGTTTACAAGTCATCAAATAATAAGCTCGTGCTACTGGCCCCAAAATTGTGGGAAAAGTTGAAGCATCATATTCATAACCGCGTCGTGCTAAAACTTTTAATACTGCTGGGGAAAAGCTGTATCCAGGCCCCCGGAAACCTACGGGGTGTTGATAAGTGACGCGCTTGATATGTTCTTCGGCCTGCGCTACTTCTTCTTCTATTTCATTTTCGGAATACAGGTGTAGCCAGGGGTCGTGGTAGAATGAATGGTTGCCGATTTCGTGGCCGCCGTTAGCGATCGCCTGTATTGCCTGACGATTTTTTTCTAGGGCTGCATCTTGACCAACAATAAATACTGTGATTTTTAAATTCCATTGCTCAAGAATTTCTAAAAAACGCGGTACTGCAATATCCAAATAAGAAGGAAAACTCTCCCAACCCGGAGCGCCTTGATTTTTTAGATAAGACCAAATATTATCTAGATCCAAAGAAAGACTAGCTATTGGTTTCTTTGCTTTATTTTTGGTTTTCATTATTAGTTCAATTATTTGACTACTTCAAAATAAAGATTGACTTTAAAATCAGCGGTTTTTAATTGCTGGTGATTAATATATCATAAATAAAAGGTATTTAAACGTATATAAGTAAGTTTTAGCGATCGCTAGTATTTATAATCAGATTTTCATAACTGAGTTTCAGGGAATTACTATTGTTCGTTGACTGTTAACAGTTAACCGTCAACAATCAACAATCAACAAACTGAATATAAGTGCTAGCGTAACTCTTCTTTCGTCTCTTCTTCTTCCATCGCTTCACTTTTATCTTGTAATGGCTTCACTACTTTGGCAATGGCTTCCTGAATAAAAGCTTTAATAAATTCATCTCTGCGATTCATTTGAAACTGTCGCTGTACAACTTCTGTCATTCCCCCATCGCCCCAATCTTGGTCGTGACGAAAATATTCAATAAAGCTTTTACCAGCAATTCGCGTTAAATAAGCGGCGGTCACACCTTGAATTGCTCTGCCAATAATAAAGGTAGCAACATTAAGTTGCAATGCTGTAGATAATAATTGAATTGCTCCTTTAACAATGCCTAAACTGGCGATGGTTTTTGCTAAAGAAAGGGCTAATTCTCGTCCCCGTTCCATATTCAATTCACAGCCATATACTCGACCAATTTCTACCACCATTTGAGCGTTGACGGCGGCGGTTGCTAATAAATCTACCACTGGTACAGGGGTCACCGACACAACACCAGCGCCAATCCATTGAAAGCGTTCTACGATTTTGTCAGCTTGGCGGCGGCGTTGACCATCGATGAGTTTTCGCGCCTCGTCACCCAAGCGCAGAGATTGTAAAAGGATGTTATCGGCTACTAAATCTTCACCTTCAGCGCGTAAAATAGCAGCCATGCGTCGCAACAAAGGAACAATATCTGATTCTGGCTGGAAGGTTTCGCCGGTTTCTAGTTGTGCAGTTTGGGGATTAGCAGCGATCGCCACTACATCATTAGTAGCAATAAATCCCCGCACCCGCTGGCGTAACCTAGCGAGGATGGCTTCTTTGTCTTCATCTGTGTATAAATCGGTTTTGTTGAGAACTAAAAGCGATCGCTTACCAATTTCCGCCAATCCCCGTAGAGGCTCGTATTCTGAGCGTCGTAAATCATTATCCACCACAAATAATAATAAATCTGCTGCCGTGGCTAGTTCCCGCGCCATTTGTTCTCGTTCCGTCCCCGCTACACCGGCTTCTAAAATTCCCGGTGTATCGGTGATTAAAATTTTCCGTTCTAATCCCTTCAATCGCAAACAATAAGTTTCGCCAACTTGGGTTGTACCCATCGGTGCATCTACTTGACCCACCATGCGTCCCATGATGGCATTTACCAGGGAAGTTTTACCAGCACTACCAGTACCAAACACCACCACTTGAATTTCACCCCGTGCGAGGTTGGCTTCAATTTCCCGCGATCGACTTAACAAAGCTTGACGTGCGACTTCATCTTGAATTTGCGCTACCTGTTGGCGCACAGCTTGGAGAGTTGTAGAAGCTGCATCAGATTTACCAGCTGGGATTTGCGCTGGAGTCACACGGGAACGACTGCGGCGCGATCGCTTTTCCCCGGCTTGAAGCACTAGGACATAATAAACAAAAGCCGCAACCAACCCTCCAATCAGCACAATCAGCAGCAATAACAGCAAATTCCCCAACAACGGCGAATACGATAATTGCCAATAAAGCCGCGATAGCGAATCAATTAGCCATAAAGCTAGCCCCAAAATGACGATTAGACCGATAATCAGCGTTACGATACGTGACAGAGGCATGGCTGGCACAAATTAGTTGATATGAAGTAGGCACATGCTTTCGATCTTAATAGTTTCAGTATTTTTTATCAGATTCACAAGGAAATTAAAAAGTAAAAGGGACTGTTGACTGTTGACTGATGACTGATGACTGTTGACTGGGGATTAAAAAATAATTAATTGCTGTGTAGGGAAGGGAAGCAAGGTGGAGAAAGACAACTATCATCTAAATAAATTGGTCAATTCTACTTTCAGTATTTTTTACCAGGGTAAAAAAAAGCAACTTTTGGTAAACTAATAGCGCATTTTGTATCAAATTTCCTTTTACTTACCGCATTTCTCCAGAGTTCCCTTCCCAAAAGCTGACGCTGGTGATTTCTGTGTTTATATTCCTACTCCCGACTCTCTAGCTAATTCAACAGCGAGTTATATCATGACTGCCATACCTAAATTAAGATACTCTAACTGGGTTAAACAAGTATTCCACCAGCGGAGTATTCGGCAAAAAATTTTTTTTGGGTACGGACTAGCTTTGGGAATTGCAGTTTTGGGGACGATAGCAGGGTTGGTAATTGGCGATCGCTATTTACAACAAGCTAGACAAAAAATGGTGTTGGCAGATGAAGAAAAAAACTTATTAAGTAGTTTCCAAGGAGAATTGTTAGAAATACAGATTCACCAGCAAGAAATACTGCCTTTTTTACAGCAGCCACAAGCTTTACAAAGAGGCATATCTGATTTCAAAAGAGATTTAGCTGAAGCTGAAACATTACTTTCTCAGATGGAGGAATTTAGTCAAAGTTATGTTCAAGAAGATTTGCAATCACTACTGCTCAAGCATGACGACTCAATAACCGTATATTTTGAGGAACTCAGGTCGCTAATTAGACAAATTTTGCCATTAAGTTCCCAGCCACAGGGAGCATTAAAAGCCCAGCAATTAATCTCAAAATTCAGTCAAGGTCAGGATGCTTTGAAGTTTTATCAATTTGGACATGATTTAACTGAGTTTGCCATCACAGTTCAAGAAACTCAACAAGAAGCTGATATAGCTCAAAAAAAAGCTGCCTCAATACAAACTCAGATTATTCTTGCTAGTATACTGCTGTCAGTGGCGATGGCAACTATCCTGGCTTTTTACACAAGTAGTATCATCGCCCGTCCCATTAACGCGGTTACAGATATTGCCCAAAGAGTTACCAAAGAAGCTAATTTTGATTTGCAAGCGCCTATCACTACAGATGATGAAGTTGGTGCATTAGCCAACTCTCTCAATCAGTTAATTCAACAAGTAAAGCAGCTTTTAGCAGAACAACAAGCCGAAAATCAAGCACGATTAATTCAAAGTGAAAAAATGTCCAGTTTAGGACGGATGTTAGCTGGGGTAGCTCACGAAATTAATAATCCCATCAATTTTATTTCTGGCAATCTCGTACATGCAAAAACTTATACTGACGATTTATTAACAATACTGCAAACATATCAAGCCGAAGTAGTTCAGCCTTCACCTGCTTTGCAAACTTTAGCAGAAGAAATTGATTTAGAGTTTCTATTAGAAGACTTACCAAAACTCTTTAACTCCATAAAAGTTGGTGCTGAGCGTACGCGAGAAATTGTCCGTAGTTTAAAAGATTTCTCTCGCTTAGATGAAGGGGAAGCACAGTTACTAGACTTACACGCTTGTCTAGATAATACATTATTAATTTTGAACAATCGTCTGAAAAATGGTATTAACCTGCTTCGCAATTATGGAGAAATTCCTACAATTCCAGGTTATACAGGTTTACTTTATCAGGTATTTATGAATCTTTTAAGCAATGCCATCGATGCTGTAGAAGAAAAAGCAGCACAGAATCCAGAATTTGTAGCGGAAATTACTATTATCACAGAACTGTGTCAGAATAATTGGGTCATCGTGCGAATTGCAGACAATGGTTCTGGGATTTCACCAGAAAATTTACACAAAATATTTGAAACCTTTTTCACCACTAAACCACGAGGAATTGGTACTGGTTTGGGGCTAGCGATCGCATATCAGATTGTGGTAGAAAAACATCAAGGGAAAATTAGCTGCGAGTCTGAGTTAGACAGAGGTACAGAATTTACAATTACTCTGCCTCTTTCTCGCACCTAAATAAAGATATGCTATTGTTGATTGTTGACGGTTCACAGTCAACATTTATTTTTTGAAATTCCCTAAAGGTGTACAAAGCTTCACAAAAATCAATATTTTTCTGTCTTGGGGTACTTTCATGTGAAAGTAAATTTTTTGATAATAATCAACAACATGTAGAGACGTAGCTACGTCTCTATATCTACATGTGTAGTCAGAATCTTTTGCAGTCAGGAAAAAACAAATTTATGGGACTTTTCGAGCAAATTCTTGGTGCTGTTGCTAATCCTAATCAACAAGGTAACTTAGGTCAACTAGGAAGTATTGTTAACATCGTAAATCAACTGAGCGATCGCACTGGCGCAGATCCTTCTACCATCCAATCCGTTTTGTCAATTGTCGGTAGTCAAGTTCGTTCGGCTTTACAACACAAGCAAGCCACAGATGGGAATGAAGCCGCACAAACTCTAGTTAATCAATATGCTGGTACTTCTGCCAATCCCCAAGCAGTGGATTCGTTATTTTCTGCTGGTATACAACAGCAAGTGGCTGAAATTGCTGCCCAGCGCACGGGGTTAGATGCTAGTGTAATTCGACAATTGTTGCCTTTGGCAGTACCTTTAGTCCTGAATTTTCTCCAGTCAGGCGCTAATGCTCAAAATCCTCAAACTGGAGGTAATCCCGTACTCAATTCTTTCTTAGATGCTGATGGCGATGGTGATGTTGATATTGCCGATGCTTTACAAATGGCCAGTCGTTACATCAAATAAATATTCATCCACATTTCCTACAGACAAGGGTTAATCGCGTCTCGAACCACTTCTTCATTCTCCAGGTTGTGGGAAGCTACAGCCACATATTTTCACTCCCACAACAACTCCCTGCTCATCAGATATTGGCAAATAGGCCTTGCTAGATTCTGAGCTTGGACATAGGCTGAGAACAAGGGGAATTTGCAAATAGAAATCACACATTCTATGGCTAAATTTTTTGAATCTATCACTGAAGAACTGCAAAGCTTCATTAGCGCCCAACACATGTTTTTTGTTGGCTCTGCACCGTTAAGTCCTACAGGTCATATTAACCTGTCTCCGAAAGGTTTGGATTGCTTTCGCATCCTTTCTCCGAAGCGAGTAGCTTACATAGATCTGACAGGCAGTAGTAACGAAACTTCGGCGCATTTACAAGAAAATGGGCGCATTACTTTCATGTTTTGCGCTTTTGAAGAACCTGCTTGTATTTTGCGTCTTTACGGTCAAGGAAATACAATTTTACCCACTTCTCCAGAGTGGAATTCATTGTATTGTCTATTTCCAGAAATACCTGGAACTCGTCAAATTATCATCGCCGATATCCAAAAAGTACAAACCTCTTGTGGTTTTGGCGTGCCACTGTATGACTATCGAGGCCAGCGCGAAACTCTAGTAAACTGGGCTAGTAAAAAAGGCGAACAGGGAGTTAGAGAATATCAACAACAGAAAAATCTCGTCAGTCTTGATGGTTTATCCGCTCCACTAAGTAAATTATTTTAATGTTGACAAAAGCAGCTTGTTAGGCAGGATTTAGAACAGGTTAACTAAGATGATATTGTTTACTTTGTCAGCACTAATACCATTTTGAATTTTAGATTGTATTGAAGAAGAATTCAGAAATCAGAATTGACTAAACGCCCCGCTACCGCTTATCTACGAGACGCTAAAGCGAACGCTATCCGCCAGTCATACAGAATACCCAACTGAATTCTGACTCCTGACTCCTGAATTCTGTTTGTTTACAGGGCAAGCTTATGGGATTGCAATCATTATTCAAATTGGTATTATGTGGTTGCTTTGATGGTAAATAAAATTAAGTTTGACGATTTGAGAGTATAAAATAATGGTGAATTATTCGATTTCTCCACTCACAGCAAAAGATGAGACTTTTTTGTGGGAAATGCTATACGAAGCAGCACATTTGAGAAAGGAAGGTAATTTGACTGTGCAGGATGCCATGAATCATCCTGATTTGGCAAAATATGTCAAAAATTGGGGAGGCAAAGATGATAGTGGCTTTGTTGCTATTTTAGAAAGTACGAATCAGCCAGTGGGAGCAGCATGGCTGCGTTTATTGACTGGTGAAAATCAAGGATATGGTTATATTAGCGATCGCATTCCCGAATTAGCAATAGCAATTCTCCCTGAATATCGCAATCAAGGTATAGGAACACAGTTACTCAAGCATGTATTAGCAGCAGCCAAAACATCCTATGAGTCAATATCCCTCAGCATTAGAGCCACAAATCCCGCCTTGGCTTTATATCAAAGATTAGGTTTTGCAATCGTCTCCGGTAGCGAGACAATTAACCGAGTTGGTGAAATTTCTTTGAAGATGAAAGTTGATTTATAGCAATCCCAAATCATTTGTGAAATCAGCTAATGCGCGCTAAAAAAGCCAGGACTTACGCAACGCCGATATTGTCATTGCGATCGTAACAAAGTTTAGGGAAGCAATCCCAGCCTTATATCATGTCCGCATAATTAGTTATGATTCCCACAGCCATTGCACCCCACCCCTTAATCTCCTCCCCGCCTGCGGGCAGGGCTGATTCATTCCCCAAAGAGCTTTAAAAATCAACGGTTCTAGCGATTAAAAATTGGTTATTTTGTTACCAGCGTGCCGATAAAATCAACTATTTTACTGATATTTAAGTGCTTAAACGTTCAT
>Ga0314811_100095_pt1 | contig 15935 bp, 12 predicted proteins | sample STEome_7_FD_202340 | JGI IMG/M metagenome (GOLD analysis project Ga0314811, IMG submission 202340) | Metatranscriptome of soil surface biofilm microbial communities from soil inoculated with nitrogen-fixing consortium DG1, State College... ...
TACCAAATTCAATTAGGAGTTATGAGTGATGAGTTAAGAATTAATAATTCCTAACTCCTAACTGTTAACTCCTAACTGTTTTGGCGGTATCTTTCTGTGGCACTATCCTCACGATCGCTCGCAATGGACGTTATCCAGCAAGTTTGCATAAATCTTTTAGGGTACATGATATGGCGGAAATATTATGGTTTCAGGGACAGTTTCTCTGATTGGAAAAAAATTAGTTATCAGTTATGACTCATTGATTGGTACTAATGGCTGGAAATCGCACGGTAAATTGATGAAAGATTTGTGTAGTAATTATAAGCACAGGCATTTGAACTGATAAGAATTGAAATACTTCAAATTCTATCGTGTGAAAATATTAGGAGTTATTCTACATACTTCACCAGTAGTAAATAGCGATGAGGATTCTTACATTATTTATACTTTTGTACGGAACTATTCACAAAAATTAGGTAAACCTTAACTGTGATTAATAATTTTCTACTTTGTAGAAAATAAATTTTCATCTAGAGTAGGACAAAGATACCTGCTGTGACTACAGAAATAAAAGCTAGATCCAGTCTCTGGCTTCTAGTTTTAGGAAACCAACTTTTATTCTGGAAAGTCTGGTTTCAAAATGGGTAACAGCACCATTCCCCATCAGCTCGATCACCTATGCTAAAAGTTATGCACTCGGCCACCAACTCAGCCACTCCAAATACCCAGTGGGAGGATTTAATCAAGCTTCCAGCTCCTAACACAGTTCAATGGGACAATATCAAAACCCAATTAGACTTGGTGCTGTTGGCACTAGAAACCTTAACTGGGATTGGTTCTGAGGCTATGCTTTCGGCGGCAACTGATTTGAATTTAGAGTCAAGAGTGCCAGACCGTGTAGCTTTATGGCGACTGCGCCAATCAAATCCGCTACGCAAAGGTCAAGGAGGGCGAAAAAAGCTAGATATAGAAGAAGCGCGATCGCTTGTTCTGATCACCTGTTACCTTGCCAAACAGCACCAAGAATTGATTCGCCGCGCTGTTGGTTTGTTAGAACAAATGGCAGAAAGTAACCGGGAACCTCACCAGGCTGCTCTACTTGGAGATTATATTGATGCTTTTTGCAACACTTACCAAGAGCGGATGGAAGAGGACGAGCAAATCTCAACAGATTTACTTAACAACCTGGCACTAAAACTGCTTGTAGATTTACTTTTTTACAGTGCCCCTGGTGGGCATCGCCGTCTTTGGCTAGCACTTATAGACCGTTCTACAAAATTTTAAATTTGATTTTTGAGATTCCTCAACCAAAATTCGCCGATGTAAGTTTGCTAAGTCAAGAAACCTGTTTGAGCATCGCTAGCCCCTGGGTAATGCGCCATCAATATTGGTTCTTGTTTGCACATCAGTCTGGACAAAAAAAGAATCGATTATTTGCAAGCAACTGACTCGACTTTTGTCTCTGACATGCTACCAATAGCTTGCTTCGACCTAGTAGTAAGCAAAATCCCAAATAGTCTTCCTTGTTGTTCCTGCCATGCCTCTATCAAATACTGTGATTCGTCGCTACACACCTCCCACTTGCACGCTAGAAGTATTCGCGCAAAGTTCGCCTTTATCGCGATGGATGGGAAGAACTGTCCTCAAGCAACTAACCTTTGAGTTACGTTTTGACGATCCCCGATTACCAGAAGAACACAGAGTTCCTATTCGAGGCGATCGCAATCAATTAGAAGCTTTGTGTGATGCAGTCACCAGCTATGTACAGCAATTCCTCCAACAGCCTCCAGAAAGCTTTTGGGTTAGTTTCTCTAGTACCCAAGAATCTAGCACGGCACTGAATGAACCAGAATTAGAGTTATCAACAAAAACATTAAATTCTTTTAATACCCCATTTACAGGGTCAAATATACATTTAGAACCCAGCAGCTATTTAACTCACAATCTATTTCTCGGTTCTCTCGCCAATCAAACATCCGGCCCAGTGATTCAACTGAGTTTGTTGCAATTATTCGATTTGGCAACTGCTTTAGACGAATACTCAACCGATGTTATGGCACTCCCAACTCTTAACACAAGGAGTTCAGATATGAGCTTCCCTGCTTGGGCACCCATCGCCGCAGTCTTAGTATTAGCGGTGGGTTTTTTACCTGTTACTTGGCAATATGCTAACAACATCAGGCAAAAACAACAGACAGCTAAAACATCAGATCCCACACAGGTGAAAACTGCCCTACAACCTTCATCTCCTCTCACCTTTCCCACACCCCAACCTGGAATCACTACCCCAGCAGATAATTTACTTGGTTCCACCCCTCCACCGTCGGCGTCTAGTTTGCCCCAAACGCCGCTAACAACTAATAATTCTAGTTTGCCTACCACACCATCTGTATTGCCTAATAATGCACTGGGCATACCTCCTTTAGCTCAGAGTCAAACTCCAATCTCACCAAACAATTCAGCTATCGCACCCTCCAGCAAAATCCCTGGACAAGAAATTGCCATACTCCCAAATCTGGGACAGAATCTTACAACCTCAAAAAATCCCCAAGCAGAAGCTCTCCCTAAGAGACGCAATTTACCCCCCAGCCTATCTTCTAATACACCCAACTTTTCACCCAACGTCTCCCCAATAGTTCCTCCCTCGGTTGCTACCATACCCAATAACAACCGTAGCAATGTCCCCACCCAAACTTCGCCACTCAGCCCGTCGCAACAACTCGACGAAACAATCAGTGCCCTACAGGCAGCTGCTCCTGTAAATAAACTCCCCACAGAACAGCCTTCCTCTGTGACTCCTACTAGTAATCCGTTCATCGATCGATTAGGGGATAGCAGCAAACCACCCACATCAAGACAAGTAGCAACCGGCACATTATTTGATACACCTCAGGTAGCAGAAGCCAGGGAATACCTGACAAAGCGCTGGCAACCACCTGCGGGATTAGGACAAACATTAGAATACAGTTTGATAGTCAGTGTTGATGGCACAGTGGAACGAATTTTTCCCCTGAATAAAGCAGCAAGAGAATACGTTGATAGCGCTGGAATGCCACAAGTTGGTCAACCCTTTGTTTCCGCCAATACCCGCGGACAAAACGTCAGAATTCGAGTTGTTCTCAGTCCTGATGGCAAGGTACAGACTTTTCCTGATGAGTAAGGCATCAAGCAATACCTTTGGGTTAACAAAGCGATCTACTGTTTTGAGCTATAAAGCGCCTAACGCAGCATTTATATCATGTCCGCATAATTAGTTATGATTCCCACAGCCATTGCACCCCACCCCTTAATTCCCTCAGAGCCTGCGGGGAGAGGAGACAAAGCGTAGTAGCGTGATACAGCTAAAATATCCATTAGCTTGACTCTTGTGGGATGGGCGTCTCGCCCGTCCGGACGGGTGAGGACACCCATCCCACAATAAAATCTATTGCACAACTTTAGTCTAGACACGCTACTAGTGGCATGTCTAGACTAAAATAGTGCATTAGTAAAATCTTGTGGGGTGGGCATCCTGCCCGCCCGGACGGGTGAGGACACCCATCCCACAAGAAATTTTATTGCAACATTTTAGCTGTGTCAGTCCAGTACAAACTTTGTACGAGTTTTTGTTTGCATTCCTGGCACCTTTGAGGGTTTTCTTTAGACAGTCTATGTTTAAATTGCACTGACTTCGGCAAATTTTGTTAAGAAGCGGAAGGCTTTGAGGATATAACTAGCACAATCTCTCGGAGAGGTATTATAAAACGATCGCCACGCATTGGCTTTATCTTCGTCATAGCGATCGCCTTTTTCTGGATAATGTTCTAACCATGCCAACCGCACTGCATGACCGATTAAGACATCTAATACTATATATTCTTCGATTTGCAGTTGGGGATTATTGGCGGCGATGGCTGCTAATTCCATTAATGCTTCAATATTAACTTGGCGGTATTCTGGAGCTTCGATTTTATTCAGCAGATGCTCAATTAATAAAGCAAAATTTCTTTCTCCTGCTGTCATTTCTGACAACATTAATTCACTATCTAAACGATTGCGACGCTCTAATTTATCGCCAATTACCAAACCTTTGCAATGTTGCATTAATAACCAAACTTGCTTAAAAAAGTCTTTTGGTACTCGCCCCGTCCCCCCTTCTCCTTGGCGAAACCGCCGCCAACTACCAGAAGGAACTTGGATTTCTTCTGAAATTGCTGGTGACACCACCCAAGCAATATCGCTTTCTTTTTGTTTGACGTGCAATGATTCTTGCTGGCGTAACAAGTTACTCATACCAGTATATGCAGTTAATACCTGACGCAAGCGCATTTTCACCTCAAAGGGTGCAAGTTGCATTAAGTAATCATAAGCTTCATCTTGAGTGACATTTAATTCCCGTGCTAATTCGCTGGTAATTAATAAGATTAGATAGCCGACTCTCAGTGTCAGGAGTCCTTGAAATAGTTCGGGTTCAGATTTGATTAGAACTCCGAGATAAATTAAAATTTCCTGAGTAAGGACGCGATCGCGTATATCCTCACGACAAAAATTACTAATTTTATCAGCAATTTCATCGTGGGACATGGGTACGGTAATTAAGGATGCTTCACTGTACGCTTTACCCACAGCGATTTGCTTACCTTGTACCAAAATACTGGTCACTGCATCTGATAAGCTGATATCAACCATCTTGCGTAACCCCGCAGCCCGACGTACCACGGCCCAAATGCCTGAATCTCCAGCTTTGGTATAAACTTCATCTAGTAAATCCCCTACGGTAACAGTATTTCCAGGGCCGCCATATCCTGTATTAAATTCGATTCCTTGCAAACGAGTCAAAGTTTGTAATAATTCAATTTGCTCGTAAAGATTTTCTGATGAGCGCAAATAAGAAAGCAATAACCCTAAGTTGGTTTCACATTCCATCTGAAATTCTTGAGTGTGACCCAAGCGCCAATTTTTTTCAGGATGGTAACCTAGATAATAGCAACGTAGTCCGGTATTTTTGACTGGATATACAGAAAATTCTGCATCTTCAAGAAAATCAATTCTTTGGATTCCAGCTGTGAGCATTAACTGATTTAGCCGCCCTAATTTTACTCCCACGCCGTTACAAATTCCATCTTTGAGTTCTTGCATCAATTCTAGTAATGCCTCAGAACCTATTTCTAACATGGTGTGGGTTAACATTAAAGTTAAAATAGGACGCCCTAAATCGCTCCAATATTTTTGAATGTAAGCTAATTCGCTTCTAATTTGAGCTATCAAAAAATGATAATCAAGGGTTAAGTAAAATTGTCGAGAATCGAGAAATGAGGGCAAAAATACAATTGTTTGATTGCGAATCCGAAATATTCTCGATGTTGTTAAACTCCGCAACCGCCGCACTGGACGGCCAGTTAAACCAAGTTTCGTGTTTCGTCCAATTTGGGTATAAATAGCTGAAAGTTCGCCAGCTTTTCTCACCTGGATTGGTTCTATTTGGGTTGGTGTTTGGGCTTCAATTCCATGCACTTCTAATTTGGCTTGTAAATCTTCATCTTCTGCTAGCAAAGCAATTTGTACCAAAACTTCCCGTTGTTTGCCAACACACAAATGTCTGCCTAATGGATCGATATCACCAACTGCTATTAATCCTTCACTCAACATTTGACCAAGGAAGTATAAACTTTGTGCCCATACTAAGGGGATATTTTCATTGGGTAAACGGGGTTGAGTTTGGGGTGCTGTTCTTTCTGCTTCTACGTTTTGTCCTGGAACATAATAAAGTTCTGGCAGTAAATATAAATTATTTTGTTCGATGAGTAATGTTGATAAAAGTTCTTGGTATTTTGTAACTTGTTCTTTGTTGCCACAAAATAATCCATCTAAAACTAAATAAGTAAAAAATAACGGCCATTCGCATTCAATATGCTCGAATTGCTTTAGTTCCCAAGGTTCGTAGTGCAAGCGTTGGCTGTCTTCTAAAACGGTTTGGTGTCCATCACGTAGAAAACGTTTGCAGCCATATTTACCTGCAAGTTTGTTGATAATATCGTTTAAAGTGCGTTGACGCAGTTGTAAGTCTTCCACTGCAAAGGCAGGATAACTAATAATACTCAACAATGCCGCGTCAATTTCTTTGGAACCAGATTCTCTAGGTAATAGTGATTCTAGAGTAATACGAGCGCGGGCAATTTCATCTGGTAGCACATGAATTACTGATGCTTGACTACCATGCACGCCAAACAAATCCAATCCATTCATCGCTTCTAAAGCTGCTTTTGCCATGCCTACGGAACTGGCATTTAACTCAGCATTACCACGATTAATTTTATTACCACGTTCCCAAATACCATAGTCTGGTGTGCGGTAAGCTCGTCCAATGTAGTAAACCAAATTTTGAACGAAATTAACTTCATCAATCGTATAAATAATTTGCAATCCCGTGGCGGTCATTTGCGCCAACATCAGTAAAAATAAAGATGTGGCATCAAGTTGTAAATGCCCCCATTCATCATCACCAACAACAATGTCTCCTGTGCTGGTATTGTATTTGGCGTGCAGTCCATCCAGTAAAGATTGAGTATGTTTAAATTTCTCTACTTTATGAGCTTGCCGCATCATTGCAAACAGTAACCCGCGCATCAACTTGATGACACTATGTTCTAATTCGTAACTATGTCCTTGGCGATCGTCAATTTTGCGGTATGCAAGTGCTAAACCCCAAACTGCCAAAATACTGTAAACATTGTCTCGCACCCAGGCATCAGTATAATCGCCGTGGGCTGTAATTGCTGTACTCGCAGGTAGTAAACCTGTGATTGGATTTTGCCGAGTGAGGATAATCGTCTTTATTTGTTGATAATAATACTCTAGGCGAGTTAGCAATTCGGTAGATGTTTTCATAATTTTGTTTGGCAGAGGAGCTTGCAAAGTTCGGTGCTGTGGCTGTGAGGCGAACAATCTAAACCTAATTTGGAATAAGTTTTGTAATGGTTGATGGGAAACAGCCCAGGGTGGTGTGAGTTTCTTATTATCTCGCGTTAACAGCCCTCTAGGTACTGAATTTTAGTGAAGTCGGACTCAAATACAAAATTTATTCAAATCTTCATTGATACTGAGATATTTTTATACTTAATTTATTTTGTTTTTGATAAATTAAAAAGTAAAAAATATTCCATTGCTATTTGTTGACTGTTCACAGTTAACAGTCAACCCTTTAACCAGAATAATTTATTTTTTGCAGTTCCCTAAGGAGATTAATTATGTCTCTGCGTTACAACGAAAATCATGCTCAATTAGTGAAAGTAGTTTACTCCCAAGTGAGAGTTAATGGCAAAATTGAATTAGTACCACTAGAGCTATACGCTGATGGTTCACTTAAGCGTTCTATTGGGTAAGTGAAAGTTAGAAAATCTCCATTGTTACCTCAAGCAAACCTAGTTTTTTATTTTGTGATAAACAGCTGTCCAAGCCTCTTCATTTTTTATATGCAAGAGGCTTTGAATTTTCTGCAAAAAGCCCTTGGTTTAGGCAATAGGAAAACGCCAAATTTTAAAATCAAGGAATTTTAAAAAGGACATATTAAAATATCGTGGCCAGCCAGCCCCGCTTTAAATGTTAATTTGACCTATCCATAATTCAAATTAGCAACAAAAAGTCCGATTATTCAGGCAGTTTTTTTTGCCATTCCCTCTTGCTTATGGCTTGAAAAAATCTTGGTAACCGCAGGATAGACTAGAAAAACATACTGTTATTATACGTTTGAATTGATTTATCTGAATTATCTAAATTCACCAAGTTTACTAGGAAAAATATTGATTAGCTTGACACAGATGCTAAGAGTAGTAAAATCTACTTTAAGTTACGCGAAAATTACCTGAAAATCAAGGCTTGAAGTTGGTTACTGGTGAAGAACGTCACAAATTCTCGATAATATTACCCAGTATCTACCGGAGATGGCGATTCCGGGTTAGGATGATGACTAGCGATGCCCTGATTGGATATCGATATTGAATTATTGAGATTTTATGGGCCAAAGTTCCCAAGATGGCAGTATCAACCTCCTCTGAGCTGGTGAGACAGTCTCCCAGCGCGGGGGAGATATTAGGAGGTATGTATTATGCTCACACAGGAACTCCGGGATGCACTGATTGATGCTACCGATTTAAATCAGTTGAAATGGGATTTGAATCGGTTACAACCAGTGGATGTAGGGGAATATATTGCACAATTGCCTGAAAAACAAAGAGCGATCGCATTTCGGTTACTCAACAAAAATCAGGCAATTGATGTATTTGAATATCTGCCAACAGACGTACAGGAAGAACTAATTAATTCCCTACATGATGTACAAGTGGCGCAACTTGTAGAAGCCATGAGTCCTGATGAACGAGCAGAATTATTTGATGAATTACCTGCTGGAGTAATTAAACGGCTGTTAAAGGAATTGAGTCCAGAACAAAGGCAAGCCACAGCCACAATTCTCGGTTATCCAGAAGGCACTGCTGGACGAGTAATGACCACTGAGTATGTCCGGTTACGAGAAGGATTAACAGTAGGTGAAGCTCTCAGTAAAATCCGCCGTCAAGACGAAGACAAAGAAACAATTTACTACGCCTACGTTACAGACGATAACCGGACATTAGTGAGAGTAGTTTCACTGCGCCAGCTGTTGTTTACCTTTCCCGATGTTTATATCAGAGATATTGCCAGCGATCGCGTCATTAAGGTGAGAACCGAAACCCCCCAAGAAGAAGTCGCCCAAATCATGAAGCGCTACGACTTAATCGCCATTCCCGTAGTTGACCGGGAAGACCGATTGGTGGGTATTGTCACCATTGATGATGTCATCGATATTTTAGAAGAAGAAGCCACACAAGATATTCAAAAATTGGCGGCTGTCAGTGGTGATGAAGGAGCTTTGTCCCCTCCTCTACTCACCATCCGCAACCGCTTACCTTGGCTGTTGGGCATCATGGCTTTGTACATTGGTGCAGCTAGCGCCATCGCTCCTTTTCAGTCTGTAATTTCCGCAGTGCCGGTGCTTGCAGTGATCATGCCAATTTTTTCTAATACTGGTGGTACAGTAGGAATCCAAGCACTAACCGTGACCATCCGGGGCTTGGGAGTGGGAGAGGTGACACCCAAAGACACTGTGAAAATTCTCCGCAAGGAAATTTTCGCTGGTTTAGGTACAGCCATCGCTTTAGCCACAACGATGATTCTGCTTTCTTTGATTTGGGCGCGACCCCAAGAACGATGGGTGGCTTTAATTGCTGGTACAGTTATGGCAACAAATACAATAGTGGCCGTGACTCTTGGGACTTTACTACCAATGGCCTTGAAACGCTTGAAGCTCGATCCGGCCTTGGTTAGCGGCCCATTAGTGACTACAATGCTAGATACAATTGGATTTTTAACATTCCTGAGCCTAATTTCTGTAGCTTTAAACGTTTTTAAATTACCAACATGAAGGGATTAAAAAGTACTGAGTGAGGAGTTAGGAGTGAGGAGTTGGGAGTTAAGAGTTATTCTCCCTCATCCCCCTCATCCCCCTCATCCCCCTCATCCCCTTCATCCCCCATGCCCCAAACTATGCCTACAACAACCTGGAATCGTCACCACGTTCTTTCCCTCGCTGACTTCAAACCGGCTGAATACGATACAGTTTTGCAAACTGCTGCATCTTTTCAAGAGGTGCTATCGCGGCGGACGAAGAAGGTACCAACTTTGCAGGGACAAGTGGTGGCAAATTTATTTTTTGAACCTTCTACCCGCACCCGGAGCAGTTTTGAACTTGCTGCTAAACGCTTGAGTGCCGATACATTGAACTTTGCCGCAGCTACGTCTTCCATGACTAAGGGAGAAACAATTCTCGACACAGCCAAGACTTATTTGGCTATGGGCACTGATATTATGGTAGTCCGGCATAAGGAGGCGGGAGTACCAAATGCGATCGCTGCTGAAATGGATCGTTTAGGTGTAAAAGTTAGCGTTCTGAATGCTGGTGATGGTCAACACGAACATCCTTCCCAAGCACTGCTAGATTTATTTACCATTTGTAGTTTAATTGACCCCAATCATCCGCGACTGGAACTTTTACAGGGTAAAAAAATTGCGATCGTTGGGGATATTTTGCATTCTCGTGTGGCGCGATCGAATATCTGGAGTTTCATCGCCAGTGGTGCCCAAGTACACCTCGCTGCACCACCTACGCTTTTACCGAAGTTATTCGCCGAATATATCTTGGAAGAGGACGCGGGGACACGGGGACGCGGGGACACGGGGAATGAAGAGGATACACAGACACAAGCATACAACAACGTGGTGAATAAAAATGAAAATTTCTCCGTGTCCCCGCGTCCCCCACTCTCCGCGTCTTCTTCCCAATTATTTCTTCATTGGCAACTAGAACCAGCTTTACAGGATGCCGATTTTGTCATGACTTTGCGCTTGCAAAAGGAACGGATGACTGCTCATTTATTGCCGAGTTTGCGAGAATATCATCAACTATTTGGCATCACAAGCACAAAGCTGCAACTTTGTAAACCTCATGTTAAAGTTTTGCATCCAGGGCCAGTAAACCGTGGTGTGGAAATTAGTTCTGAGTTAATGGATGACCCGGAATTTAGCCTCATTCAATCGCAGGTTACCAGTGGTGTTGCTGTTCGGATGGCCTTGCTGTATTTGTTGGGTAGTGGTAAAGCTTAATAACAAGACAAAATCAAGTTAAATCCTGGCAATACATTTTCACCCGATAATTCTGTGGGTAGATTTCGCACTTCTACGTTTTGTCCTTGGCAGTAAATTTCTACTTGCTGCTGTTGAGGATTAATTAACCATCCTAATTTGACGCCTGCATCGAGATATTCTTGCATTTTCTGACGCAGCATTTGTAAATCATCTGTTGCTGACCTTAATTCAATGACAAAATCCGGTGCAATGGGGGGAAATTTACGTCTTTGTTCGGGAGTGAGTGCTTCCCAACGTTCTCGTTGAATCCAAGCGGCATCAGGAGAACGGTCTGCTCCATTGGGTAATTTAAATATAGTAGAGGAGCTAAAAGTATAACCGAGAGCAGTTTGCCGATTCCAGATGCCCAAATCAATAATTAAGTCGGCTTCACGGTTACCACTTTCTCCTCCAACAGGCGGCATAATTATCAATTCTCCCTTAGCCGTTCGTTCAAATTGCAACTGGCGGTTATTTTGACATAACTGATAGAACTGTTCGTCTGTGAGGTGAACGGTGTCTAGGTTTAATGTCAATGAGGTGGTAACCATAAAGTGAATTGCAATAGTGGCTACTGACGATTTTGCGAAAATTTACGGTGTTTAGATACCCTAATTTTCACCAATTATTTTGGATTATATATGCCTAAAGTTATTGATAACAATCTTTGATTTTAATCCCATAGGATTATTTTAGGACAAAATACATAATCTCAGAGAAATTTTCTATTATTCCCATCGCATGAAGACGCAACCATATCATTTTGGGAAAATTTAAGTATAGAAGTCAAGAATTGCATGACTTTTAGTAGTGTCGGAGGTAAATAAATATGAAACCAATATTTTTGACGGCAGCAGCTTTACTCACTACGCTATCTTTTGCTGCTCCTATTTCCGTCAAAGCTGAAAACTCCGCCCCTGTCCGGCGTTTGCTGGAAACTAGAGAATGTTTTGGATGCGATTTAACAGGAGCAAATCTCAAAGGCGCTCATCTCATAGGGGTTGACTTGAGAAACGCAAACTTGAAGAATGCAAATTTAGAAGGTGCGAATTTGGAAGGTGCTGATTTAACTGGTGCTAATTTGAATTCTGCTAATCTCAAACAAGCATTCATCAGCGATGCTGTTTTAAATAATGCTAATCTCACCAACGTTGATTTGAGTAATTCGCGTCTATATAATACTGACGTAAATGGTGCAGTTTTGGCTAACATCGATTTAAGCGGTGCTGATGTGTTTAATACTGCTATTAGTGTTGGTGGAGAATATTAATCAATTTTGGATTTTGGATTTTGGATTTTGGATTGAGTTTGTCTATAGACTCAGATGCTTATCAAAGTTTTGGATTTTAGGTTTTGCGAATTGAAGAAGAATACAGAATACAGAATTCAGAATTCAGCAATATTTCAATAAGGGATTCAGACCCGCTACTGATAGCGTAGCTCCTTCGAGTCATCGAGCGTCTTGAATACCATCAAATCTAGGATAGGATTTTGTGGGGGTGCAAAAACGCCGATTAATTCAGACGCTAGTCGTACAAAATTCATTCTGACTCCTGACTCCTGAATTCTATTTGATAAATGTTTTTAAATTTTGGATTTTGTATGTAATAGCAGTGTCACTTTTTAATACAAAGACTTTTTACCGAGTCCCTGGCCATACAATCCAAAATCCAAAATCTAAATTCTCAAATTTATTCCCCAGTAATCGCTAGTTCATTAACCCAAATTCTGGGACAAATTCCTGCTGGTGTTAACTCCACCTCTTTTTCTATGTAAATAATTGACTTCAAGAGTTCCAAGAAATCGCCGGCTACGGTTGCTGACTCAATACTAGTCTTCACACCTTTGTTAACTAACCAACCATCAAACGGCAAAGAAAACGAACCTTGGAGAGATTTTACTCCTGCATGGAGGGCGCGGACATCATCAATCAAAATCACGTTTTCCGCAGTTTCTAAGCTGAATTGTTCCTCAGGGGTTGCTGTTGTAAAAACGTGATAAAAATTCGGACTGACGCTGACTTTTGCCCCAATGCTGGCGTTACCTGTAGGTTGAGCATTTAACCTTTTGGCAGTGCCGGCACTATGGAGAAAGCTTTTCAAAATGCCATTTTCAATGAGCGAAGTTTGACGAGTGGGAGTACCTTCACCATCAAAACTTTCTGCACCTATGTTAGCTGGATGTAGTGCATCGTCATAAACTGAAAGCAGAGGAGAAGCAATTTGCTTACCTATATCTTCAGGAGTAGATAAACTTTGTTTATCCAATATACTTTGGGCATTAAATAAGTTAGAAAAAGCCCCCAATAAACTTAAAAAAGCTTCGGGTGAGAAGACTACTCGATATTTACCACTGGTAATTTTTTCATAATTTAAGTGGCTAATAGTTTTATCCGCGGTTTCTTTGATGCAACCATTGATGTCTAGTTTATCTAAACTGTGGTCAATTCTAAAAGCACCTGCACTGCGAGGTTTTTTCCCTTCTTCTTCTGTTTTGCTGTAAAGATAAATTGATGCTAAAGAATGAGATTCCTTTCTTAGGGCACCGTCGCTATTGAGATAAAATCTATCAATATCTCTTTGGGCTAAACTATTATACGGTACACCTTTAATTGCTGGATGGGCTGTCAATAATTCTTTTTCAGCTACCAATAGTTTTTCTATCAGTTCAGCTACGGGTACTTGGGGTATTTTATTTTCAGGTTTATCAGGAATAGGAATAGTGGCTTCTGGGCTAAAATCAGGGACATTTTCTTTAACACCAAAAAAGCTTGCTTCGTAGGCAGTTTTCAAAGCTAATTCTAATCCTTTGGGGTCTACGTCTGTGGTGCTGGTGACACCCATTGTATTATCTTCATTCCAGACACGAACGGTAACACCAGAGCGATTTGAAGCTTTGACTTGTTTTGGCTCTCCTTTATCTACTTGCACGCTGGTATCATCTACTGTTGAACCGTAGATGTCAAATTTTTTGATGCCAAGTTTATCAGCATTTTCCTTGGCGTAATTTGCAATTTCATTGATATTTGGCATGACCAATTTTAGATTTTGGATTTTAGATTTTAGATTGACGGAGATTTAATTTTGAATATTAGATTTAGGATTTTGGATTTTAAGGTATTGCACATAAAACTCTCATAGTTTGGGCGGGCAAGATGCCCACCCCACAAGAAAGATAGAGTTTAATATTATGCAGAATTAGATGTAGTTTTGGCTGATTTAAAATCCAAAATTAAAATCTAAAATTCCAAATTCTTATCTTCCGCCTACAGTAATAGAATCAACTTTGATGTGTGGTTGTCCGACTGTGGTGTAAATACTGCCGCTAACGGAACCACAAAAACCAGGGGCAATTTCTAAATCTTGGGAACACATGGAAATTTTATTCATAATTTCTGTGGCTTCACCAATCAGAATTGCTCCTTTTAATGGCTTGGTAATTTTGCCATTTTCAATCAAATAAGCTTCATCAACACCAAAGTTAAATTGACCTGTAGCACCAACACTACCGCCACCCATTTTTTTACAGTAAATGCCTTTATCTATAGAGGCAAATATATCTTCAATGGTGTAGTCGCCAGAATCAATATAAGTGTTACGCATCCGGCTAGCGGCGGCAAAGGTATAGTTTTGGCGGCGTCCGCTTCCCGTTCTGGGGTGTCCGGTGAGTGTGGAACCTGTTCTATCTGCTAAAAAGTTTTTGAGAACGCCTTTTTCAATTAATAGGGTTCTTTGGGCGGGCATACCTTCGTCATCCATATCAATTGTGCCGAAGGCATTATCAGAACGTCCTTCATCCCAAGCTGTTAAACTTTCGTGGGCAATTTTTTCGCCTTTTTTATCAGCAAAGGGAGAGGTATTGCGTTCAATTTGAGTGGTTTCTAGGAGGTGTCCGCAGGCTTCGTGGAAGATTACGCCGCCAAAGTGATTGGCCATAATAATAGGATAAGTCCCTGATTCCACGTAATCTGCATAGAGCATTTTACCAGCGGATTCTGCGATTTTTTCAGCAGCTTGTTGATAATCCCAGGTTCTGAGGAAGTTGGCATCGCTGGTGTTGCCGGCGCGATCGCCAATTGAGGTACGATTAGCACCATCGGCACACAATAGGTTAAAGCCTACTGATTGAGTGAGGCGGATGTCACGGGCAAAAGTACCATCGCTGGCTGCCACTAGAACTTCTTGCCAATCTCGAAAATAACTAGCACGCCGTGATTGCACATGGCTGGCTTTTTGTTTCAGGTAAGCAGTGCCATCTAAAAGGACTTCTCCCATTTCGCGGATGGAACTACACGCCGGTAACCAGGCATCTTTGCCTCTTTTGCTGGCGTAATCTCTCAGTAATTCGAGGTTGATTTCTGGAATGAAGGAACTAGGTGCGGGTAAGTGTAACCCTAAAATCGAAAGACCTTTTTCTAAGGCTGCTTTCAAACCCGAAAAAGAAAGGTTATTGGTACTGACGTAGCAGTCAGCTTTACCGCGAAAGACTCTGACTCCCGCGCCTGTAGACAAACTCGGTGAAATACTGGTGATGGCGTCGTCTTCTGCAAGAGAACTAATGTAGTTACGACGTTCTAAGAAGAATTCAATGAAGTCAGCACCAGCGGCGCGTCCTAGTCCCAGGAGGGTAGCCAGTGGGGCTTCCCAGGTTTCATCGAAACGCTCTGGGGTGGAAGAATATTGTAGAGTGGGAAGTTGATTCGAGAGAAGTAGCGTACTTGTAAGCATGGGTAGCCTCGTCTGCTGGCGTAATTCAGAGGTTAGACTGAAAAATCCTGGTGTGTTCAGTCTAACAAATGAGGGAAAGCCACAGTTGGCAGTCAAGCAGTGTGGATTTCCCTCCTATTCAGGGATTTCCATTTAAATGATACGAGGAACCACAAAGGGCGCATAGACATTCTCGTAGAGAAGTGGCTTAAGGCACAATACGGTTCGGTTAAAGGAGAAAGGGAAAAGGTTTCAAATACATCCAAATCCCCTTACCCCTTAACCTTTTCCCAGACCACAAAGGAAGTTCATACTGCTTATACCAATTTAATGTAAAGCTGCACTAAATGAGTAACTCTCTATTCTTGGCGCTCTTGGCGTACTTGGCGGTTCGTTTAATATTCTGTGCATCTTCATACAGAATTGGTATTATACCAATTTGAAAAAATAATGCAACACATAGACAAGACCCCTCCCCAACCCTCCCCTTGGCAAGGGGAGGGTGCCGTCAGGCGGGTGGGGTATCTGTCGCAAACATTTTTTGAATCGGTA
>Ga0314811_100096_pt1 | contig 15926 bp, 13 predicted proteins | sample STEome_7_FD_202340 | JGI IMG/M metagenome (GOLD analysis project Ga0314811, IMG submission 202340) | Metatranscriptome of soil surface biofilm microbial communities from soil inoculated with nitrogen-fixing consortium DG1, State College... ...
GGAACAGGGAACAGAAAAAGAACACAGCAATTTCTATTGGATGAAAAATTTTCAAATTAAATCTACCCTCTAGGGATTGCAGTACATACATTGTGCTGGTTCAGCATATTTAATTCCATTGGGAAATACTTTTTCTTGACTAAACCCACATTTTTGACATTGATAAATAACATTGAGGGTTAAAGCCGTTGGCATACCGCACATTGCACAAGGTAATCCGGGAATTCTTTCCATGACTTCAAAACCAGGCGTAGAACATTGTGGGCAACAACTTTGAATTTTTCTGATTAAATCTTGAGTAGCTTTAGCAATGTTATTCATACGGGTAGGGTTATACATTGCCCGCATATCTGTTTCTAAATGTGCTTTACCTGTGGGCGAATTTGCAATGGCAAAATTCACGGCTTCTACAAGTTGCTTTTCTGTAGTAATTCCTTTAATAATTTGCTGACTATCTTGAGGATATTCGCTAAACATCACCACTAAACCATGTTCCGGAAAGCCGATTTTTTTAGCAAATTGCAATGCCTGGTCGATACTTTCCACAACAATGTGGCTATGATTGGTTTCTAGAGAAAATTCTTCTCCAATAATTTCTAAATTATTGTTTGTATCTAAAAGTATTACAATTTCTCGATTAGTAGAAATAAAAGGTATGCTAGGGTGAGGTACAAAACTCCCTTCACTAGCTAATGCTAAACTTTCACCAGTCAATTCTAATGCTTTTTTGGCTTTCAATCTAGCGGTTGCAATTTGATTGCCTGGACGTTGAACATCTCTAGTAAATGTCCCAAAAGCATCAGTATTAAAATTTTGAGGAACAATAACTTGAATTCCTAATTCTGCTGCTAAAATTGGAGCGATCGCTTTTTCTTTTTGGTGCATTGTTGCCAATACTGCTATCCGATGAGTAAATAATGAATTCCTTTGCATTTTTTACCTCTTTTGAAATAGCCAAAGTCCTCCAGAGGAGATTAACAACAACGGTGTCAACCAATCACCCCAACGCACATATAAAGTTTTTGTTTGTCGGCGATAAATTGTTTCGGCATGAGTTTCGTAAGTATTATATCCAGATATCCACAAAGTTCTCCCGTGAGGATTTATAAAGGCTGAATATCCTGTGTTAGTTGCCCGTGCTGACCATCTATCAGTTTCAATTGCCCGCATGATATCCTGGGCGTGATGCTGGAATGGCATGGATGGACTGTAATGAGCATCATTAGAGGAACTGAGAATAAATTGTCCCCCCGCCGCAGCTTGATAGCGAAATTGTTCGGGAAAAGCAGATTCATAACATATACTAGCGATCGCTCTCCCAAAAGGAGTGTCAAATATCTGATTTGCTGCACCCGCAACTTGATGTGCTTCCAAAGGCGACAACCGCTCAACTATGCCACCTAAAATTTCTTCAAAGGGAATATATTCTCCCAAAGGTACTAATTTTGCTTTGTCGTAGCGACTGACTATTTCCCCTCGACTATTAAAAGTAAACAAGCTAATTGTATAACTGCGCCCTGTTTCGCCAAAAGCCCCAATCCAAGCAACTACGCCTTTTTCCTTCACTGCTGCCACTAAAGCAGTTGTCATCAAGTTACGCTGGAAAACAGGTAAAGCCCCCTCGGCGGTGAGAACTGCATCGACACCTTGATTGGCTAAACTTATGTATCCCTTGGTGTAATTTTCTTCGGCGCGGCGAAATCCTTCGGAACTCCGCAAAAGCCGATTAGGAATATTACCTTGAACAATTCCCACTTTCAACGCTGCTTCTGGTGGTTGGGCGATGGGACGAATGTATAAAATCAAACCTATTAAATGTAAGCTAATTAATAGCCCAACGCCAGTAGCTAAGTATTTATTAACGAACCACAGAGGCGCAGAGGCCGCAGAGGAAATTCTCTCTGCGTTCTCTGTGTCTCTGCGGTTCATCCATGCTTCAGCAATTAACCCATTCACAGCGACTATTGCCGCAGTCACAGCATTGGGCCCGGAGAGTTGGCCAAGGTGTAATATTACGAGATTATGCGGACTTTGTGTGTAAGCCAAAGAACTCCACCATAAGGGCCCAGCACTCCAGAGACTCTCTAAGCCACACCACACAGCTGTACCAATTAGTATACGTAACCAAGATTTTTGCTCGCCCAAACGCACCATTACAGCTGCCCAAATGCTAACCAGTATTCCCCCCAAAACACTGATAAATCCCCAACAAAAAAGCGTGATTGCCAAACTCGGCAACCACGGCACACCTAACCAAGTCATGGGGTGAATTCCTCTAATCCAGGAGAGGGCGATACCGTGAAAGGCGACGCCCCAGAGGAAGGCAGGGAAGAATTGATGTTTGGGTTTTGAGGAGGTAACAAGCAATACCCACAGGGGAGCTAGAGCAATCCAAGCTAGGAACCACGCACCAACGGGGGCAACGGTCACCCCCATCAAAATGCCACTGGCTAAGGCAATCAACCAAGGAGGTAAGGAGGTTAATTTCTCTCCTTGCCTCCCCTGTTTTTTACTCTGCTTCTTCTGCATCACCACTATCAGGGGGAACTATTGCCACTCCGGTAATGGCGTCGTCTTCATCTAAACGCTGCACTCTGACTCCAGTTGCCGATCGCGATTGTACGGAAATTGCATTTACAGCTTGCCGAATAATAATACCGCGATTGGTGACCATCATGATTTCGTCGCCATCGTTGTTCACAATGCGTAGAGTTGCTAGTTGGTCTTTGGTTTTACGGTTTTTGAATTTGGTGGCCATTAAACCTTGACCAGCACGGTTTTGCAGGCGGAATTGAGCCACTGGTACGCGTTTTCCATAGCCTCCCATTGTGATTACCAACACCCAAGGGCCGACACTCCCATTACCAGGAACTTCTGCTGACTCTTCATTGATTTCGATTTCTTCGGTTTCAATTTCTTCAACTTCGGCTTCTGTAACTGTATCCAAGGTTTCGAGAATTGCCGCAGGTAAAATATCCATACCCACCAATTCGTCTTTATTTTTCAACTTCATGGCTTTCACCCCACGAGTCGCCCTACCCAAGGGGCGCAGTTGGTCGTGGTTGCACCGGAAGTGAATCGCCATTCCTTGACGAGAACCAATAATCACGCTGTCTTCTACTCTGGCGCGTCGTACCCAGCGGAGTTGGTCGCCTTCTTCTAGGGAAATGGCAATTAAGCCATTGGCGCGAATGCTGTTAAAGGCTGCCAATTCGGTTTTTTTGATATTACCGCCTTTGGTGAGCATCACCAGATATTCCTCGTTACTAAATTCGTCAACGGGGACAATGGAGGTAATTTTCTCTTCCTTGGGAATGGGTAGCATTTGCACGATGGGAGTACCGCGACTGGTGCGGGAACCCACAGGAATTTGATAGGCTTTGAGGCAGTAAACTACACCGCGTTCGCTAAAGAACAAAACGCTGTCGTGGTCGCAGCAAGTTAAGAAATGCTCAACGGTGTCATCATCTTTGACCTTGGCGGCGGCTTTACCTCTGGTAGCACGGCTTTGGGCTTCAAAGGTGTTGACGGGCATCCGTTTAATGTAGCCTTGTTCTGTCAGTAAAATTACGGCTTTTTCGTTGGCAATTAAGTCACGTTCGTCGATTTCGCCTTCCCCTGGTAAAATCACTGTGCGTCTGGGGGTGGCGAACTTAGTTTTTAGTTCGGTGACTTCGGTTTCAATGATTTCCAATACCCTCTGCCGCCGTGCCAAAATATCTTGCAAATCGGCAATTTTGGCTTGTAATTCTTCGTGTTCCAGACGAATCTTGTCGGCTTCTAAGGCAGTCAAGCGCCGTAATTGCATCTGTAAGATGGCATCGGCTTGCACTTCCGAAAGTCCGTAGGTTTCGATTAATTCGCCTTTGGCTGTGGGTGCATCTGGGGCATGGCGAATCAAGTTAATAATTGCATCTAGGTGGGACAGGGCAATTAATAACCCTTGTAAAATGTGGTCGCGTTCCTCAGCTTTTCGCAATTCGTAGCGGGTGCGTCTGGCAATGGATTCGATGCGGAAGTCCAAGAAGACGCTTAAGAATTGCTTGAGGGTGAGTACTAGGGGTTCGCTATTCACCAATGCCAACATGTTAGCGCCGAAGTTGGCTTGCAGTGGTGTTTGCTTGTAGAGGTTGTTCAAAACCACGCGGGGATAAGCATCGCGCTTGAGTTCGATGACAATCCGCATCCCGTCGCGATCGCTTTCATCTCGGATATCTGCAATGCCCTCTAGCCGCTTTTCGTTCACCATTTCGGCGATTTTTTCAATTAACGCCGCTTTGTTGGTTTGATAGGGCAATTCGGTGATGACGATTGCTTCTCGATCTGGGCGTCCCCGCTGTTCGATGGTTTCGATGCTGGCGACACCGCGCATGGTAATGGAACCGCGTCCGGTGGTGTAAGCTTCCCGAATGGCAGCTGTCCCCAAAATTTGCGCCCCAGTGGGAAAGTCGGGGCCGTGGACATACTGCATTAATTCGATATCGGTGATTTCTGGATTGTGAATCAGTGCCACCAAGCCGTCAATTAATTCCCCCAAATTGTGTGGCGGAATGTTCGTTGCCATACCCACGGCAATCCCAGAGGAACCGTTGAGCAGTAATTGGGGAATCCGGGCTGGGAGTACTGTGGGTTCTTGCTGGGAACCGTCGAAGTTATCCGCAAAGTCTACGGTTTCTGATTCAATATCGTGTAATAAGCCAGCAGAAGTTAAAGCTTGCAAGCGACATTCTGTATATCGCATTGCCGCTGGCGGATCGTTATCCACCGAACCAAAGTTACCATGCCCGTCTACCAAAGGCGATCGCATGGAAAAATCCTGCGCCATCCGCACCAAAGCATCATACACAGCCGTGTCACCGTGGGGGTGATATTTACCCAACACTTCCCCCACCACACGGGCACATTTCTTAAACGGGCGATCGTGCAGCAGACCTAGCTCGTGCATTGCGTAGAGAATGCGACGATGCACAGGTTTTAGACCATCCCTTGCATCTGGCAGCGCCCGACCCACTATCACGCTCATGGCGTATTCCAGATAAGACTGCGACATTTCGTTTCGCAAGTCTGTCGGGATAATCCTCTCCTGTGAGGTTGTCATAACCTAAAAATCTCCAAAAATCGTAGATTTTAGCTTTTTTACTCGACACAGCGCAAAATTATTCTAAATTGCTCTTGAATAATTGCCATTATCTGATATAATTCTAGCATGTATTACCTTTTCCTGTCTGAATAGCTAATTAAAGTATCTAGTCAAAAATAAGTAAATAAATATACTAAATGTAGATACAATGGCAGGTACAGAAGCCCACATTTTAAGAGTCTAAGATAAGTCAGGACTTACGCAACGCCGATATTGTTATTGCAAGCGAAACCTAGTGTAGGGAAGCAATCCCCCCGTCAGGTGGGAGATTACTAAGCTATAGCTTGTAATGACGAAATGACGTTATTTTTGCGTAAGTGATATAAGTAGATTAACGTAATTGAAAATAATTCTGTAAAATAACTCACTAATTTAACTGAGTTCGATTATTTATAGAAACTACTTAATTTAAAATGTTATTAATTAGACTTTATTATTTAAAACATCCTGTTAATTGCGAATTGGTATAAATAACAATTTAAGTCCCAAGGTAGTGTATGCCTTGCAACTAAAAAATCTAAGCTTGGCCTATGAGTCCGGGTAAAAACCATGAATAAGGAAACAGTTCCTAACCAAGCAGAAAAGATGAATCCAGAAAGCGATACATCACAATTAAGTCCAGAGGTACTTGACAAAATCAAACACCCTCCAAAAATGGACGATGTGATTCGCGAGCAATCACCAGACGAGCGCAAAACTAACCAAGCTTTAGTACCTGAAATACTAGAGCAACCAAGTGAGGAATTGTAGCAAGGGGCTGGGGCATTGGGCATTGGGCATGGGGCAAGCAGGAGGGGTGGGAGGTGTGGGAGGTGTGGGAGGTGTGGGAGGATGGTGAAGAAATTTTTCCCCCTCTCTCCCCACACTCCCCACACTCCCCACACTCCCCATCTCTTTTGTCCCACCATTTGGTAAGTTAGTACATAGTCTGAAACAATAGCAGTAATAACTCAGAGGGGATTACGTTGAGTCACCAGAAAGATGCCATTGCCCCCCACGGTGGACAGTTAGTTAACCGTATCGCCACACCAGAACAAAGAGAAGAATTTCTCTCAAAAGCGGACTTTTTGCCGCGAGTGCAGCTTGACGATCGCGCTGTATCCGATTTAGAAATGATAGCGATCGGTGCTTTTAGTCCACTGACGGGTTTTATGAACCAGGAAGACTACAATGGCACCGTCACACAAATGCGATTAGCTAACGGTCTTGTGTGGTCGATACCAATTACACTATCGGTAGCCGAAGAAGTAGCTTCCCCTCTCCAAGAAGGCAGCTTAATTCGCCTCGATAACCCCGCAGGTAAGTTTATTGGAGTTTTGCAACTCAGCCAAAAATACCAATACGACAAAACCCGCGAGGCAATTAATGTCTATCGCACTGATGATGCCAATCATCCAGGAGTGCAGGTAATCTATAATCAAGGCTCAGTACATCTGGCTGGTGACATCTGGCTATTACAACGGGAACCCCATCCTCTTTTTCCCACTTATCAAATCGATCCCGCCGCTTCCCGGCAAATCTTCCGCGAAAATAATTGGAAAACCATCGTTGGTTTTCAAACTCGCAACCCCATCCACCGCGCCCACGAATACATCCAAAAGTGCGCCTTAGAAACAGTGGATGCTTTATTTTTACATCCATTAGTCGGCGCAACCAAAGATGATGATATTCCCGCCGACGTGCGGATGCGCTGCTATGAAATTTTGCTGGAACACTACTATCCTAGCGACAGGGTAATTTTAGCAATTAATCCCGCCGCCATGCGTTATGCCGGCCCTCGTGAAGCTATATTCCACGCCCTAGTGCGTAAAAACTACGGCTGCACCCACTTTATCGTCGGCCGCGACCATGCCGGAGTTGGTAATTATTATGGCACTTATGACGCTCAATACATCTTTGATGAATTTGAGCCAAGTGAATTAGGCATCGTGCCCATGAAATTTGAACACGCCTTCTACTGTACCCGTACCAAGCAGATGGCGACAACTAAAACCAGTCCCAGCAAGCCAGAAGAACGCATACACCTCTCCGGAACCAAAGTCAGAGAAATGCTGCGACGCGGTGAATTACCTCCACCAGAATTTTCTCGCCCAGAAGTAGCCGCCGAATTGGCACGGGCAATGCGGATACAGGTGGCGGTTTAGGGCATTGGGCATTGGGCATTGGGTATGTTGACTGTTGACTGTTGACTGTTGACTGCGGAGTTATTATTCTCCTCTGCTCCTGCTCCCTGCCCATCTCCCCCATGCCCCATCCCCCATCCCCCATGCCCCATGCCCTATTCCCCACTCCCCCTTTACACTACAGTCCTTAAACCTTTAAGCTGCTAGCTGGTAGGCTGAGAAATGATGGCTAATTATGAAACGGCGCACGTTTTTCAACAGAATTGGCTCAATACTCGCGGTATTGGGGCTGACTGAAGCTGAGTGGTTGACTCTGGGAAACCGCTATTACTATGCTTTGGCACAACCTAGTCCGCGCAAGTTGGCTTTATTAATCGGTATTAACCAATATCCTAAAATTCCACCCCTCAGTGGTTGTCTCACTGATGTGGAACTGCAAAGGGAACTTTTAATACATCGCTTTGGCTTTCAAAGGTCGGATATCCTCACCTTAACTGAGGAACAAGCAAGTAGGGAATTCATTCAGGCGGCTTTTTTAGACCACCTGGGCAAGGAAGCTCAAGCCGACGATGTGGTGGTGTTTCATTTTAGTGGCTATGGTAGCCGTGTCAAATTGGAAACATCCTCAGAGACAATGGAAAATGCTCTGGTGTCGGCTAATGAAACTCAGATATTAGAAAATGAAAAAATAGTCAATTATTTATTAGAAGAAAGTTTACTGTTATTATTGCGATCGCTCCCCACAAGCCGAGTCACTGCGGTACTAGATACTAGTTATTCTGTTCCAAGTTCAGTTATTGGATTAAAAAATCGCGCCCTCCAGGAGTCACCAGAAGCTAAGCTCGTAGCAGAGGAACTAAATTTTCTCACACAACTGAAAACCCAAAAACCACTCAGCAATCCTGTTGTGTTAACTGCTACTTCTAGTCCCAAGCAGTCTGCGAGGGAAGGAATTTTTTCTGGTTTTAGTGCGGGGTTATTTACTTATGCCTTGACTCAGTATTTATGGGAAGCTACCCCAGCGACTAAAATTCAAGTCGCCCTTTCTCATGTGGAAAATTCTTTGTATAAATTGGGTAGCAAACAGCAACCAAATATATTAACGACACAAAAAAATCAAAATGTAGAGAAGTTAGATGTCACGTCCATACTGCCAGATAGTAACATTGGTGCAGAGGGCGTGGTGAGAGCCGTTGAAGAAGACGGTAAAACAGTGCAACTGTGGTTGGCGGGATTACCTCCCCAAGTGCTGCTATACTACGGAGTGAATTCTCGATTGACTCTACCAACAACAGAGCAATTGGTATTGCGATCGCGTAGTGGGTTAACAGCAAAAGCGCAACTGTTGAAAATTGAAGGTGCAATTCCCCCACAAGTAGGGCAATTTGTCGAAGAAGCAGCGCGGGTTTTACCAAAAAATATTAATTTAGTAATTGGTCTAGATACTCGGCTAGAAAGAATTGAACGAGTAGACGCCACAAGTGGCTTTGCTGCTACTGCTCATGTGTCCACCGTAGTAGCAGGGGAACAACCAGCCGATTATATATTTGGTAAGCTCCAGCAAACACCCAGTCGCTACGGACTATTTACTTTGGATGGTGAGTTAATTCCCAACACCGCCGGCGAAGTGGGCGAAGCGGTAAAAGTTGCAGTACTGCGGTTAGCACCAAAATTATCCACCTTACTAGCAGCCAAATTATGGCGACTCACAGAAAATCAAGGTTCTTCCCGCCTAGCCATCAAAGCAACCCTAGAGATAATTAATGATAAATCACCCCAAGCCGTAACCCAACGCCAAACACTACGAACCCAACACTCAACAGTCAACACTCAACAGTCAACACTCCCCACTCCCCTTGTCCCCATCGGCAGCCGGATGCAATATCGGCTGCAAAATCAAAGCGATCGCCCAGTATACTTAATTTTGCTAGGTTTAAAAAATAATCAGACTGCAACTGTTTTCTACACTTGGGAAACCCCACAAGAACCAAACACTACAGAAAATAAACTTCTTTTTAGAGAAGTTGTCATCCCCCCAGGTGAAACCGTTACTTTGCCTGAAAACAACACTGGTTCTGAATGGGTAATTGCAGCGCCGGCCTTCTTTTTGGAACAACAACTAATTTTTAGTACCGCTCCCTTCAGTGCAACTCTCGCCGTCTTAAACACTGCAAAGTATCCCACACCAGACCAGCATCCAATTACCCCATTGTCCAAATCATTAGATGTCGTCCAAGCCTTACTCCAAGATTTGCACAACGCCAGCTTCATCAAAACCGAAATGAACGGCACAGCAACCGACTCATATATCTTGGATGTGAATAATTGGGCAAGTTTGAGCTTTAATTTTCAAGTTGTGTAAATGTAAATGGGGCATTGGGCATCAATACTGCTCGGTTTGTGCATTTTCAACTCGGAATTTGGTTTTGGGAAAAGGTTAAAGGGTAAAGGTTTTTTCTTTCCCCTTTCCCCTGCCCCTTATCCCCAGAGGGGGCCCCCCCTTCCTCACAAGGGTAGGTTTTTTAGGATCTCAAAAATAGTTGAGAAAATTCTCAATTGTTTAACGTGGTTTGGTCGTTTCAGGATTTAAGCATCGGCTGAAATATCCAAAAAATGACCAAATACAAAATACCTACCCTTGAAAGGCCCCCCTTCCCCTTTTCCCCTTAACCGATTTCCGCAATACCTTCTGAGTCCGCCACTGCTTAATAGTACATAAATACTATTAAACAGCGATCCCACTGTGCCAGTTGCGTAAGTCCTGTTTGCGACCAATGCAGCCCAGCACAGCATGATTTGGGTGAATGTGGGAGACTTGCAAAGCTTTTTATATGGTAAGGATGATGGTATTAATAGACTGGGAGGATTTTTAGGTGTTATGGGTCAAAGCCAGCTGGATACGAGTGGCAAGGAAGCAGTGCTAGATTCAGGCGATCGCCTCACCTCACTCCGCTTTGGAGAACGCATTGCAGAGGCAACTAAACGTTGGTTTAAGTAGCTTTTAAGATTCCTATTAGCTTCTAGTATCCTGACATCTTAGGACTTACACACAAAGGTTATACTAATTCAAAATTCTCTGTTGGAAAGTTCCGATCGCCCATTTTTGGCGGTCAGACTTTCCTCAATTCCCTAAACTAATTAACACCCCGTAGCTTGCGAGTGTTATCAACTAAACTCTGGGCAAATTGGTCAAATCTTTGGGAAAGCTTCTCATCTAATAGCTTACCTTCAGGACTGAAAGCACTCCAAGCTTGTCCGATGGCTATTTGCTCTGGAATCACCCAACCGTGTACCCACCTCACAATTAGCCTCAGGTCATTCAAAGCATTACTATTAGACTGACCACCCAATACACTAATCAGCCCTGTTACCTTATCAGATAGTTGGTCAAAGCTCATCAAATCCAAAGCATTTTTCAAGACACCGCTAACGCCACCATGATATTCAGGTGTCGCCAAAATTAACCCATGAGCGTCACTAACTGTATCCTGTAACCGCTTCACATCTGGGTATTCTGGATATTCCTTTGCACCAGTACAAAATGGTAATTGCAATTGCCGTAAATCGAGAATCTCTACCTCTGCACCCAAGGCTTCTACTCTTTGCATTGCAACCTGCAATGCCAGGTGGGTATAGGAATTAGGTCTTAAACTACCGCCAATACCAACAATTTTCACCATAATCAGCTCACGAATTATTAACTACCTACTAAGCTGTTACCCTTTGAACAGCACATCTTGATGGTGTTGACAGTTAACCGTTAGCAGTCAACAGCATGAATAATTGTGCAACTTCAAAGCGTAATAGCCGAGCGCGAAATTTATTAAAATGAAGTCGTTATGACTATGTTTATTATCTTAGCGATTTGTATCGGAATGTGTCAAATTAAAATTTTGCAAAAAATCATTAATTTTTTCCGCTACCAAGGGGAATGCTTCGCCAACGATGTAGGAGGTACGGGACTTCTAAGTAAAGAGGTGTTCCATAAAAGAGTGTTGACTGTTGACTGTTGACTGTTAACTTTATGTCCTAACCTAGTAGTGCGCCAAGGCAACTTGGCTCTTTAAAGGGGAACGTGGGGCCCATAAAGGGGATAAAGGGTAAGGGATTTAAAACCTTTCCCCTTTCCCCTTTAACCTTTCCCCTTTCCCCCGCCAAGGCAACTTGGCGAACTACTAGTTCATTGAATTTATGCAATAGTTGGGAGACATTTGGGAATGTTTTTGTCTGGAAGTTAGACTAGATAAGAAAACTGTAATATCCAGTTATAGGGATTTTTGCTAGAAGAATAGGCATAAAACCACAGCTCAACTTCTGCCAGCAGACAAAGGGTAATTATTATGACAAATTTGCGAAAAAAAGCGTTGATAAAACAGGGGTCGTCAAAGCGTGTTGCTTGGATTGGCGGACTAGCAGCTAGTTTGATGATGTTGCCAGTAATGTTTGGAAGTACACCTGTTTTGGCACAAAAACCAGAGAGCAACTCTTTAAATTATGGTGAGTTGATTAAGAAAGCGAAGGCGGGAGAAATTGAAAAAGTTGAGCTTGATGAAGCCGAACAAATAGCAAGGGTTTATCTCAAGGGGCAAAAAGAGAACACACCACCGCAACAGGTGAGGCTTTTGGCGCAAAATACAGAATTGATTAACATTCTCAAAGATAAGAATGTTGAGTTTGGTGAGATTTCTTCAGCGAACAGTAGGGCTGCTGTTGGCTTGTTGATTAATCTCATGTGGATTTTGCCGTTGATAGCATTAATGCTATTATTCCTACGTCGTTCCACTAATGCTTCTAGCCAAGCGATGAATTTCGGTAAATCCAGAGCTCGTTTCCAAATGGAAGCAAAAACTGGTGTGAAATTTGATGATGTTGCTGGGGTAGAAGAAGCCAAAGAAGAATTACAAGAAGTTGTAACCTTTCTCAAACAGCCAGAAAGATTTACTGCTGTGGGGGCACGTATTCCCAAAGGAGTATTGTTAATTGGCCCTCCTGGTACAGGTAAGACTTTACTAGCAAAAGCGATCGCTGGTGAAGCAGGCGTACCATTTTTTAGCATTTCCGGTTCGGAATTCGTGGAAATGTTCGTTGGTGTGGGTGCATCCCGCGTGCGTGACTTGTTTAAAAAAGCCAAAGACAATGCACCTTGCCTGATATTTATCGATGAAATCGACGCCGTGGGTAGACAACGGGGTGCTGGTATTGGTGGCGGAAACGATGAGCGCGAGCAAACCCTCAACCAACTGCTCACCGAAATGGATGGTTTTGAAGGTAACACTGGCATCATTATTATTGCTGCCACAAACCGTCCGGATGTATTAGATGCAGCCCTGCTGAGACCAGGACGTTTTGACAGACAAGTGATGGTGGATGCACCGGATCTCAAAGGGCGACTGGAAATTTTGCAAGTCCACGCCCGGAACAAGAAGATTGACCCTAGCGTATCATTAGAAGCGATCGCCCGCCGGACTCCTGGTTTTACCGGCGCAGACTTAGCCAACTTACTCAACGAAGCTGCCATTCTCACAGCCAGGAGACGAAAAGAAGCCGTCACCATCTTAGAAATCGATGATGCTGTAGACAGGGTAGTTGCGGGTATGGAAGGTACCGCCTTAGTAGACAGCAAGAGCAAACGCTTAATTGCCTACCATGAAGTTGGACACGCCTTAGTAGGCACATTGCTCAAAGACCACGACCCCGTGCAAAAAGTTACACTCATTCCCCGCGGCCAAGCACTGGGATTAACTTGGTTTACTCCCAACGAAGAACAAGGATTAATTTCTCGTTCCCAACTCAAAGCACGTATCACCGCCACTTTGGGTGGTCGAGCTGCCGAGGAAATTGTTTTTGGCAAGCCAGAAGTGACCACAGGTGCAGGAGACGACCTGCAAAAAGTCACAGGAATGGCACGTCAAATGGTTACACGGTTTGGGATGTCAGAATTAGGCCCCTTGTCCCTAGAAAATCAGAGTGGAGAAGTATTTCTAGGACGTGACTGGATGAATAAATCAGACTATTCTGAGGAAATTGCCGCCAAAATTGATTCCCAAGTCCGCGAAATTGTCAACAATTCCTACATCAAAGCCAAAGAACTATTGGAAGAAAACCGCGTAGTTCTGGAGCGTTTAGTAGACTTGCTAGCAGAACAGGAGACGATTGAAGGCGATTTATTCCGCAAAATTGTTGCTGAAAATGTTCAAATAGTGGATGAAAAAGTGGCTGTATCTCATTAAGAGATTAGCCAATATTTAGTAGTCAATAGTTGATAAAGTCTCAACTATTGACTATTGAAAATATAAGATTGATAAGATAACCTACTTATCTGAGTGTTGCCTGTTGCCTATTTCCTATTCCAAAGGCTTTGGTAATGATTCTAATTCTTCTTGAATAGATAAAGGCTGATACCCCAAAGCAAATGCTTGAGAACTATCCAAAGAAACATCTGTTGGTCTAGGTGCTGCCATTTTTACATCTTGTTGTCGGCAGGCTTTGATTCCACTAGTTGATAGTTGAAATACTTCTGCTAATAACAGACCAAAATCATAACGAGATAGTCGTTCTTTACCACCCAGATGAATAATGCCGTTGACTTTTTCTAAGGCTAATAAAAGTCCTTTTGCCGCAGTTTTGCCACTTACTGGTGTACGAAATTCATCGATAAATAAATTTAGTTCTTTGCCGTTTTTTAAAGTTTGAATAAATGACTGAATAAAGCTTTTTGCTGTGGGTGTTTCTCCACCAAACATTAAGGGTATTCGACACACTGCGGTCATGGAATATCGCTCTAACATGCCTGCTTCTGCGATGGCTTTTTGTTCTCCATAAATGTTTACAGGACAGACGGAATCTGTTTCACAATAAGGAGGATTTAAACCATCAAAAACTAAATCAGTGGAAGTAAAAGCGCAAGGAATAGAATTATCTGCACAAAGTCCGGCAATATTGCAGGATGCTGTCACATTAATTGTGTGTGATTCTTGGGGATGAATTTGACAAAAGTTTGGTTGTGAATGGGCCGCAGTATGAATAACAGCTGCTGGTTTGATAGTCTTAAATATCTGCTGTAATTCTGGAAAGTCTGTTAAATTAACTTTGAATATTTTAACGCCAGGAATTTCTATCGAATGGGATAAACAAGTACCATAAATTTCCCATTCTTGTTTTGCAAGCTGGCAAAGATGCCATCCTAAAAAACCACTGGCTCCAGTGATTAATAATCTTTTCATATTACATTTAATTGAATGAGGTAATATAGCAGTTGCCAGCTATAGGAATCCGGTTTGATATCTGAAATTAATTTGTGTAGTCAGGCAAAAGGCAACAGGCAACAGGCAAAAGGGTGTCAGAGAATATGGGTGTACGGAGTTATTTTAACTCAATCAAATAGAAGTCCTATAGATTAGGACATCAACTCATTGTAGACCCTGACACAAATAAGCTTTTAACCTCATCCCCTACTAGACTTTTTAGGGAAACCACAAATCTCTCCCACTACTTTGGAACTGAAATCGTCCAAAACCAAGGAATTGACCGTGGGATTTTTCCCCCACTGGAAATGCTGTGACACCTAGTAAGTAAACACCAGAAAAACTAGGATTACTATAGGGGCGCAGGCCAATTGTAATTGTTTGTCCGGGAGTTACAGGTGGGTCAAAGTTAACAGTAATTGTGCGTGTTTTGCGTTCTTTAGTCACCGAACCCAGTGTTAACGGCGTGCCTTTGCGATCGCGCGTTCCCACAAAGGCACGTGTATCATCAAGATCGTACTGGATATACTCTCCTCCTTCACGTTGAGCGATCGCTACCTTCCCAAGAGGTTCTCCGGCATTTTCCGGCACATTAATAGTAAAATAGTAAGTCCCGCCAGGAAAATTTACATCTTTATAAATAGTTACCGCCTCAACCAGCCTCGGTGGTTGAACAAAATACACCGTACCATCTCTGAGTTGCACCGCTTGAGTCGCTGGAACAGTAATTTCCGCAATACCTATTGCTAACGAAAGTGTGATGCCAAATAAACTTGCAACGCGCATAACTAAATATAAATAGTGTTAACCGAGTAAAAAAATACTCAGGACTTACGCAGCGAGATCCTTTGTTGAGGTCGGGAATAGGGCATGGGGCAAACAGTGGATTTTTTCTTACCCAATACCCAACGCCCAGTCCAAACCCTTAATTTTTCCTTTATCATGCGTAAATCCTAATACCTTATTTCAATTCTAATTCTTTGGGAATGAGTGATTTAGGAAGTATAGAAGCTTGTTTTTCCAAATCAGCAGGTTTCGTATACCACCAAGCCCAAGCAATTAAAACCGCTTGAAAAGGAAGCCTGACCACATGTACCCAAGGTGAATCTGGTATGTATTCCAACTTAATATGATTAACAGCCATATTGATATTGGCAGGGAAAACCGCAATAAAAAGAGCAATAAGTCCCCAAGCCGCAGCTTGACTTACAGGCGGGACTAATAACCCAATACCACCCAAAATTTCATAAAAACCACTCAGATAAACCAATTCCAAAGGATAAGGAAGTTGCGGTGGCATAATTTTGACATACGGTGCTGGAATCAGAAAATGCGTCACTCCAACCACAATAATTGCTATGGCAAGGATGACACGTAACCTTTCCTTATGCTGATTCATCAGTTTTGCCTCATTATATA
>Ga0314811_100097_pt1 | contig 15860 bp, 16 predicted proteins | sample STEome_7_FD_202340 | JGI IMG/M metagenome (GOLD analysis project Ga0314811, IMG submission 202340) | Metatranscriptome of soil surface biofilm microbial communities from soil inoculated with nitrogen-fixing consortium DG1, State College... ...
TCTCATACTAAGTAGCAGTCCAAGATAGTACTTGGAGTAGGGAGTGGGGAGTGAGAATATTCTCACTCCCCACACCCAAATCCAAGATAGTAATTGGAGTAGGGAGTGGGGAGTGAGAATATTCTGTTTGAATGCAACTGCGTATCAATTCAATAAATAGATTTGTTCAAAGATTGTTTACCATCCATCGATACAAGGAGAATGTATGATTTCTCAAGTCAACTCCCAAGCTGTGAAAATATTGGAAGTCGCAGACGATCCGCGCCTTTCCAGGGAAACGAAGGCATTTTTGGAAGTGTTGAATTCCGGTGGTGTACCTTTAGAGACATTACCTCCCCTGGAAGCGCGTCAAGTACTGGTGGATGCACAGGCTTCTGTTCAAGTAGACCTTTCAGGCATTGAAGAGTTTGAAAAAACCATTGCTGCTGAGGGTTATTCCATTACGCTCAATATCGTGCGACCTTTAGATGTCAAAGGCATATTGCCTGTTTTCATCTTTATTCACGGCGGCGGTTGGGTGCTGGGCGATTATCCAACACATAAGCGTATGGTTCGCGATCTCGTTGTGCTTTCAGGTTTTGCAGGTGTCTTTGTCAACTACACTCGAACTCCAGATGCTCAATATCCACAAGCTATTAATGAAATCTACGCTGCTACCAAATGGGTCGCTGAGCATGGTGAAGAGATTGGTGTTGATGGTAAGAATCTGGCAATAGTTGGAAACAGTGTCGGCGGTAATATGTCGGCGGTAACGACTTTGATTGCGAAGGCAAAAGGCGGCCCCCACATTAAATTGCAAATCCTGATGTGGCCGATTGTAGACGCTAATTTTGAAACAAATTCTTATGAGCAATTTGGCGAGAAACGTTTCTTGACCTCATCTTTGATGAAGTGGATGTATGACATGTACATCGCCGACCCAGAAAAACGCAAAGACATCTATGCCTCTCCCCTACAGGCTACCATTGACCAACTCAAAGGATTACCTCCAGCGTTAATTCAGCTTGCAGAAAGCGATATCTTGCATGATGAAGGTGAAGCCTATGGGCGCAAGCTCGATGAAGCTGGGGTAAACGTGACAACTGTGCGGTACAACGGTATGATTCATGACTTCGGACTATTGAATGGTTTAGCCGAGCTTCCAGCAACACGTTCTCTTTTTGTGCAGGCGGCTGCTGAACTCAAGAAACATCTGCAATAGGCAACGATTGTCTCTTTGGCGTTGCTAATCAGATGTATGAAAACCATTTGCGTGATGTGATGTGAAAATTTTTTGTAAAGACGTTGCAACGTCTTTACATCTGGATTTATAGTTATTTACCAAGAAACTGCTGAAAACCAATTGGAAATAGTCAAAACGCGTGGTGATTTAGTTCGTCTCAATGGTGAAAAAGTCAAACTCATTGGGCGTTATATATCAAGAACTTGGAAACCTGATGGAAAATTTACGGGAATTCCAGGTTTTCAAGGTATTTATATAAAAGCCCTTATCATACTTGAGGATGGCATGGAAGTCAGTATTTTTCCATCTTGGAATAAACAATCGTTGCGATCGCCAAAGGAAACAGAAAAATATAATCATCAAATGGTTGAAGCCGTTGGAGTGGTTCAGTTTGAAGGCACACTAACTCCAAATTCCCAAATCCGCGAATCTTACATTAACTTAACCCAATTAGGGCTATACCTATAGGAAGGGGGCGTTGCACATTGGTGTCAACTTAAGCTCTTGTGCGAGGATAGCAAATCGCAATACTTATTGTTATAAATTCTTCAGCAGAGTACTCGTATTTTCCACAAATTTGGTGTATTGTGTTTATTCTGTCCAATTGTTCAGTACTAAACTGTATCACAGTATCCTAATGAGTCTGGTTGAACCTTGTTGCAAGGCCATATCAGCTTTTCTAAGAATGAACACTCAAATTCTCTTTTTTTATGACCACTTTTCCAAACCTTTCCCAATATATGAAAATCATCAAAAAATCTGAAAAGCTAACTCTCAAGAAGATGAAGGAAATGGAAGAAGCTGAAGAACAGATTCTTCAAGGCCAAACTGTTGATATTTCCGAACCTGTGCTTGAAGAGGAACTACTCGTGACTCCGGAATATCCACTTTTTAGTGCTGAATATAAAGAGCCTAATTATATTCCAGTACGTGACAATCCTTTAGTTCAATCTGTGGGAAACTCAGGTTGGCAAGCTTCTGATATTTGGCGGGAGATCAGGGTAGATAGTTTTTATAATGAATAGATAGGTAAATCTCTACTGATAGAGCCTGCATTATCAGAAATAAAGCGTTGCTGATTTCATGTATGACAATGATTCTGTGAGATTTAAACCCTTTTAGAGATTAGCGGTTGCTAGTCTCTATATTTGGGTTCATATCGCAATTAAATCATATTATAAATCATCGATTTTTAATTGCTCTTTCTTAGTAAAAGCCATTGCAATTCCTTTTTCGTAGTAAGCAGCTTCATTAATAAAAACAGGCCAAACAGTGGATTCTCCTTGATACACAATTGTTTTGTTATCAAAAGTGAGAAACATCGGATCTCCTGGATTCAAGGCTTGGTAATCTTTATCTTGCAACTGTGGATGAATCATGCCAAAGATTGTGCCATCATCTTTTTTTGGGTAGTCTATAACAGATAAGTGATGGTAGAGGGTTAATGCTTCGTTAGTTGTGAAAATTTGACCTTGATTAAATTGTTCGATATAGTCTAGAACTCCATGAATCAATTCCTCTGTTTGTTGGAACAATTTTGCTTTTAAAATACCTTGGGCTATGGGGCCAACTTCAATGGCAAAGCCTAATTCACACAGAGAATTCACAAATGGATTTTCTGCAATTGATTCAAAAGCACAGTAATAAATATTAACTAAAGGATTAATTTCACTTAAATAAGCAGCCAATTTTAAGTTAAAGGGATGAGTGTTGACTAAAATAATTGTCAGACCCATATTAGATGTTGTGCTGTGTAAATCTAATATGAAATCTGTTTGTTTGTCGCCTTTGGTTGCTAGGCGATTTTGAATTGATTTGGCTTGTAATTCTTCGTAAGCATTCAGATTTGGATTTTGTAAATCTTGTCTGAGAAAACAGCGGTTTAAATCCTTATCTATATATCGCCTTGCTGCGGCAAAAGCTTGGGGATTTGCTAACAGAGTAACTGTTTCAAAACTTGGTCTAGCAATCAATTCGGGAAACTGGGCAAATTTTTTGATTAAATAAGCCCCTGTAAACTCATTACCATGAGTTCCACCGACAATAGCAACTCGATTAATTGGGTTCACCATTGCACCAACTTTGTTATGCGGCCATTGGGGTATTTGTTTTCAACAGAATTCAGGACTCAGAATTCAGAATTGAGAGTAACTTATAACGCATTCGCTTTGCTGATGCGATCGCGATTATGTGGTTGATTTAGATAGGACATATCAGGGCCATCGGGAATGATTCCACCGGGGTTGAGTGGAAATAAGTTACCGTAGTAGTCGCGTTTTACTGTTTCTACGTCGCAGGTGTCAGCAACACCAGGAAGCTGATATAAATCTCTGAGGTAAGCTCCCAGATTTTCGTAGTCTCGAATGCGTCGGCGATTACACTTAAACAAGCTGTAATAAACGCTATCAAAGCGAAATAACGTGGTAAATAAACGCACATCTGCAAGTGTGAGATTGTCACCGCACAGATATCGATGAGTTTGCAATGCAATTTCAATTTCATCAAGAGTTGCAAATAGTTCGTTACAGGCTTGGTTATACGCTTCTTGACTTTGAGCAAAGCCACAACGATACACGCCGTTATTTACCGCGTGGTAAATTTTCTCATTCCACCAGTCAATTTTTTCTTTGAGTTCTTCTGGATAAAGATTTAATGTGGGATTATCAGCGAACTCGTTCATTTGAGAGTTGAGCATAACAATAATCTCTGAACTCTCATTATTAACGATGGTTTGGGTTTGATTATCCCAGAGGATGGGAACAGTAACGCGCCCACTGTAACCCGGTTCTGCTCGTTGATAAAATTCAACTAAGGTACGACAACCTTGTTCTTGTTCGTTGAATATCCAACCGCCTTCAATGGGAGAAGGAGAAACGATACATACTGATATTACCGCTTGGAGTTTTTTGAGCGATCGCACTACTAAAGTTCGGTGTGCCCAAGGACAACCCAACCCAACATAAAGTCTATAACGTCCGGCTGCCGGTTGGTAAGGATTCCCCTCTTCTGTACCGATGAAGTTGCGAAATTGGCTACTTGGACGAATGTATGCTCCCGATTTATTGGTGGGAGCAAGCTTTGACATCATTATCCGCCAAAGAATCGTCCAAACAAACATTCCCAACCAAATAATCAGTTTTGGCGGAAGGGAACGGCCTTTCTTTTTGGGGAGAGTTTTATTCTCATTTATTGTTGAGTTGCTCATGGCGACAATCTAGCTTTGAGAGCGATGGACGTTACACTCGATCTACCATGCAAATTTTAGTGGTTAGGTTTCTACTGGTCTGTCCCATTAGTTTTGATGAGTTTGTAGTAAGCACTTCAGTGCTTAAAAATCAAGGACTAAAGTCCTTACTACGAACATTTTTTACTACAAAATTAATGTGACAGGCCACTACTCTTACAATTTACCTTAAGAAAACTCCAAAAAATAAATTATTCCGCTTGGGGTCGTTGACGGTTGACACTCAGCAGTCAACAGTCAACAGTTAACAGTCTTCTGTGGAATATTTTTTTACTTGGAAGTCCCTAAGATTGTGACACAAAACGCCAGTCTCTTAGACCATTTCAAACTCTAACTGATGACTGTTGAGAAAATCATGGGTGAAATGATCTAACACATTTGTATCAGCTAGTTCTAAATTGTAAAAATCCACAATTTCATGCTCAAAATATGGCCCAGCGTGCCAAGTTCCTTGATGTAATTTGATAAAACAATTGCCAGGAATGCGGAAAGCAGCAATTTTTTCTAAAATTGGTTGATTTAAATCATTATTTGGCGGACAAACTGCAATTAACCAATCTTTGCCTTCCAAAGAACCCAAACATTGAGTACATTGTAGGTGGCGAGTAATTTTATGAAATCTTCGCCCCCTTTTATTCAACCGCATGATATAAAATCGCGGAGTTCCATTTTGCAAGTTTAATTCAGCATCTTCGGTATCATAAGCTTTGCCATCTTGACTCGCAAAGATTACTTGTCCATAGGGCGAAAAGTTTTCCGGCGTTATCCATTGCGCCTGTAATTGTTGTAGTGTTTGCGAACTACTCATAATCAAAATTTTTTCAAATACGTATATTATAAGAATTCAGAATTCAGGAGTCAGAATTCAGGAGTCAGAATTCAGGAGTCAGAATTCAGGAGTCAGAATGGTCTAGGTCACATTCGCTACGCTCACAGAATCAATGAATTAAGCCGTAGAACAAAATCAAAGACGCCTACAAAGATGATTGATTTTTCACTCATTCTGAATTCTGTCCCAAAAACAATCTTAGCTAGCTAGATAACTGCGTACTTGTTCCTTTTGACGCCTGAGAAGACTGAGAGCTTTTTGTTCTATCTGACGTACCCGTTCTCGGCTAATGCCCATGCGATCGCCAATTTGTGCTAAAGAAAGTTCATGTCCATCTGTGAGGCCAAAACGCAAGGTTAATATTTCTCGCTGTTGGGGAGATAGCTTTGATAATAAGTTTTGTAAATCTTGATGCAAGGATTCTTCGGCAGCGTAGTCTTCGGGAGACAGTCCGTCATCTTGCAAGATGTCTTGTAATTCCGTATCCTGCTGTTCCCCCACTCGCGCTTCTAGGGAAAAGGGCTGACGCGCTAAAAATAAACACTCACGAATTTGACTTGGTGTCAATGACAAGGCTTCGGCAATTTCGGCTGTGCTGGGAACGCGACCTAATTGTTGAGATAATTCACGCTGTACCCGCTTAATTTTATTCAGTTTTTCAAAGATGTGAATTGGTAGTCTAATTGTACGTCCTTGTTGAGCGATCGCTCGTGTGATTCCTTGACGAATCCACCAATAAGCATAGGTTGAAAACTTATAACCAAGAGCCGGATCGAATTTATCTACTCCCCGTTCTAAACCCAAAGTTCCTTCTTGGATTAAATCCATAAATTCCAAGTTGCGGTGCTGATATTTTTTCGCCACAGCTACTACTAACCTCAGGTTAGCTTGAATCATTTTCTGCTTGGCTTGCTGTCCTTGACTTAGCTGGTGCTGCAACTCTTCAACACTCAAGTTCGCTTTGTCTGCCCATTCTTGCAAGGTGGGTTGATGGTTTAGTTTCACAGCCAATTCTTCCTTAGCCGCTAATAAATTCATCATCTGCTGCACTTGTTGGGCAAAAATAACCTCTTGCTCGCGAGTCAACAAATCTACACGTCCGATTTCTTGCAGATAAATACGCACAATATCATCTGTAGTTCGAGCTTTTCTATCTGCAACTAAATTTTTTTTTTCTGCGTTTTTTGCACTTCGGGTTGTGGAGATGTTAAGTTGCTCATGGTTATTCACTCCTATGTAACCTAATGAATTTATTGGTATCAAGTCTAGATACCCAGACTCATAGCCCTTTTACACCGCTAATCTATCCATTGGCAAGACTAATCAATTTTTGTCTTTGATAAATTAGAAGTTAATTATTTAAAATAATCAACCCCTAATCAACTTATTTCAAGATATTAACATCTTTAATATCTAAAAATCAATTACCAAAAGTATTATTTGCATATAATAATCCTATTTCAGTTCTGAAACATATTGGTGTTGACTGTTGACTGTTGACTGTTAACGGTTGACAGTCAACGACTCTAACATATAATATCTCAGCAATTATTTGGGATTGCTATATATTTTTCGTGAGTCACACTTACTTATCGCTCGATGTTTGGATATTGTCAAGTTTATTCAACACAAAACAATTTTTTTGCCTCTAACTTCTGATTAAATTATTTAATTAAATAATCAATAATTAAGTTAAACTTAATTCACCTTCAGATAGAATCTTAGCGGATGGTGTTTGGTTTACTGTTAATCAAGGATTACCAAATAAACACTCGCATCCGCTCATCTTCATTCAAATTGCATCTTTGCATCTTTCTAGAGAGTGGAATTGTGCAATTTCAAAGGGCCTTGTACCAAATTGCACGCAGATATCTGCATAGCGTCTGGTATTATAAATGTAATAGTTAGTAACGACATTTTTTAGCCTAAAAGTAGTAACAGTGGTCACATTAACATCAAGAATAATAGTTGGCAAGATAGGAGCAGGGGTGTGGCCCATTACCAATTACGAATTATCTCGTTCTCAACAACTGCACAAACGTGTTACTCACCGTATTGTCTTTGGTGTCGGCGGCGTATTGAATCAATTTTTCCCGCAGTTGCTTGGCTTGCATCTAAGGGAAGTAAGGTTGCAAGCAGGAAGTAAATGTCACAAAATCGGCGATCGCCCATTCTATCTACTAAGGGAGACGCTGTGCGACTAAGCCTGTTAACCCGTCCAACGCACTGGCTCCTGTTGACTGTAATATTGATACACATACAACCACTTGTACGGGCGAACGGCTGTTCGCCCTCGCCCCTACCTTACGCAACGGCTGTACCCTGTGGGAAGGCAGACCCTATTTAAGACTTTTTACTTTATAAATGACACAAATACAAGTGTAAGGGTGAACAGCCGTTCGCCCCTACAGATTATTGTATGTGTATCAATATTTTGGTGAATTGGTATTAAGGCGGGGTAAACTTTTTAAATACAACAAAGAAGCGTAACCCAACAAATACCTGGGTTACGCTTAATTTTTGTAGGATTTTTGTGTCTTGAATTTGCTGCTCAATTTAAATCGTCAATATAAAACCGTTGAATATCAAATTGACAAAATTATCACCTAAAAGCCTCACTTGAATTCCTCCAGTGATTGCTATCATATCTGCCTCAAATAGTTTTCGTTCTTTCATGTGGTTGTCAGGTTGTAAGTCGGTAATTTTGATTCTGGACATATTTTTCTTTAGATTTTTTTGAAATCTAGGAGAATTTTCCTTTGAATAACTACCAATCTCATCAACCAAAAGTTATAAAATTTACTATTTATATGCTTTTTAAATAGACATTATTAGGATTGCTATATAGGAATCTGACTTGATTCATAAGCAAAAATCTTTGGAACAGATGAATAGGCTGTAGCGGCGTACAGCTGTACATTGGTGTCAAATTAAGCTGAAACTCTTAGCCCACAATCGTTTTACCCCACCCCCAACCCCTCCCCGCACGCGGGGAGGTGAGGTTTTGCGTTAGCAAAGCCGGGGTGGGGTAATGCGAAGCATGATGGTAAGTTAGTAAATTCAAAATCTCGTTTTTACAAGGCTTTCACGTTAAGTTGACATCAATGACAGCTGTACGCCCTTGACCATCTATTTGTATCAGGTATTTCGTGAAATGGTATAAAGTGTTGACTACAAACCTATCCAGAACAAGCTGCTAGTTATTTAGGGACAATAAACCCATATTTTTTGAGTATATCTTTAGCTTGGTTACTAGATAAAAACTGGACAAATTCCTTGGCAGCAGTAGGATTTTTACTGCTTTTGACCACAGCGATCGGATAGACTATCGGTGAGTGAAACTTATCATCAGCAGCGACTACAACTTTTACCTTATTGGAAATTTTGGCATCAGTGGCATAAACTAGACCAGCTTCGGCATTACCGGTTTCTACGGCTGCTAAGACTTGACGGACATTATTAGCAAAGACTAATTTGGGTTTGAGGCGATCGTAAAGTTGCAATTTCTTTAAAACTTGCTCACCGTATTGCCCTGCCGGTACGCTTCTGGGTTCACCGATCGCAATTTTTTTAATCTTGGCATCTGTTAAATTATAGAAGCTAGTGACGCCCACAACATCCTGAGCTACTACCAAAACCAGACGGTTATTTGCTAAATTGGTACGCGTCCCTGGTAAAAGCAATCCTTTTTGTTCTAAAGCATCTACTTGTTTTTTACCTGCCGAAATAAAAATATCTGCTGGCGCACCTTGCTCAATTTGTTGCTGCAAAGCACCAGAAGCCCCAAAATTATAAGTAATATTCACATTTGATTTACTTTGTTGGTACACAGGCTTAATTTCTTCCAGCGCATCTTTTAAGCTAGCAGCAGCTGACACAAGTATGTTGTTTGACTGGGCGACTACACGAGAAGGAGTAACTAGTGGTAAAATAATTGCTAGCAATAAACCAGCAATTGCTATACCCAAAAAGCCAAGAATTTGTCTTCTTTTCATGGAAAAGGCACTTTAGAGGTTTTTTTCATCAAATTGATGCTAGCTAGAATCCTACCAAAAATACCAAAATTTACCCAACTATATCGGTAAATTTTTTGTATCAGATGTTCATCGACACACCTCGCCAAATCCTCAAAACCCTATATTTCTCGTTGAGGTGTGTCGATGCCTTACAGAGTAACGGTTTGAGGTGTGTGTTTGACTTAATTTTTCACAAGATATATAGTCTTTTTCAGAGGTGTGTCGATTTGGCGGCTGAAAGTCTTATGGGACAAAGCCTCCTGAATGAACTCTTTACCGATTCCCTGAAATCGGAATTAATGGAAACATTGTGTAAGCCGCCCAGATAATCCAACTTTTCAGATTCTTTACCGATTCCCTGAAATCGGAATTAATGGAAACCAGAGATGTGCCGGGTGTAGTGATAGGAGTAATCGAACCTTTACCGATTCCCTGAAATCGGAATTAATGGAAACTGAACGATATTCACGATCACTGATAACTAGAGCGAATGCCTTTACCGATTCCCTGAAATCGGAATTAATGGAAACGCTTGTTCTGGTGTGTACGCTATAGTATTGGATGCAAGAACTTTACCGATTCCCTGAAATCGGAATTAATGGAAACTTCTTGCTGTTGAGATGCGGTACGACATCATCACTTGTAGCCGCCTTAGCAAGGAATCCCCATAAAGCAACAATCCCACTGCTGTTAAACTGAGCAAGAGCGATAGTTTAACAGCCGTGGGATTTTCAGTTATGCCTTCTCCATTTCCTGGTATGAATCCCTATTTGGAACATCCTTCTCTGTGGACAGGAATTCATCATACAACAACTCAAGAAAATACGAATTACGAATTACGAATTACAAATTATTAGCCATCTCTAATAACTCTGCTTCGGTTAGCTGGTTAACTCCCAATGAAATGGCTTTTTCTAACTTAGAACCGGCATCTTCTCCTACTACCAAATAATCTGTTTTTTTACTGACTGAATCAGTCACTTTTCCGCCGGCTTTTTGAATCAATGTCTTGGCTTCATCGCGTTTTAAAGTTGGCAACGTACCCGTAATTACGAAAGTTTTTCCAGCAAACTTTTCATTAATATTATTAACTGTTTCTGTTGATTCTGTGGCAGTAAATTGCAATCCTTTTGCTTGCAGGCGTTCTATCAATGTTTGGTTGGCATCAATGCGAAACCACTGATAAACAGATTGAGCAATTTCAGCGCCAATACCATAAATACCTTCAATATCTGATTGTTTTGCAGCTGCTAATTCTTCTACGGTGGCATATTTTTGAGTCAACAGTTGGGCATTGACGCTACCTACATGACGGATGCCTAAACCATACAATACCCTTGACCAAGGTTGGTTTTTTGATTGAGCGATCGCATCGATCAATTTCTCTGCCGATTTTTTGCCCATTCTTTCTAAATCATATAATCTTTCTTCTGTCAACTCATATAAATCGGCAACGGAATGCACCAAACCTTTATCAACGAGTTGATATACCAACTTTTCACCCATACCTTTAATATCCAAAGCATCACGGCTTACCCAATGTTCGATGGAACCTTTGAGAATGGCTGCACAGGAAGCATTGACGCAGCGAGTCACAGCCTCACCTGATTCTCGCACCACCGGTTGACCGCACACTGGGCAATGGGTAGGCATAATAAAGGGTTCGGTGTCAGCAGGGCGGAGTTCTTTGAGTACTCTAACTACTTCTGGGATAATTTCTCCGGCTTTGCGGACAATTACAGTGTCACCGATGCGGATATCTAATTGAGCAATGCGATCGCTATTATGTAAAGTAGCGCGGGAAACCGTCGTCCCCGCCAGTTGTACGGGACGCATCTGGGCTAACGGCGTTAACGCCCCGGTTCTTCCCACATTCACAGCTATATTTTCCACACGGGTGGGTGCTTCTTCGGCGGGATATTTCAAAGCCACCGCCCAACGAGGAAATTTCTGGGTAAAGCCTAGTTGTTCTTGGAGTTTAAAAGCATCCAACTTGACCACTACGCCATCAGTCATGTAAGGTAAATTCAGCCGTTCGGTATCCCAGTATTCATAATATTCTGCTACTTCTTCTAGGGAAGCACACAATTTATGGTTGGGGTTGACTCGAAAACCCATTTTTTCTAACAATTCCAACGCTTCCCATTGGGTATTGGCAATACTAGCGTCATCTCTACCGGGAATGTGCAAGGTGTAAGCAAAAAAATCTAGTCGCCGCTTAGCGACAATGCGCGAGTCTAGTTGTCTGAGAGTACCAGCCGCAGCATTCCGAGGATTAGCAAATAATTGTTCCCCTGCTTTTTGCCTTTCTTCGTTGATTTGTTTAAATACTTCCAACGGCAAAAAAGCCTCGCCTCTAACTTCCACCCTTTCTAAAATTTCTAAACCTTCAAAATTCAACCGTAGCGGAATTGAGCGAATTGTCCGCACATTTTGGGTGATATCTTCACCCATCACTCCATCACCCCTAGTTGCACCCCTGACTAAAATGCCATTTTGGTATGTCAAAGCCAAAGCAGAACCATCAATTTTCAATTCACTGACATATTTTACTGAGTCTAGTTTCGGTACTTGTCGCCGCCAACGTTGTTCCCAGGCTTGCAACTCACTGATGTTAAACGCATTTTCCAAACTATACAGGGGAATGTTGTGGCGCACCGAAGTAAACTGAGTCGCCGGTTTCTCACCCACCCGCTGAGTGGGACTATCTGGTGTGGTTAATTCTGGATGCTGAATTTCTAGTTGTTGTAATTCTCGATATAACTGGTCATAAACTGCATCCTCCATTATGGGAGCATCCAAGACGTAATAAGCATAGCTGGCTTGTTGTAATAATTGGCGCAGTTCTTCTGTGCGCTTTGCTAGAGTTTGAATTTGTGTCATCAGATTTTTGTAAAAAACTACGAATAAAACTTAAAGACGATAAAACCTGCCATAAGCAGGTTGTGGATGCATAACCTTAGACTGATAGTCGAGTAGCCCTGGCTGGAAACAAAAACGTCTACTTTTATAGGGTACTAAATTTAATACCAATAGTCCCATTCATGGATACAGTTAATACCGTCCTAGATTAAGTCCGTCAAGTCTCACGAATATCTTTACAAAAGATTCATTTTAGGCAACTAATCCTGATGAAAGTGTCATAATTGAAGAATGTGCTGTTCAAGCTTGAAATATTCCCCTAATTACTATCTGTCTTCATCTCCCAGAAATTTTTACACTAGACAAATAAATACTACAACTTGTATTATAAAATTAGTTTCGACTACAAATACTACAATGTTATCCACCATCAGGAAATTCTCTTTAACCATTGATACCATGATGCATCGTCAACCAAGCAAGGGTTCGGGGACAGGATTTGGCGCGTCTGTTTTTGAGGAAAGGTATCGGTTATTGGTGGGTCAATATGCCAGTGAAAGCATAATTAGAGCCATCGCTCTAGCGCTCAATTCACATGGAATTTTTCACAGCGGGAGGTGCAACTGTCTCATAGCACCCATAATCAGGCAAAACGTATCAACTACCTGACCCCCGCTTTTGACAACCAAAAGTGGGGGTTATTTTTTTGAGGAGCCTTTTACACATGCAAGTCCAGCAGCAAACTCAGCAACCACACATACTACAAAATTCGGTGGTGGTCTTTTCCAAAAACTACCTACCATTAGCACGTATCAACATCAAACGAGCAATAGTACTGTTAGTTACTGGTCAAGCAGAATCATTGGATTTTGGCAGTACAAAGCAGTGGGAAGTTCGTTCGCCTAGTGTTGTACTACAAGTTCCGGAACATATTCGTTTGACAACGGGTAATCCAGAACGACACTGGAAAGTACCACCTGTAAATCGTCGTGAAGTACTAAAGCGCGATAACCACACTTGTCAATACTGTGGTAGCAGCAAGCGTTTAACCCTCGACCATGTGATACCTCGTTCCAAGGGTGGACAACACAGCTGGGATAACGTTGTCACAGCTTGCGAAAAGTGTAACTCAACCAAAAGCGATCGCTTACCTCATGAAGCTTCTATGGTACTCAAAACCAAGCCCAAAGCTCCAATTCATCCCGCCGTCGCCTTTGCAGAACATTTTTGGAGCGTACAACGGCTGAATGAAAATGAGTAATAAGGGAATTCCAGGTAAAAAAATATTCTACAGAAGATTGTTGACTGTTGACTGTTGACTGTGAACCGTCAACACTTTCAGTGGAATAATTTATTTTCTGGAGTTCCTAAATTAATGCGCGCTCAAAAAGCATAACTACACTGGGGTGGTTGTTGACAGTTAACAGTTAACAGTTAACTGTCAACAATTTAGCTAACAAATCTTCTTGAGATAGTGCCGCAGCATTGCGAAATTTTTCATTTGCTTGCACAACAGCCAATTGTAATCACTGTTTCTCTTGAGTTAGCCGCATTACTTCTGCTTGTTTGACATTTACTTCTTGCTGTTGTTTGAGGATTTGCATTCTGGGGTATGCACCCGCTTTGTCCAAAGTTTTGAGATTTTGATAAATTTGGCGATTAATTGCCAAAACATCTTGGGCACTACTTAATTGTGCTTGAGTTTGGAGTCATTCCTGTAACAAATTACTATGGAATTTCTTGTAACTGTGCAGATTTACTATTAATTCCCATCCAAATTTGTTCTTCTGGCAACAATTGATATAATTGTTGTTGAAACCAATCTTCAAATTTTTCTTGCAACAATCTTTGGCGCATAAAATCATCTAACTGTGCAGAAATTATTTTTTCCACACGGACAATTACCCATAAATTTTCAAAAGCTACGGGTGGTTGAACTACACCAACTTGACTTGTATAAAGAAGTTGAGCAAAATTTGGAGTCATACTACCAAATTCCACTGGGCCGATAATGCCACATCTATCAGCTTCCGAACCTTGAGAATATTCTCGTGCCAGTTCAGCAAAGGAAGATTCTGCTTCTGCAATTCGGAAAAATAGCTCGTTAGCAATACTTTTATTGTCGGTTTGAATCAAAGAATAAATCACTCGGTCTAAATATCTTTTGCGTTGGAGAAAGTAAGATTCTATTTGATGTCCCCAAGTTATTTGTTTGAACTTTTCTACTCTCAGCTTTCGGGTTGCCAAAAGTTCTAATTGTTCTTGATTTAAACAATAACGTAAGCACCAATCTTGTCTTGTTTCTTGGGTTGTCAAATTCCAATGCTGATAAAATTGTTCTAGGGAATGAGATGTTTCTGCTTTTGTGCAGGTGATTGGTGCGATCGCCGATTCAATTACCCTCTGTGATAACAATTTCGGTATCAAGTTGTAGGCAACTAAAACAGAAATCGTTTCTCTTGGTATGTCAGCGTAGCCTAACCCAGGCATCCCACTGTTTATTTGTATAACTTTACTCATATTTGTAGAAATATTTAATCGTTGACTGTTGATTGTAGACTGTTGACTGTAAACGGTTAGCAGTCAATAAACCTAACATGTAATATTTCATAAATCATTTAGGATTGCTATATAATGCTTGCAGCATTTTGATAATTAAAAGCATTACCTGACAATGCTTTTAATTATCACCAACTAATGCTAAGCAAAAGTGGTGGTGAAGTGGTCAAAATTCAAGGTGTAGCCAGTATTGCCACTAAATTGCTGGACTTGTAAGAAGTAGTCACCAGATAAGTTGATGTTGGAAATGACATCAGCCGTAGTACCACCTCTAGTAGAACGTGCAATTTCCTCGCCTGGGTCAACAATGCGATTGTTGTTCAAATCCTGAACCAGTCGGATATCGGCATCAGCGAGAAGTCCGCTGAGTCTAATGTTGACACCTTCAAATAATCCTAGAGAGAACTTGTAGGTATCTGTGGTATCGCTATCATTGATGAAACTAGAGCGAGTAACATCACCAGACAAATTACCAAGTTCAAATTCTTTAGGTAGAAGATTGCTGAAACCAGCTGTGGAGTTTGGTGTAGTGGCAGATACAGCAAAATCGTAAGTTACAGTACCGGAACTACCAGGAGCAAAGCGACGGACTTGGGCAAAATAAGTACCTGTGGTTTCCCGATTATTGAGAGATTCATCTCTATTGCTAGAATTAGCAGAAAAATCAACTAATTGGTCGCCGGAATCAAAGATACCGTTACCGTTGTCTCGAAAAAGAAGTAACTCGGCATCATCACCAGTGCTGATATTTGTTAAAGACACATTAATGTTTTTAGTGCCGCTAATTTGAAATTTAAAGACATCAGTAGGATCGGATGTAGTTAAAGTGGTGTTATTTCTCACAATTGGGGTAGTGCCTACTGTACCAAGATTAAATGTAGCCATTTGTTTGTCCTTTAGTTTGGTCGTTGTTAATAATGTGGTTAGTTAATATCAATTATTGAAAATTAAGCAATATTTAGAAAAAATCAGTAACTTATTGCTGCATTAATTTTTAATCGCTAATTGGTATTAATGTCTGCCACAATTATCAATACGTGTAAAACTAAAATTTATGCAAGATGCTATATTTTTGATGTTGAAAAATTTTCCTCCTTAATCTCATCTTATAAAGATGGAAAATTAGAA
>Ga0314811_100098_pt1 | contig 15798 bp, 16 predicted proteins | sample STEome_7_FD_202340 | JGI IMG/M metagenome (GOLD analysis project Ga0314811, IMG submission 202340) | Metatranscriptome of soil surface biofilm microbial communities from soil inoculated with nitrogen-fixing consortium DG1, State College... ...
ATTTCAGTGACAATTCCTTTGAATTCTTCGCTAAATGCTCCGTTATCGCTGGTGATGCTAGCGTTTTGAGCGAGACGTATTTTGCTAATACTATCTTCAGGGACTTCAGCAACTACAAACATTTGATTTGTTTGTCCAATTTCAGCAATGCCATTTGCACCTATGGCTTCACCAGACTTGGTGTAAACCTTTAAAATTTCTCCAGCAATTGGCGCTTGAACGTAGCTTAATTTTAGTTCTGCTTCGGCTTTTCTAACATTAGCGATCGCATTACTAACTTGAGCTAAAGCCACTTGCACATCAGTGGGACTAACCTCCAAAAGCCTACTCAATTTGGCTTGTTCTTCGTCGATTTGCCTTTGCAAAGTTGCTACAGTTTTGTCACGGTTAACTTTGGCTTCAATTAACTGCTGTTGCAAAGTTGCTAAATTTTGTATTTGAGTAGCTCTGGCTTCAGCTAGTTGCTGTCTGAGAGTTGCCAATGTCTGCTTGAGAGTAGCTTGACTTTCAGCAACCTGCTGATTAGCTGTAATTGCACTCAAACGTCTTCTATCCCGTTCCTGCTGAGAAATTGCACCTTCTTTGTATAAAAACTCATAGCGTCCAGCATCCACTTGAGCATTACGCTGTTCGGCTTGGATACGGGCCAGGGTTGCTCTGAGAGCTTCTCTTTGTCCGCTAAGTTCTGCTTCAAGCCGATTCACAGTTGCTTGTTGGACGAGTTTTTCTCCACTTAACTGAGCTGCAATTCGAGCAATTGTCGCTTGCTGAGCGTTCTTTTCCCCAACTAACTGCGCTTGTAGGCGACCAATAACCGATCTTTGAGCTTGAATATCTCGCGGAGATCCGGCCCTGACTTGTGCTAAATTTGCACGGGCTTCTTGGACTTTAGCTTTTGCTTCTTCTAGTGCGGCTATTTGAGTATCGCGGTTGTCCAAAATTGCCACAATTTGGCCTTGTCTGACTTTTTCACCTTCTTTCACTAAAAGCTGCTGAACTCGTGAGGATGGCGCTAATCCTGAGGATGGCGCAGACAATTTAATCACTTCACCTCGCGGTTCCAAACGTCCCACAGCACTAACAGTATTGCTAGATGGCATTACCGGTGCAGAGACATTGAGTTTTTTCAGCTGCTCGATTTTAGCTGTACCTAGCACCCCAGCAGCAATTACTATTGGTACTGCTACAGCAATACCCCACCAAATCTTAGGTTGTTCGGGATTAAATGTTTGCTCAGTTGGCTTTGGCTTCTCGGTCACCCTTGACATAGTATGTTGCCCGTTTATCTGAATTGTGCTGATGCGAGTAAAAAAGGGTTTTTAATCAATTGCCAGCCGTTTATACCAATTTAAAAGACTAGATATCACAAGATTTTGAGCGTGTATATCTATCACGTTCTTTTTTCAAATTAGTATTAGGACAAACAACGGGTATGGCTTAAAATCCACGCGATATACACTCAACACTCACACTAAAGCTTTGTAAAAAAACGATGCACTCTTGTAGCTGGCTATTTGAAAAAGAATGCAGAATTCAGAATTCAGAATTCAGAATTCAAATTAATTAATGGGGCATTCAGATATAGAAACGCGAGATAGCACGTCTCTATTAAAAATCCAAAACTACTATGATGCGGTACTTTGCTACCGCAATGAGAAACTAGTTCACATTAACTAATCAGTGAACTTTACTAACTATTTACTGATAAAAGAACTCTCCGACTCAGGAATCATAAGTCAGAATAGTTGGGAAATCAAATGTTGTATACCTGCTTGATTAGTGCAAATTATCAAGCTTGGGCATTCAAGCATCATTGATTCTGAATTCTGAATTCTGAATTCTAAATTCTTATACTTAATCAGCGGAGGCTACAGTTATTGACAAAATTCAAAAACAAAATCAAAAATCATTTGTTTCAAAGACCTGATACCAATTCTCAAAAATTTTGCTACACATTATTCTCCGCGTCACTGTGTCACTGTGTCCCCGCGTCATTATCTGTAACCTAGTTAAAGTTAATTGGTCTTAATTAATTTCCCTGCTCTATTTTGGGACTCCATCAAACTCTCGTTGAATGAATTCTACATTTATCAGTTATCGGAAAACGTAACAGAACCTACAGATGCGGGAATAAGGGCATGGGGCATTGGGCATTGGGCATGGGCTTTCTGGGGAATGGTGAAAGGGAAAGGGGTAAGGGGGAAAGGTTAAAGAAGTCGGAAGTCGGAAGTACAGTTTTGTAACGGGGATTTAGACCCCGCAAACACATACTTGCGGCTTGATAGAAGCCGGGGACTTAAACCCGCCGAAGTTTGTTAAATTTATCCCTTTACCCTTTACCCTTTCCCCTTTCCCCTTTCCCCTTTCCCCTACCTCTTCATCTCCCTTGCCGCCTATTTAGCAATCTCCTGTGGAAGGTCAAATAGAACTGTGGTCATATAATGTTCTGCCCAAGCTGGGCCGAAGGCTTTTTCTAGGACGCGACGGGTTTTGTCGTTTTGCTGCTGTTTAGTGCAGTAGTTGTGTTGTCCGGCGAGGTTTTGGGTGACTTGTTCTACTGGAACTGGACTAGAGGCGATCGCTTGGGTACAATGAATGTCTAAAAAGTCTTTGACGCGAGAGAGAAACATTGTTTCTTCTTCTGGGGAAATGGGACGCACAAAGATGCAAAAATCTGAGAAAATATTTCCCCATTCTGGTAATTCCCTCGGTTGGGAAAAGTTAAGCACTGTTAGCTGGCTAAGGGCAGCAGTATAAGATTCTGGTAAGGCGCGTTCTAATTGTACGGGAGAAAGGTCTGCGATCGCCGCACTAATTTGACCTCTACCGCCCACTAAATCACAACCAAACATCGGCAGGTTGTACTCTGGACGGGGAAACATGACGCAATGCAAAATATCGAGCATACTCCCGACTTTTGCCAGTTCTAAGTGCATTTTCCGGAACTGGGGGGTTTGATAGCAACGGTTCTCAATGGTCAGTTTTTCCCCTTCTAGTCTACCTTCCACATACCCCAACTCAGCTGGCAAATGGTAGGGCGATAGATCCAGATGCTGATGCCAAGCTGCCTCAATACAATCAGCTAGCTGACGAATTAGGGGATGTTGTTGCTCGCGCAGCGAGGGCATAGAAGTAAATGACATATTCTAGTTGGAGAATTGCGGTCTAGTAGCCAGTCTACAACTTGCCGTGCCTCACAGTCATAGCTTGCAATATTAAGCAAACACTTACACTAGCCAACGTAAAGTTATAAGACAGTTGCTTTTCACAAGTATTATTTATTTTGTAGTGTAAGTTACAGAAATAATTTTATATTAGCCCATAAGTTCAGGCTGAGGCGAAGATATGAAACTAGATTCTCATAGACCAGATGTTGCTGTCCAAGCAAGAAGGCGGAATCTGCAAGGTTTACAGCAGTTAAGAGTTTCTGGTTGGGTGAAGCTTTTGGAACTTCCCAATCCTTGGAGTTTTGACGAAGCACTTTTATTATGTCCAGTTTCCAAAGATGAATGGCTAGCTTGGATTCCAGATCATGGAGAGGCGATATTGAATATCAGACAATTTAGTTATTAGGCGTGGGGCGTGGGGCGTGGGGAGATGAGGGAGACAAGGGAGATGGGGAGATGGGGAGCAGGGGAGCAAGGGAGATGAGTTTTTCCCCTCTGCCCCATGCCCAATGCCCAATGCCCAATGCCCAATGCCCAATGCCCAATGCCCAATGCCCAATGCCCAATGACTATTGCCAAAAATCCGTAACATCGTATCCCAATTCTGCTAGCATCTGCCGCAGCAGGGGTAAACTCAGTCCAATTACATTGCTGTGACAGCCTTCGATTTTTTCGACGAATAAACTACCAAAACCCTCAAGGGCAAAAGCACCAGCACATTTGAGGGGTTCCCCTGTGGCTACATAAGCTTTAATTGCCTTGTCGGTGACAGAAGCGAAGTAAACTCTTGTAACTTGAGACTTGACTAAAGTGCGGTTTTGGTTGAGGTCAATTAAGGCGTGACCTGTGTATAAGTCACCAAAGCTACCTTGCATTATCCGCCAACGAGCGATCGCTTCATTAGTGTCTGCTGGTTTGCCATGAATCTGATTATTAACAGATAAAACCGAATCACAACCCATAATCAAAGCTGATTCAAACTGGGGGGCTACGGTTTGAGCTTTGTACTGGGCAAGAGTTTTCACCAATTGTGCAGGTTCGCTTAATTGGATTTGCGACTCATCAAAATCACTAGGTCGAACTATCGGTTCGATACCAACAGTTTGCAGCAAGCGCCGTCGCGCTGGAGAAGCCGAGGCCAGTACAAAAGGTGGAATGCTCATAGAGAAGCAGGAAATGAGGGAGCAGGGGGGCAAGGTGCAGAGGGGCAGGAGAGATGAGGGAGATGACAGAGCAGGGGAGTGTGGGGAGTGTGGGGAGTGTGGGGAGTGTGGGGGGAAAGATTTTTTCACCATCCTCCCACACCTCCCACACTTCCTGCTTGCCCCATGCCCAATGCCCAATACCAAATTGACTAATAAACAGAAAAAGAATTTACAACTTCATCAATTGTTTGTTGAACTTTTGGCCAGCGTTTTTCCGAAATTGAGGCGTTGAAGGTAAAAAGTTTACCACGGCTCACAGCAACGCTGGCGATGTTATGCCGTTGCTGTTGATTGGGGAGTTTAACTTCATATTCTAAAAGGTAGTATGTTTTACCATCTACTTCGCGCTGTGCGGCGTTGATTAATTCTGCTGTACGACCAGAATCAGCAGGCGCGAGAGCGGCTTTTCCTAACTTGTATCCTACTTCTGTTGGAGTTCCTAATTCTGCTAAGGTTTTATTTTCTGGAACTGGGCTAATCACTACAGAAACATTTTCAGATATTTCAATTAAATCGTGAAAAACCACATCAGGGCCGTTGGCAACTTTGACTTGCAGCCAGCCATTAGGATATAAAAACTGATAACCATCATTGCTGTCTACAAAGCTTTTGAGTCCAGCGGCAAACGCTACACCAGGATTACTCAGGCTGAAGCTCAAGACTAATAGCAAAATTAATACAATTCGTTTCCACATTATATACAGGTTCCTTTGGGCTGGAGGCAATACTAGGCAAGCATCATTTGGAGACTGTTGACTGCTGATGGTTGACGGTTAACAAAAGCGTGAGTTTTGGGTTGTGCTGGTTGTACCGCTAAAGCGGAACTCACTCTCTTGGCAACTGGGCTTTATCAGTCAACAGTCAACAGAAAATCCCATCTTTTTCTAGGAATGGATGAGTTTAACGTTTTTATTTTCCCATCAAGCGGTACGCTTCGGTTGAAGCACAACATTGGCAGCTAATCAAGAAAATAAAAACCCCGACTTGATAGCCGAGGTAAATGGGAGAAGTCCAAATGTCGATGAAATGTACCTATACCGAAGTCTATTTTTTAGTTAACTTTTAAAGCAACCAAAACTAGAAAGGTCACATACAAGGTCTAACCTTGACTAGGTGGCTTGCTTTACTGCTTTGTTAACCTATGTAAATAAATTTAACAAATTTTATTACGATTCGTCAACTAGACTTGACAAACAAAAGATTAATTATTTGATAAGATTTACTTATCATAGATGCTAATGAAAAATTTTCCAGGTCATCCATGAAAAAGCAGCTAAGAACTGGGGACTGGTATTTTTATTTGCAAAAGTCTTTACAATTCCTTTGTTAACTCAAAAAGTATTTCTCAATATATGACGAATCAAGCTCCTATCCCGGTTATTGTCAACGGTGCGGCTGGTAAAATGGGTCGTGAAGTAGTGAAGGCGGTAGCGCAAGCACCAGACTTGAATTTAGTGGGTGCAATTGATAGCAGTCCCCAACATCAAGAAAAAGATGCTGGAGAACTGGCGGGTTTAAGCGAACCTTTAGAAGTGCCAATTACCAATCAATTAGAACCGATGTTGGGTTATGTAGCTGGGGAGAGACAAGGGCCTCCAGGGGTGATAGTAGACTTTACTCATCCTGATTCAGTTTATGACAACATTCGCAGCGCGATCGCCTACGGTATTCGTCCTGTAGTCGGTACCACTGGATTAAGCCCAGAACAAATTGAAGATCTGGCCGACTTTGCTGAAAAAGCTAGCACTGGTTGTCTAATTATTCCTAACTTTTCCATTGGTATGGTGTTGCTGCAACAAGCCGCAGTGGCCGCTTCTCAATATTTTGACCACGTAGAAATTATCGAACTGCATCACAACCAAAAAGCCGATGCTCCCAGCGGTACTGCCATTCAAACCGCGCAGTTATTGGGAGAATTAGGTAAAACCTTTAACCCGGCGTTAGTACAAGAAACTGAGAAATTAGCAGGAGCTAGGGGGAGCCAAGCAGACGAAGGAATTAGAATTCATAGCGTGCGCTTACCGGGATTAGTTGCTCATCAGGAAGTTATTTTTGGCGCACCGGGACAGATTTATACTTTACGACACGATACGAGCGATCGCGCTTGCTATATGCCAGGAGTACTATTAGCCATTCGTAAAGTCCTAGCGTTAAAGTCGTTAATATATGGATTAGAAAAAATACTTTAATAAGAAAGAATTCAGAAGTCAGGACTCAGAACTCAGAATTTACCTGAGTAAAACTGATAAATGTAGCTTACTACTCTGTGGGAGTATAAACGGTGAAAACACTCACGCCTAATTTTCAATTTAGTCCTCTATTAGTAACTGGTCTATCTTCCACTAATTAATTCTGAATTCTGAATTCTGAATTCTGGATTCTGGATTCTGAATTCTAGATTCTGAATTCTTCATACTCATTACCCATTACTCAGCACTCATGTTAGTACCACTGACTCGCCAGAAATTTGAACAAATTGTCCCCTTAATTGCCACTGGTCTTCAGTACAAGTACTATTGGGGAAAGTTTGCAAATTTTTTGCAACGCCTGTTAATTTCTGTAGTCGCCATAGTCGTAATTTTGCTTGTTAGAGCTTTGTTTGGGCTACAGTTTGGCCCCATAATATTTGTGCTGGGGGTAATTAGCGCTTTGTTTTGGCTGTGGTATCCAGTATTTCAAGCAAGTATGCGGAATTTAAAATGCCGTCGTTACAAATATAGCGGCTTTTTTCGGGGTAGAATCCTGGACTGGTGGATTACAGACCAGTTAATTGGCAAACAGGAAACTGTTAATAGCAAAGGTGAATTAGTAATTGTAGAAAACCGAGAAAAACGGATTAACTTAGAGCTTGGTGATGACACTGGATTTACCATTGAATTTGACGCACCACTACGTCCTAGCCACAAAGCCATAACTCGCGGTCAAATTGCAGAAATGGTAGTGATGTCAAATCGCGCAGATTTAAGCAGTATTGAAGATTTCACTGATATATACATTCCCAGTCGTGAGTTGTGGGTTAGCGATTATCCTTACCTGCGGCGAGATTTCTTTAGCGAAGTCGGCCGTCGCTTGCGTGAAGATTCACAACAAAGAAGGCCGCGTCGGCGTCGGCGAACAGTAGATTAGTAAACAAACTGTGAAACACCACACTCAATTTTCTCAAAATCCATGAGCGAAAGTTATTCTCAAACAACTCCCCTACACACCCTAAACCCACTCAACCGATTTTCCGATCGAGCAGAAGATTATGTAAAGTATCGACCAAGTTACCCCACAGCTGCCATTGATATTATCTTGGAATCATTAAATAAAAATTCACAAATTTTTGCAGCAGATATTGGTGCAGGTACAGGAATTAGTTCCAGAATATTAGCTGGGCGTGGAGTTAATGTCATCGCCATAGAACCAAATGCGGCCATGAGAGAGGCCGGCGAACCACATCCTTTAGTAGACTTTCGGGATGGAACAGCAGAATTTACCAAACTTAGCGATCAATCTGTTGATTTAGTTACTTGTTTTCAATCTTTCCATTGGTTTAATCCAGAACCAACATTATCAGAATTTCATCGGATTTTAAAACCATCGGGACGCTTAGCTATAGTGTGGAATAACCGTGAGAAAAAAGATGCCTTCACCGCAGAATATAGCCGGATAGTCCGGGAAGCATCTAACAATCATCCTGGAGAATCAAGGATGCAGTCAGTGGAGCCGTTATTAGCAACTCCTGATTTTATCAACATTCGTGAATATAATTTCACTTATAGACAAAAGTTAGATTTAACTGGACTTATCGGACGGGCAAAAAGTGTTTCTTACCTACCTCAAGAACTGTTAGCAGATAAAAAATTCCTTGAAAGTTTTGAAGAATTGTATCAGCGTTTTCGTGATGAAAATAATTTTGTCTATCTAGTTTATCGTACTAGCGTACACCTTGGCGAAGTAGTGAATTAGAACAGAATTCAGAATGAAAACAGAGTTAGCTTTTGTGTTTGAATAACTTAAATCTGCTATAAATCTCAGGTGAAGACATTCAGATTTTATTAGCGTCTTGATTTGAGATTTAATATTTTATCGATAAATGACTTGTAACCCAGAAATTACAGAAGGTTGGCATGGCAAACTGAATTTAGTTTACGCCCATCGCCACAACGCAACGCAATTAATTTACACTCACCAGCAAGCACCCTTGAAGGTGCAACGCCCTTTTTATCCAGAAGGGTCAAAAATTTGTCATAGCGTAATTTTACACACAGCCGGGGGAGTTGTGGGGGGCGATCGCTTATCCTCTAATATCCATCTCGAACCTCATACAGAGGCTTTAATCACTACAGCAGCAGCTAGTAAGATATATCGCAGTAATGGTTTACAAGCTAGGCAAAAAATCCAGATACAAGTTGAGGCTGGCGCTTGTTTAGAATGGTTACCCCAAGAAACAATTTTATTTAACGGTGCGATTTATCAGCAAGATTTACGGGTAGAATTAGCAACCGGGGCTAACTTTTTAGGGTGGGAAATTACCCGCTTTGGTCGCAGTGCTAGAGGAGAAAAATTTGATAAGGGACAATGGCGATCGCATACTGAAATTTGGCAACAAGGTGTCCCCTTGTGGATAGACCGCCAATGGTTACCAGCTAGTGAGGAAATTTTTTACAGTTTTCACGGGTTGGCGGGAAAGCCAATAATCGGTAGTCTAGTTTGGCTTGGTGGTGTAGTTGCACCAGAAATTATAGAAAAAATCAGAATTTTAGCTAATGGAGTTAGTGAAGCTGGTGTTAGCCGATTACAACATGGATTATTGTGTCGATATCGCGGTGATTCTACATCTGAGGTGAGAAACTGGTTTATTGAAGTTTGGCAGTTGCTACGAGTTTATTTTTTGAATCGTGGTAAATGTATACCAAGAGTTTGGCAAGTTTGAACCGCCGCGAGGGAGGAAAGAATGCAATTGACGCCGCAGGAAAAAGATAAGCTATTGATTTTTACTGCTGCTTTATTAGCAGAAAGACGTAAAGAAAGGGGTTTGAAATTGAATTATCCGGAAGCTGTTGCCTATATTTCTGCTGCTATTTTAGAAGGTGCCAGAGATGGACAAACTGTAGCTGAATTGATGAGTTATGGCACAACTTTGTTAACACGGGATGATGTGATGGCAGGAATACCAGAAATGGTAAATGAAGTGCAAGTAGAAGCAACTTTTCCTGATGGCACAAAGTTAGTGACTGTACATAATCCAATTCGTTAATTTGGAAATAAATAAATTATGATTCCTGGAGAAATTATTACACCAGAAGGTGAAATTGAACTAAATGCTGGTCGTTCGACTATTAAATTGCAAGTTTCAAATACAGGCGATCGCCCCATACAAGTCGGTTCCCATTTTCACTTTTACGAAGTTAACGCAGCCTTAAATTTTAACAGAGAACAAGCGCGAGGAATGCGTCTCGATATCCCCGCAGGCACGGCAGTTAGGTTTGAACCAGGAGATGAAAAAGAAATCACATTAGTACCTTTAGTTGGTAGTCGCCAAGTCTACGGTTTCAACGCTAAAATTAACGGTTCTCTATAATTATGCAAATGCAATGGTACAATGAACCGCCTGTTTGGGAAGTAAAAGATGAGGCGATCGCTGTTACTTCTGGGGCAAAAACAGATTTTTGGCGGGAAACTCACTATGGTTTTATCAGAGATAATGGTCACTTTTTTTATCAACAAATTCAAGGTGATTTTATTGCAGAAGTTAAAGTGACCGGACAGTATCACGATTTATACGATCAAGCCGGTTTAATGGTACGTTCAGATGAATTGAATTGGTTAAAATGTGGCATTGAATTTGTGGATGGTGTGCAACAAATTAGCGCAGTAGTGACACGTAATTACTCAGATTGGTCTGTTATTCCAATGCCGCAAAATCCTTCTGCAACTTGGATATGTGTAACTCGACGCGGCACAGCAATAGAGGTGGAATACTCCTTAGATGGAAGCGAGTATACAATGTTGCGGCTTGCTTATTTGACTCCAGTGGAAACATTAAATGTTGGTGTGATGTGTGCTTCACCTGAAGGAAATGGTTTTCAGATGAAGTTTGAAAATTTTCAAATTCGTAGTTTGTAATGAGTAGTTATGAGTTACAGAATGTCCCGCCGCGCTGACACCAAAACTTATGGGTTAACAATAGCGTTCCTCTGCATTTAAAAAAATTATTGAATAGGTTCAATTTCAAACTCCAATTTGGAACGGTAAAAACAAATATCAAATTCCAAGAAAAAATTTGTTTGTCCAAGAATTAAAGGAGCATTCAGACTACTTACCCACGCAAATACTAACTGTACAGGTGGAAAATTACTAATTTCAGACGTTGCGAAAAATGGCATAGCAGCTTGATTGCTAAGATTTCCTGCCAATTGAATGATAGCTTTACCCTCATCCCAAACCCCACCCAACTGAAGCCCTAACTCATAAGGCATAACATTAACAGTGGCACCGCTATCAACTAAACCATTTGCTTGTATCCTGTAATTTTCTCTAGTTAAAACCAAAGGGATTCTAGGTAAGCTATCAAATTCATTTTGGGTGGAACTTGTGGTGGAATACTTGAACCGCATATAGCTTAATGACTAGAATCCTTTTGTTCTAGTGCTTCCATTAGGACAGCACCAGCCCCAAAGCTATTATAAGGAGTGGGTAAATCGTAGGTTTTGAAGGGTTCTAATGGGGAAATATCCTCAACTGTATCTAAATCTTCGGCAAGGATGCGAATTAGCTTGAGTTTTTCTGATGGAGAAAGCTTTCGAGCTATAGGAATTATGTCTGCTAAGGTCATTTTGTCTACGTCTTTGAGAATGCTCATTTATAGCATAAACCTTTTATCACCCTACTCAAATTATTGTCATCCATCCTTTGCGCTTACTTTGCGTGACGGCAGTCGCTACAACGGGGGGAACCCCCGCAACGCGGTGCCTCCCCTTTGCGTTTAAACTCAATCTTAACCTCTATTACCAAAAGTTATGCCTTACAGAATGTCCCGCCGCGCCTACGCCGAAACCTATGGCCCCACCGTCGGAGACAAAATCCGACTTGCAGACACAGAATTATTCATCGAAGTCGAACAAGATTTCACCACTTACGGCGATGAAGTCAAATTCGGCGGCGGTAAAGTTATTAGAGATGGTATGGGACAATCTCCTATTTCTAATGCCGATGGCGCTGTAGATTTAGTAATTACTAATGCTTTAATCCTCGATTGGTGGGGCATTGTTAAAGCAGATATCGGCATTAAAGATGGCAAGATTTTCAAAATAGGTAAAGCCGGAAATCCTTATATTCAAAATAATATAGATATTATTATTGGCCCTGGCACTGAAGCTTTAGCAGGAGAAGGAATGATTCTCACTGCTGGTGGTATTGATGCCCATATTCATTTTATTTGTCCCCAACAAATTGAAGTGGCGATCGCTTCTGGTGTCACTACGATGATTGGCGGCGGTACTGGCCCCGCTACCGGCACAAACGCCACTACCTGCACCCCAGGCCCTTGGAATATTTATCGGATGCTGCAAGCCGCTGATGCTTTTCCCATTAACTTGGGATTTTTGGGTAAAGGAAACGCCAGTCAACCCCAAGGACTTGTAGAACAAGTAACCGCCGGTGCAATGGGGTTAAAGCTACATGAAGACTGGGGAACTACCCCCGCAGCCATTGATACTTGTCTTGGCGTTGCTGATGAATATGATGTGCAAGTGGCTATTCATACTGATACCCTCAACGAAGCCGGATTTGTGGAAGATACCATCGCCGCCTTTAAAAACCGTGTCATCCACACATACCACACTGAAGGTGCAGGTGGCGGACACGCACCAGATATCATCAAAGTTTGCGGCCAAGCCAACGTTTTGCCATCTTCCACTAACCCCACCCGTCCTTATACTCTCAATACCTTAGACGAACACTTGGATATGTTGATGGTATGTCATCACCTAGACCCAGCCATCGCTGAAGATGTGGCTTTTGCTGAGTCTCGCATCCGTCGAGAAACCATAGCAGCTGAAGATATTTTGCATGACTTAGGTGCATTTAGTATGATATCTTCTGATTCTCAGGCAATGGGTAGGGTAGGAGAGGTGATAATTCGCACCTGGCAGACATCTCATAAAATGAAGGTGCAACGCGGAACTCTTAACCCACATGGAACTCAGGAAGCAGCAGATAACTTTAGGGCGAAAAGATATGTTGCTAAGTATACTATTAATCCAGCGATCGCCCACGGAATTGCTGAATATGTGGGTTCCGTGGAAGAGGGAAAATTAGCAGATTTGTGCTTGTGGCGTCCGGCATTTTTTGGCGTGAAGCCAGAAATAGTCATTAAAGGCGGAATGATTGCCTGGTCGCAAATGGGCGACGCTAACGCCAGTATTCCCACACCCCAACCAGTACACATGCGACCGATGTTTGGTAGTTTTGCAGGTGCGAAGAACGCCACATCACTAACTTTTGTTTCCCAAGCAGCTTTAGAAAGGGAAATTCCTACACAGTTGGGTTTACGCAAAACAGCAGTTGCAGTTTCCCAAACCCGCCAATTGAGTAAGCAAGATATGAAGCTGAATGATGCGCTACCTAAAATTGAAGTTGACCCAGAAACCTACGAAGTCTGGGCGGATGGTAATTTACTGACTTGTGAACCTGCAACAGCTTTACCAATGACCCAAAGATATTTTTTGTTTTAGTTTCTTAACAGTCAACAATAGACTTCTAAGAGAAGTCGGGAAAAGGGCAAGGGGAAAGGGGGAAAGGTTTGGTATTTTCCCTTTCCCCTTTAACCTTTTCCCCAAACCAAATTCCAGTTTAAAATCCTTAACCGAGCAGTATTGCTAATCAACTAAACACTACAACCAACGTTTTTTCTTTGCATAAACAATACTACCAATCACAATGAAAGCCATGACAGCAATGGCGGCTGGATAACCCCAAGGTTGCTCTAATTCGGGCATATACTTGAAGTTCATCCCATAAACACCAGCAATAAAGGTGATTGGTAAGAATACCGCCGATAGGATAGTTAAGCGGTTAATTCGTTCGCTAGTTTCACTGGCAATATTATCACGTTGAATTTCCATTAATTCTGACATCCAGATTCTCAGACTTTGATATTCTTGCCAGAGATTATCTATGTGATGCACAAATTCTTGATTAAATAATGCCTTTACTGGCTGAGAAATCCATTGGAAATCTTCGTAATTCATCATCATTAAAAGTGACTTAATGCTTTGAAAATTACGACGCCCAAAACGAGTGGATTGCCTCATGCTAGCTATTTTGTGGTATGTTGATTCATCACCCAAATTTCCTAAAACTTCATCTTCTAAATCATCAAGTTTTCTAGAAATGTATTCAAATACAGTATGGTAATTATTTAAAATATCATTAAAAATTAGATAAAAAAGATAGTCAATTCCCGATTTTTCCAGGTCTATATTTCGCTTTTGCAGATTGTTAGTGAGTACATTAAATATTTTGACTTCAGTAATTTCAAAGGTGATGATAAAATTCTTGCCCAGCACAATAGTACCGCGTGCTACTTCAAACTCTCGATTTTTTAATTGAGCAGTTAAAATTTCATAATTATCAAATAAACAATCTTCTGTATCTTCATCCATTCCTGTAGGTGTATGGTTGAAAACCATGTTCACACGAGATGGATTCAGATTAAAGTGATTGATAATTTTACCAGTTCCAGCGCGATCGCGGAAATTAACACAACGCAACCAAATATTCTGAGAACTATCAATTCTTTGGAGTACCGTATCAATATCCCTACTGGAAAATAAATCTAGCTGATTCTGAGAAAAGGTAAGAAGAATTAGCATACAGTGACTTTTATCCAAATCCCCCACTAATTGATTCGATTAGCGCAGCGGTTCCCATTCAGATTTTTAACATTACATTCCAACAAAAAAGCGCCCCCTTTTCAGGGGACGCTTTTTATTCAGCTACTACTGAAGTATTAGCCATTGATAGCAGGAGCGGTCATTGCTACAGGAGCAACATCACCAGCAGCCAAGTCTAAGGGGAAGTTGTGAGCGTTGCGCTCGTGCATTACTTCCATACCCAGGTTAGCGCGGTTGATTACATCTGCCCAAGTGCTGATAACGCGACCTTGAGAGTCAATGATGGACTGGTTGAAGTTGAAACCGTTGAGGTTGAAAGCCATTGTGCTTACACCCAAAGCGGTGAACCAGATACCAACAACAGGCCAAGCAGCTAAGAAGAAGTGCAAGGAACGGCTGTTGTTAAAGGAAGCGTATTGGAAAATCAAGCGACCGAAGTAACCGTGAGCAGCAACGATGTTGTAGGTTTCTTCTTCTTGACCGAATCTATAACCGTAGTTTTGAGATTCGGTTTCGGTGGTTTCACGAACTAAGGAAGAGGTTACCAAAGAACCGTGCATTGCGGAGAACAAAGAACCGCCGAATACACCAGCCACACCTAACATGTGGAAGGGGTGCATTAAGATGTTATGTTCTGCTTGGAACACGATCATGAAGTTGAAGGTTCCGGAGATACCCAGAGGCATACCATCAGAGAAAGAACCTTGACCGATGGGGTAGATCAAGAATACTGCGGTAGCGGAAGCTAGAGGTGCGCTGTAAGCTACGCAGATCCAAGGACGCATACCTAAGCGGTAAGAAAGTTCCCACTGACGGCCCATGTAGCAAGCGCAACCGAGCAAGAAGTGGAAAATTACCAACTGGTAAGGGCCACCGTTGTACAACCACTCATCTAAGGAAGCTGCTTCCCAGATGGGGTAGAAGTGCAAACCGATCGCGTTAGAAGAAGGAACAACTGCACCAGAGATGATGTTGTTTCCGTAGATCAAAGAACCTGCAACAGGCTCGCGGATACCATCGATGTCCACAGGAGGAGCAGCGATGAAAGCGATTGTGAAGCAAACGGTAGCGGCTAGCAGGGTAGGAATCATCAATACACCGAACCAACCAACATAAATGCGGTTGTCAGTGCTGGTGATCCACTCGCAAAACCGATCCCATACGTTGGCGTTAGAACGCCGTTGTAAGGCAGTTGTCATTGTTTTATGAGTGCTATGTTTTGTTAAAAATTGAACAGGTTAATTTGTTTTTTACCTGTAGAAATAAGTCTACATGAATTTACTTTGATACGATATGTAGCTTAATATTCTGTAATATTTCGGTTGAATAAACTTACATTAAAGGTAAAGTTTTTCGGTCGATTTATACTAATGCCAAAAACAATCAAAAGCATTATCTTGTAAGACTTTGACTAATTTAAACACTAAAGAATTTTCAGGATTCCATCGTCCATACCACTGACCAAAAAATCTCTCTAACCCTTATCATTGGTGTTTTCTGGGTCTTCTTTGATTTGATTTTGCTTTATTTGTGCGTTATTTCTAG
>Ga0314811_100101_pt1 | contig 15526 bp, 11 predicted proteins | sample STEome_7_FD_202340 | JGI IMG/M metagenome (GOLD analysis project Ga0314811, IMG submission 202340) | Metatranscriptome of soil surface biofilm microbial communities from soil inoculated with nitrogen-fixing consortium DG1, State College... ...
AAGAAATTTATTTAATTTATGTATTTTCGTATAGCAATTTGCTAATACTTGATAGTACTCATCTAAATTTATCTATAATCCAATACACTTGGGTTAAAGGCTAATTCTATAAAATTGTGGATTTACCAGACGCGATAAATCGCCGCCTCTACAAGTGTTTTGGCCTTATGTGAACTGTATTGATCTATAATCCAGACCCCAAATGTATTTACGAAGACAATTGAAGTATGAAATGGTAATATTTATCACTACTCAAACATAGTCTTAACTTCTCGATCGGCTGAATTGAGGGATAACGAGCTTTTAAGGCTAGTATCAATTTATGAGCTAGCTGTTAACTTTATAAGCCATCACACAAATATTACAATCTAAATCATAGCTAATTAGTGATATTAGTCACACTACTATTGTGACCAATGTCACTATTTACCATATCCCGTTTCCTAGTCTGCTGAGGTACAAATCTCTGGTTACCTCTGCGTTTCAAACTATTATCTCTACCTCACTTACCTGGAAATAACTACATAACATATAACTGCTATATAAAATTCAACTTGCACAACAAATTGAAAGCCCACGAATTAAAACGCGTTTGACTAATTCAATTTTGAATTCATTGTGTGTTTGCGGTTTGGCTTCTTTAATTGCTAGTTCGCCTGCTGCTATGAAGGTAGCTGTATTGATTGTTTGTCCTTTGAGAAATTCCTCTACTTCCCATGCACGCCAAGGTTTCGGCGCTACTCCACCAAAAGCGATACGTGCAGATTGGATCGCATTTTGTTCTATTTCTAAAGCAATAGCTACGGAAACGAGAGCAAATTCATAAGTAGCCCGATCTCTAACTTTTAAATAGTGAGATTTACATACTAAATTTGGAATTTCAATAGCAATAATTAATTCTCCAGGCTGTAATAAATTTTCTATCTCTGGTGTCTCACCTGGTAAAACATAAAAATCATGAATTGAAATTTGTCGTGTTTGTTCTGCACCTTGAATGCAAATCACCGCATCTAATATTGTCAAAGCCACAGCTAAATCTGAGGGATGAACGGCGATACAATGTTTGCTAGCCCCAAAAATAGCGTGCATTCGGTTGTAGCCTGTAATTGCCGCACAACCTCTACCTGGAGTGCGTTTATTACAAGAAAAAACTGGGTCGCGAAAATACCCACAACGAACTCGTTGTAGTAAATTTCCGCCCACAGTTGCCATATTTCGCAGTTGTGGGGAAGCACTTTGTAGCAAAGCTTGAGTAATTACTGGATAAGATTCTTGAATTTGGGAATTAAAAGCTACATCACTCAATCTACAGGTTGCACCAATACGAATTTGATGAGTGTGAAATTCAATATCTCCTAGTGGTAAACTATTAATATCAACTAATGTATTCGCTACTTGTACGCCATCTTTCATTAATCCTAATAAATCAGTACCACCAGCAATAAATTCCGCAGTTTTGTCTTGTTCAAATGTGGCGATCGCTGCTTGTTCTGAAAAGACTTTAGTATAATTAAATGGCTGCATTTTGCATTTCCTCTAGCACATCCTGAATCGCTGCAATAATATTCGGATATGCCCCACAACGACAAAGGTTTCCACTCATCTTTTCGCGAATCTCTGCTTCAGATTTGGGCGGTTCTTGTAATATCATTCCTACGGCAGATACAATTTGTCCCGATGTACAGTAACCGCATTGAAAAGCATCATGGCTAATAAAAGCTGTTTGTAGGGGGTGGAGTTTGTCGTCTTCTGCTAATCCTTCAATAGTAGTAATTGTAGCGTCGATGTGCATTACTGCTAATGTCATACAGGAGTTAATTCGCCGATTATTAATTAATACAGTACATGCGCCACATTCACCGCGATCGCAAGCTTTTTTTGTACCCATCAACCCCAGCTTTTCCCGTAGTGCATCGAGTAAAGTAACGCGAGGTTCTAGTTTCAGCGAATAGCATAAATTATTCACATTCAGAGATATTTCGATTTCCTGGGAACTCAATATTTTGAATTCTTGCCTTGTAGAGTTGGAAGCGATCGCAGCTAAAGAATTTTCTTCCATATTCTTAGTGGAGATGTTAAAAATTAAATCAATTACCAAATTTTATATCTGAAATTTTGAATTTGAAATGTAAAATTGAAAACTCAAATGTCATCAAGATTTATAATTTTTTACTAAAACCCATATCTCAGCAGTAAGGGAATTCCAAGTAAAAAATATTCTACAGAAGATTGTTAACTGTTGACCGTTGACAGTTGACTGTAAACTCTCAACGACCCCAACCGGAATTATTTATTTTTTGGAATTCCCTAATAGGTTATCAGATGCGAATATGCAATCAATCCAAAATCTCAAATCTGAAATTACTTGACGCTAATTCAATATATAGCAATCCCAAATAATTTGTGAAACATTAGGTATTAGAGTTGTTGATATACCATTTATAAACTAAATCTTAAGTAGTGGCATGGCAAGGTTAAAATAATGCATTAGTAAAGTCTTGTGGGGTGGGCATCCTGCCCGCCCGGACGGGTGAGGACACCCATCCCACAATAAAATCTATTGCAACATTTAAGGCTTGTCACGCCACTACATTAATTTTATTTTCACTTTATAAATAACCTCTGACAGTCAACAGTCAACAGTCAACAGTTAACACCGATATTCTTCACAATTGAAATAGGATTGCTATAGAAACTATGTAGTCAATTTAGAGGTGTTGTTGATAATATTCCTCTATACTACCTACAGCTTTTAGTAATGGCGAATCCAAAGGTTCAATCCAATCTGCTACTTCACGAGCCAAACCAAGAGTTGAGACTCCTCCTGATGGTTCGAGTTTCCCATTTAGTGCCTTAGTTTTTATAGATTGTAGGGCATTAATAACGTTATTTAAACGTGGTGAAGACTCAGATTGTTTGTCTTTAAGCATCTGTTGGCTGATTTCAGAAGCTCGGTCTATTAGCTTGACAAATTCTTGTGTGTTGGTTTCCATAAATTTTACGGACAGCTAAACTTTTCTACAGTAATATTTCCTCCCTCAGACCACTTGATATTCGGATCTTTGGAATCTTTAATAAATGTCTGTTGACCGCCACCTGGATAGCATTCTTTAGGAGTTTGAGGGCCGACAATGCCTTGATAAGTTAGGGTTCCTGCTGGCAAAGTTACTGTTAGTATTTGAGTGGCTTGATTACCCCATTCTTGATTGAGAGCTAGATTTTTGATGACTTCTACATTCGTTTTATATTTGTCAGTTGTTAAATACCTGCCATATTTGTTGCTACTGCTACTATAGTAGCGATAAAAAGTTTGGGGTTGCTCTAGTTTGACTTCCTTGCATTCTGAGTTGAGGAAGGTAATGGCAATATCAGCTGGCAAAGGGCATGAAGGACTAACTTCTTGGGCAAGCACTTGTTGTGGATTGACAACACGTGGCAATGAACTGACTGAAAAACTCACAAGGCCTAAAGCAATATATATGGAGGCTGATTTTAATTTCATACAAACCCCTGTTGGGAATTATTTTTGAATACAAAAATAATACAGCAAGCTATGTACCTGATATCAAGTTTTTTGGTCAATAAATGTAGAATTTAACAAATTTACTGCCAAAATCGAGTTTATTAAATTAATAAAAATTTCATGTTTATGAATTTTTTGTTACCAGTATCAACCACAGGACTGATGACAACCCATTACAACGGTAAATCAAGGTTGATCCTTGGGGACGATTGACTAAAAAAATATTTAGGAGCCAGAATAACGATTATGGGTATGCTGCCAACGTGAGGGTAGAACTCCTGCGGATTTATCGGTGAGGAGATTCTAAATTCTGAATTTTGACTTTGTATATGAACAAAAATTTAACTCAGAAATTATCTAAACCGATAGTAGAAAAAGTTGCGATCGTTGGTGCTGGCCCAGGCGGTTTGGCTGCTGCCATAGCACTTCAAAGCCAAGGTATTGATGTGCAAGTGTACGAAAAAGCACAAGAATTTCGTCCGGCGGGAACCGGACTAGGATTGGCTCCTAATGGCTTGAATTCTCTGGATGCCATCGCACCGGGTATAGTGGCAACCCTTAAAAGCTCAGGATGCCAAGTAAACCACACAATTTTAAAGAATATTCAGGGAGAAACAATCCGCACTAATCAAACTAAATATCTAGAGCAATACGGACAACCATTATTGACTGTCTGGTGGTATCGTTTACAGCAAGCTCTCGCATCTAGATTGCCATCTGACATTATTCACCTCAATCATCGTTGCATCGGCTTTGACCAACAAGAAAACGGTGTAAAAATTCATTTTGATGGTCAAGAATCAGTAGACGCAGATTTGCTTATTGGCGCTGATGGCGTCAACTCCGTAGTTAGAGAAACTTTATTTGGCGAGGGGAAGCCAAATTATATCGGTAGTATGTGTTGGCGTGCTGTTATCAAGTACCACCATGAGTTATTTAATGACTATGAACTCGTTTTCGTTAAAGGTAATAAACAGTTCATGTATATTCTCAATGTGGGAGACGGCTATACCAGTTGGATTAGTCGCAAGTTTTATCCTGATTACTTTTTTTCTCACCATGCACATGAGGTCAAATCTCGCATTCTCCAAGAATTAGCCGATTGGGATGAATCCTTTCGGGCGGTGGTGGAAGCGACACCAGCCGAGCAAATCCGGGAAGGGCCGATTTGCGATCGCCCACCCTTAACCCACTGGAGTCAAGGCAGAGTAACCCTCTTAGGTGATGCCGCCCATCCAATGGCACCAGCTATGGGACAAGGAGCCAACACCACTTTTGAAGATGCATACGAACTGGCACAGTGTTTTTCCCATTCAGCCACCCTTGAAGCAGCCCTCGCCAACTACGAACAGTCTCGCATCGACCGTACAAAAATCATTCAAGCTCGTAGTGCTTTGGGCGAAATGCGTTACTACGATGACACATTTACATCTTCTAACCACACCCCACAGCGACAAATAACGCTGAATGACGATTTTCACAAATGGATTTATAGTTACAAGCCCAATGTACTGAGTTTAATTTGATAGTAAATTTTGATAACCCGTCCAACGCGCTTTGACTGCTGACTGTCAACGGTCAACAATATACAGTTAACAGTCTTCTGTAGAATATTTTTTTAACAGGACTTACGCAAAAATAACGTAATTGGGTCATTACGAGCGATAGCGTACTCCTACACAGAAGCAAGCTACGCACAGCGTCTCGTAGAGAAGTAATCCCCCCTGACGCTGGGATTGCTTCCCTACACTTCGTTCCGGTCGCAATGACAATATCGGCGTTGCGTAAGTCCTATTTAATTGCAAGTCCCTTACCAATACGGTTCGGTTAAAGGGAAAAGGGAAAAGGGGAAAAATTTCAAATACATCCTTTACCCCTTACCCTTTAACCTTTTCCCAGACCACAAGGGAAGTTTATACTGCTTATCCGAAGCGTATTGAGTCCCTTACCATAAAGCAATTTTTCAATCAAAAACAAAAGAGGGAGATCAACTCCCTCAATCAACAAGGCAATAATTTAGTTATAGATAGCCAACAAATTACAGACGTGCTGTTGGTAACATAGCTATTGGGTTAACAGCACCCTTGCCTGATGGATGAATTTCAAAGTGGGTGTGTGGCCCTGTACTGTGACCAGTGCTACCCATTAAAGCAATTGTCTCTCCCTGGCTCACCTGCTGACCTGCTTGCACCAGAATCTTGCTGTTGTGAGCGTAGCGAGTCGTGCTGCCATCAGGATGGCGGATTTCAACGAGGTTACCGTAACCGCCATTGTTCCAGCCAGCTTTTGCTACTACACCTTCAGCAGATGAGAAAACAGGTGTGCCGGTAGAATTGGCAATATCAATTCCTTTGTGCATTCTTCCCCAACGCCAGCCATAGCCAGAGGTAAGAGTACCCTTTGCTGGCCATTGGTAAGCAACTGATGAGCTAGATGGAGGAGCTGTTGTTTCGTCAATTACTTTGGGTAAGTATTGATCGACTGCTGCCAAAGGTGGTATTGCCTGTGGAGAAACTGTCGTTCCGCGCAACTTCCCTAAGGAATCCGAGGCGTTTACTCGTCTAGGAGGCGTTGCAACTCTGGTACCAGATGGATTGCGAGGGGGAGTCCACTGACCAGCAGATCCTAGACTGGGTAAGAACTCTGGATTTATAGGCTCGTTAGCAGGTACGGTGGCACGGAATTGAGGCTGAATTGGTTGAGCGTAGTTAACTCTGTTTGGTGTCGGAACCGGAATTGGTATCGCTACGTTATTCGGTCGAGACACAGAGATAGGTACAGGTAAATTACTGGGGGTAGAAACAGGAGCGAATGTTGTAGCAGTGTTAATTTCAGAGGCTGCTGTCGGCGCTGCTAAGTTTCCAGACTGTTGAGCGCGATATTTTTGCTGTAACCTCTGGATTTCTGCTTGTAAACTCCGTAGACGGTCGTTATTGTTATTGTTACCCCTTACTACCCTATTTGTTATTTTTTCAGGTTGCTGGATTTCAACAAAGGCTTTTGGTACTGGGGTTTCACCACCCATGCCATAAGCTCTAGGAGCAATGGGAGCTGTTTCTAACTCAATGGCAGTATTTGTTTGAATTTGGTTGTTCGCAGTTACCGGTGTGGGGACAGTAACGCTACTGTTGTCAGCAATAATTGACGATGGCGAGCTGGGTAGATATGAGTTAGCACTACCAATGGTCACAGAAGAAGTAACTTTGGGAGTATTAGTCGGCTCTACAAAACTGGGTCTAGTCCCTACAGCTACCTCAACTTGAGCAGTTGGAATAATCAGTTTTTGACTGATTTGCAGTTGATTGGGATTACTGAGGTTATTTGCCTTAACTAGTTCTGATACAGATGTATTGTATCTGCTGGCGATCGCCGCTAGGGTATCTCCAGGTTTAACTTCGTAGGCTGTTGTAGTAGAGGAAGCAATCAACGTTGTTGGTGTAGTTGATGCAATTTCCTTTTGTGTCTTCTGCTTTAACCTCGATATCAGCTTGGCTTGGGCAGCATTGTTAGTAGTTTCTGACTGCGCTAACACAGTTTTCTCAACTACAGTATTGCCAATACCAGTTTGTGATAAATTTTCGGTCTCCCCAGACCGTAATTGTGCAAGACTCTTTCTTAAACGGTTTGATTTTTCTTGTAAGCGATTGAGCGCAAACTCTTGTTGCGCCTTAAGTTGTGCATTTATTTCACTGTTTGCTGTCCCAGATGTTGCCACTGTTTGTGGTACTGTCGGTACTATGTTTGTAGTGCCTACAGTGTTTTCAGCAATGGGGTTCGATAGCTTGTTGACTGTTGGAAAGCTAGTCTCAGCTAGTGTATTGTTTGACCCCTGTAGCGGTTGGGATTTTGAGCCAGTGAGATTTTTATCAACTGGTGTGGCTTGGGAAAAGGTTTCTGATGCAGGAACTTGCAAAGGCGTTCCATTGGTCGCGACTTGCCATTTAGCTTCAAGCCCAGGCAACTGTGAGACTGCTGTTGGTTCCACCACAACAGGATTTTCCGGCACACTCGGTAATGAGATTGCTTGGGATTCCAGCTTGGTGGAGGCGAATTTCACCTCAGTATCACGAACAGCAGGAATGGTTGAGGTTGCCTTTTGGCTGCCTACAGGCACCGCTGCTTGGGCTTGATCGCTTTGTCGAGTCACCAAAAGACTGGTTGCTCCCATAGAGATTGCCAAGCCAATCATGGCGGCTTTTGTCCGCACCCGACGGTTAACTTTTGGATTAATTGAATTTAGCTGTTCTACCGGGGCATCATCGCTGCTGGGGCTATTTTTCAACACAGCTTTCACTCTCTTTTTCAATGCTCGTTTCAAAGACGACCTCCTTACGATCACTAGCGCTTAACTGACCTCGATTCTTCAGCTGGATATCTAGTCAATGATCTAGATCGCAACAAATGATAGATCGAGATCACATTCACCAGAGATGCTTACGCAAGATTAACCTGCTTCTCTGATTTAGACAAGTTCACATGTTTTAGCAAAACTTAAAAATTGCTGTGCTTACTTGTCTGAACCACTCCTCACACCATTTAGGAAGTTTTCTTTTTTCCAGTTTTCCGAGACTGTCTTGCGTCAATCGCGGGGACTTGCCAATTATTACAGTTTTGTCAAGTTCATAGTCGCTACCGAAAATTAAATTGCTGCGACCTCTGGAAAAGCGATGCCCCCTGCTGTAGATCTTTTCAAGATATTTCTACACAATCCGTCTTCCCAACACGAGACTTTACGTTGATTATTCCCTAAAAAACAACCGTATTAACTCTCGGCTAATTCTGGGGAGAATCTTGGGGACATTCGAGCAAGAATAGCTCAAATGCGCTATATGACTGAGTTATGGGGCATTTGTTCCCCAATATGGAATGCTGCAAATTCATCAAAATCTATCATTCAAATTTGGCATTATCCCGAATTTTATATACAAATTTCTTATAATAAGCCCGCACCTCTTGTAAGTATCTTCCACTACATTTTATGCAAAAACACAATTTTACGTGTATTTTTTGACATTTACTCGGACGTAACCAGCAAATAGTCGCCCCTATAAATCATTGATATGCTTGGTTTTTGCGAAATAATTAAGTACATTTACTTAATTAAAAATTAGTTAAACAACTATTGTAAATAGCCTAATTGACGGCGGCTTTCAAACAAACCGATAGCCACACTCACCGACAAATTCAAGCTCCGGACTCCTGGCTGGCTCATGGGAATATACAGAGTAGCATCACAATGTGATAAAATTTCTCGTGGTAAACCAGTGGTTTCACTGCCAAATAGTAACCAATCATCGGCTTGAAACTGAAAACTGGCATAATTAATATTTCCGGCGACACTATAACCCAACCATCTACCTCCACGCTTGTGGTGTACTGTTTTGAAGGCTTCTAGAGATTCGTGATAGTGCAGCTTGACGTAAGGCCAGTAATCCAGACCAGCTCTTTTGAGGTAGCGATCGCTAATTTCAAAACCCAAAGGCCCCACTAAATGTAACTCCGTGTCAGTAGCTGCACAAGTACGAGCAATATTGCCTGTATTAGGAGGAATTTGGGGGTTAACTAAAACTACCTGAGGCATTGTCCGTATAATTTACGTATTGTATAAAATAATCTATCATCAATGTAAAATCTACCAAAAGGCAGAGGTTATTCATAGGTTTTGTTAATAATAATCAAGCATTCTCCATCGATTAGATTTTTAAAACGAACTACAAAACCTCTCAGAATAGTACCTGAGAGCGTATTTTACTGAAATCATTAAATATTAAATTTTATGTAAAGTTAAGTGGTTGTTTGTGTGATTTTCAACAAGTACTGTCTGTGGAAAAATCTACCATTTGTTTGACGACAGCTGTGGATTGAGCATCAAAGATTGAGATTGAAACATACAAGCGCGTCGATAGTTGACAGTAGACTGTGAACGGTCAACTGTCAACTGTTAACAGAGTCCCTAAAACCTTCAGCTACGCCAGCAGAGACGAACACAATTTGTCTTCGAGTTCGATTTCCCGTTCTTGAATGGTGGTGATAGCCTGGGTAATGACGCGCTGGCTGTCAAAACCAACTCCGTGTAGCTGCAACCACTGTTGAGCTTCGTTGCCTTCGCGAAGAATTTTGTGCAAAGGTGAAAGGAAACAGCTAAAGCCTTGTTGTTTGGCTATCGCCCAAACCTCGTTGTACATTTCGGTAATCCAATCTCTGGCTGTGATGTTTCTGCCATCTTCCCAATGGATGAGCTGAGCATCTAGACTAGTGGCAGCTGCCGCAGTTTCATTGTGAGCATTGAGAGTAACGAGTTCTTCAGGAGAAAAGGTACTTTGAGTTAGTGGGTCGATGCTGGGATTTTCGATGATTTGTAACAGACGTGCTTCTAATAAGGCGCTAATTGCGAGTAAGGCAATGGGGTCTGTGACTAAATCGCAAATTCGCAGTTCTAGGCGATTTAGATCGTAGGGACGGCGATCGCCATTTGGTCGCACTGAAGCCCATAAATGCCGTACATTTTGCATTGTTCCAGCAGCCAGCTGATTTTCCACCCACTCAATATGATGGGCGTGGCTGGCAAATAACGGCACATGTTTGGGGGTTTGTGGGAACAGACCCCAACGAGTTGAGTGATAGCCTGTGGCTTTGCCATCCAAAAACGGAGATGAGGCACTCAGAGCTAAAAATAAAGGTGCTTCTAGACGAATCACCCGACACGCCCGCATTAATATTTCTGGATCGCTAATGCCGACATTGATATGTACGCTAGCGGTGACTACTTTTGTGCCATAGGTTTGTTCTATGTAGTCATGATAAGGGTTGGCTGGATCGGAACGCATAAAGCGATCGCTCCCAGCCAAAGATAAAGTACTTCCCGGTATCAGGGTATAATTTCCCAAGCGATTGAGGTAGTTTCGCAACCTCCGTCTGGGATGTAGTAGGGCACATAATAAACTCTCGTAACTAGCCGATGGCTGGGTCGTATATTCCACATTGCGGCTATCTGGCTCTCGAACAAATCCATCCAAAGCTGCAACAATTTTGTCGGAGAGACCAACGATTTCACCTTGAGGCGTGCCAGTATACATCTCAATCTCAAAGCCTTTTAATAACACCACCTTGTTCTCCTTGGCTCTCTCAGCTTATAAATTGTATCGAATTAGACGAATCTCTGGATCTACCTTGATTCAATCAAAAGTTAAGAATCATTGAATCACCAACTCATACCCAATCAGGACGACAAACTTTTGACTCATTCCCCTGCTTTACGCAACAAGGGTTTTGAGTCATTAGTCACTAGTACTTATATTTAATTTATCGTATTCAGTAATACTAATAACTAATGACCACTGACTAATGACTAAGATGACTTGGCGACAATTCCTCCATTCTTTCTGGGAATGGGAGAAATTGTAGTCTTTCGATGAATACGTACTGAATACTGTTGATTTTGGTCAAATATACGGTAAATCTTGTACAAAGATTACTTAAGTATGAACTAAATATCAGTAAGGTCACTCCAAAAAATAAATTATTCCGATTCAGGTCGTTGACCCTGAGCGAAGTCGAAGGGTCAACGGTCAACACTTTTGCGCGGAATATTTTTTTACTTGGAAGTGCCTAAGTCTGTACAATTGCTATAAAACTGCTTATTTTTCAATAATTTAAAAAGCCCGTGACGAGGATTGAACTCGTGACCTCACCCTTACCAAGGGTGTGCTCTACCACTGAGCCACACGGGCAAAAAATAATTTTTTTAATTTACAAGGCTGGAAATTTTTAGTTTTCTCCAGCTATTGTAACTTATCGATTTGAGAGGTGGGCCGGGCTGGATTTGAACCAGCGTAGGCGCTAGCCAACGGATTTACAGTCCGTCTCCATTAACCACTCGGACACCGACCCATTTGTCTCACGATTTTATATAGTAGCACTAAGTTTTATAAATTTCAAGTGTTATAAAAAATAAATTTTTGGTAGAGACGCAATCAAACCACGTCTCTACAATTTGTAGAAACTTCCTAACTACGCACTCATCTCCAACATTCGTTGCATTGGTCGCAGTGCAGCAAGACGGATATCTTCGGACATGGTAATTTCGGGAGTGCGATTTTTCATTGCCCAGTAGAGCTTTTCTAGGGTGTTTAGCCGCATAAATGGACATTCATTGCAAGCGCAGTTATTTATCGGTGGCGCGGGAATAAAGCGCTTTTGGGGAGCTAGTTTTTGCATTTGGTGAATGATTCCCGGTTCTGTTGCCACGATAAATTCCTCGGCGGAACTGTTTTGACAATGTTTGAGTAAAGCTGCTGTGGAACCGATAAAGCTGGCGTGGCGCAATACACTAGTTTCACATTCTGGGTGGGCGATCGCCTCTGCTTGGGGATGAGCAATTTTTAACTCGACAATTTTCTTTTCGGAAAAGGTCTCATGGACAACACAGCTACCTTGCCACAGCACCAAGTCTCGTCCAGTTTGTTCCATAACGTAGCGTCCTAAATTGCGATCTGGAGCAAAAATAATTGGTTGCTCTTTGGGTATTTGCTCTACGATTTTCACAGCATTGGAACTAGTACAAATAATATCGCTCATTGCCTTAATTTCGGCAGAGCAGTTGATGTAAGACACCACCAAGTGATTTGGATGTGCTGCTTTAAAGGCGGCAAACTCTTTTGGCGGGCAACTATCTGCTAAAGAGCAACCAGCATTCAAATCTGGTAAAAGTACCAATTTATCGGGATTAAGTATCTTTGCTGTTTCTGCCATGAAGTGAACGCCAGCAAAGACAATTACATCAGCACTGGTGTTTTGTGCTGCTTTGGCCAGCTGTAATGAATCCCCAATAAAGTCTGCGATATCTTGAATGTCCGGCTCTTGATAGTAATGCGCCAGAATGACCGCGTTAAGTTCTTTTTTGAGACTTTCGATGGCGCTAAACAAATCTAATGGTAGTTGTCCCGGTTGGGTTTTTTCTCGTTGAGCTAGTGCAGTCGTAAACACAGTTATGGTTGCTCTTTGTTGCAATTTGTAGTTTTGTAGAACTGGGAATTGGGGACTGAGTACTGGGGACTGGGAGAATTATGGACTTTTTTTCAAACCCCGCCCCAATCCTGTAAAAACATTTACCCAATCTCCAATCCCAATACCCAGGAAGAGAGCGGCGTTCCTTCGCAACCAATTAAAAATTTGCTTGGGACTCTTGGCTGCCACCTGTTGAATTAATTATAGTAGTTTTTACCAAAAATAGTGGAGCGATTGATTTCTTACAGATAATGTCCAAATCCGGCTGAGTTTCCTATGCTGGAGATAGACGGCAAGGAAAGTGGCATGACCAGTCAGAAAACTCATTCGATAACCCTCAAAATTGCTGTAGTTGGAGATGTTCACGACCAATGGGAAATAGAAGATGGTATCGCACTCAAGCATTTGGGTGTTGATTTAGTCCTGTTTGTTGGGGATTTTGGTAACGAGTCAGTGGAAGTGGTGAAAGCGATCGCTTCTGTTGATATTCCCAAAGCAGCCGTCATGGGCAACCACGATGCTTGGTTCACAGCTACAGAATGGGGACGCAAAAAGTGTCCCTACGACCGTTCTAAGGAAGACTGGGTACAGGAACAACTCGATTTATTAGGCCCTGCCCATGTCGGTTACGGAAAATTAGATTTTCCGGCTTGGGAATTAACTGTAGTGGGGGGTCGTCCCTTTACTTGGGGTGGGCCGGAATGGAAATTTGCAGATATTTGTCGCGAACGTTACGGTGTCACAGATTTGGAAGAATCTGCCGATCGCATCGTCAAAGCAGTGAAAAGCGCTGCTTACCAGACGATTATTTTTCTTGGTCATAACGGGCCTAGTGGCTTAGGCGATCGGCCAGAAGACCCCTGCGGCAAAGACTGGCATCCAATCGGTGGCGACTTTGGCGATCCAGATTTAGCTGAGGCGATTTCTCAGGCTTTGACTGCTGGAAAAACCATTCCCCTGGTGACATTTGGTCATATGCACCGGACTTTACGCCACACCAAGAAAGAACTGCGAAAGCCCGTTTTTAGAAGTCCAGAAGGAACAGTTTACTTAAATGCGGCTACTGTGCCCAGGATTGTGGAAAATGACGGCCAGAAGTTGCGTAATTTTTCCTTGGTTTCCCTAGAAGCGGGTGTCGTTGAGCAAGCTTCCTTAGTGTGGGTGGGGAATGACTTTCAGGTGTTATCAGAGGAAATTTTGTACGAGCGATCGCCCAGTGTGTCGTAGACATTCGCATTCAGTAGTGCAATCTGCCTAGTGATAAGATATAGTATTATCTGTCAGCTTTAGTGCTAACCTACAAATGTAGCTTATGCAGTAGCTCGACAGTTTATTGGAGAGGTGGCAGAGTGGTCGATTGCACTCGACTTGAAATCGAGCGGTCATTTAGAGTGATCCGGGAGTTCGAATCTCCCCCTCTCCGTTTTATCAGAGAATGTTAAGCTTGTTCAGGTTCTCCCGATTTCAATTGACAGCTTCTACATAGCTAATGCTAGAAGATGCCGAGAGCTAATTACTTAGCTTCTCCTCCACTCAAACAAGTTGTTTGTTGAGGGTTCCCAGGCTCAACCACCAACGCAGTTGATTTCCCCTGTCTTGCAACAGGCTCCTTGGGCGTGCTTTTACCCTGTTTTCGGGGGACTCCCGATACAGCATCTAAATTAATTCCCAGTGCATCCAAACCGCGCTTCAAGATTACTTTTGCAGCGTCAACGTCTGCATCAGCGTGATGACTGCATTTTTCGCAGATAAACTTTTCACGATCTCGGTTTGTCGGACTGACATATCCGCACGCGCTGCATTCTTGAGAGCTAAACTTTGGGTTAACTTCATGCACCAGAACGCCAGTCCTTTCAGACAATACTTTGACCTTCTGTTTTAGGGAACCCCAAGCAGCATCAGCGATCGCTTTATTCAGCCCAGATTTTGCAGACTGATTATTGGGCAAATACTTGCCATTTTCATCTTGTTTGGGTTTGCAGCGTGCCATCATCCCCTGAATGTTGAGATTTTCAAATACAATCAGGTCGAATTGCTTGACTAATTTATGAGCTATCTTCCATTGATAATCTTCTCTTTGATTAGTAACTTTTTGTTCTAATTTAGCTATACGCTGGTAAGTTTTTTGACGACGATGGGAACCTAACACTTTACGACTAGCAGCACGATGAAGACGCGATCGCTTCCGTTCGGCAAATTTGTAAAAGCGACGATTTACAATAGTTTCACTATTACTAAGAGATAGAAGTTTTTTCAAACCTAAATCCACTCCTAACGCTTTTTGTATTTGCTGCGGTACTGGAAGATTAGGAACTGTATCATCCATCAATAAAACAGAGAGGTAAAAACCATCTGCCTTTTTTCGCACAGTCGTAGAACGAATTTTAAAACCAGGTGGAAACGGTCGAGATTGAAAAAATCGCATCCAGCCAATTCCGGGTAATCTAACTTTGTTTCCTTTAAAGCCAACATCTCCTGCTGGATAGGTAAAAGAGCGAAATTTTCCCCTTCGTTTTGTTTTTGGATATCTGCCCAAACCTTTAAAAAAACGTACAAATGCAGCATCAACCTGCTTAAGCATTTGCTGTAAAACGTGATAACAAATTTCACCATACCAAGGTCGCTCTTTTTTTAGGTCTACCAAATTGGCATCTTGTTGAGCGAGGGGACTACGTTTTTTACCCTTGTTACTCCAAGGATTACCATATAAAGCACCCTTGCTAACTGAACAAGTGAGTGGACAGCACTCAGCTTGAGTTTGAATAATACAGTAGTTACCCATTAAAGGTGCTTTTGCTTGCTCGTATGCTTGTGTCCTTTCAGTAACTCGAAAGTTGTATTGGAGGCGAAGCAGATGAAGCCAACGCTCCATTTTTTGAGCTTGTTTAAGTGAAGGTTTCAGTTTATAGACGTAGGACAGAAGCATTATGTTATATAAAATTTATTGTAATAATATCCCATTTGAAATATTCTTAAAATAAAATAATACTAAAAAAT
>Ga0314811_100102_pt1 | contig 15370 bp, 15 predicted proteins | sample STEome_7_FD_202340 | JGI IMG/M metagenome (GOLD analysis project Ga0314811, IMG submission 202340) | Metatranscriptome of soil surface biofilm microbial communities from soil inoculated with nitrogen-fixing consortium DG1, State College... ...
CCTATGCCCTATGCCCTATGCCCCATGCCCTATTTAAGCTAGTTAAAAAATAAAAAAAGGTAGGTGACCCTACCTCGAACCCAAAAAAAGCATTTTGTAACCAAATACCAGATCAAATATCACACAGCTTTTTGACAAATCCATTGCAATGCTATGACGAAGATGTGACACTTAATTTTCAGTGGATTTTGCAATTAATCCAAGTTGCAACCCAGGCGGATAAGTACCTTCTTGTTTGGTACGCTTAATTTCGGCATCTGCAATCCGCAAATTTAATTTTTGTGCTAATGCCCTGACAATATCTCCCCGGTCAATGACTCCAGCTACCGCACCAGCGGGAGAAAGGACGGTAATCCAAGGTAATTGCTGATTTTCTAGTTTGTTAATTACTTCAACTAAAGATGTAGACTCGCTAACATGGGGTATTTCTGTCAAAGGACGGGCGATGTTGTGTACAGTTTGGGTTTCCCATTGACTTCTTTCAATTAAACGCAAATCGTCAATGGAAACTAAACCCCGATAACGTCCATCAGAAGCAGCAAAATAAACTTGTAAAGGAGCTGTTTCCAATAGGTATAAATCGGCAAAGGAACGCAATGTCTGGTCAGCATCAACTACTCGATAGTCGCGGGTCATGGCATCGGCGGCCACGACCTTCAATAAGCTTTCTTGCAATTTGGTGACGTTGTCATAACTGTTAGCGTTGCGGACAGCAAACCAGCCCAACAGCGCAACCCATAAACCAAGTACTAATTCTCTGGTGAAGAAATCTATAACAAATCCAAAGGCGATGGCAGTGTAACCCAAAATTTGCCCGGTTCTTGCAGCCCAGTGTACGGCTTGGAAACGATTACCTGTTATTTGCCATAGTGCTGCTTTTAACACTTGTCCTCCATCTAGAGGTAAACCGGGAATCATGTTAAATAGTGCCAGCACTAGGTTAATTCTTGCCAAATCTCCCACCATCATGCTGAATGCACTGGTATCAGGTAAAACAGTAGCTACTAAACGTAGTAAAAAAAATAGTATGACACTCACCGCAGGGCCAGCGATCGCTACTTGAAAGGCTTGTGCTGGAGTTTTAGATTCTTCTTCAATGGCAGCGATGCCACCAAACAAAAACAGAGTAATAGAGTTAACTTTAATCCCTTGCGATCGCGCTACTAAGCTGTGACCCAACTCATGCAACAACACCGAAGCAAATAGCAGCAGTGCCATCACGATTCCTGCACTCCAAGCTATGACATTCCCCCATTCTTGGTAAGCCACCCCAAAGTTCAGAGTTGCCAACCCTAAAATTACAAACCACAGCGGGTCTAAAAACAGAGGAATTCCAAATAAAGACCCTATTTTCCAATTTGTTTGCATTACATTGTCCTAAAACTAGATATTTTCAATAGCTCCTACACCGCGATTTTTCGTAAATTTTGGTAAGTATATCTTCCTGGGCATTATTCACGTTGATGCTCAGTTATCAAAAGCTCTAATTTCTAGAATAGACAATTAATGCCTGTTAGCAAAAGTGGGGAGTGGGTAGTGGAAAGATGAGGAAGATGTAGCTTTAGCTTCTCTTTGAGAAACGCTAGCGCAAAAGAGCAGGGTGGGAGATGAGGCAATACGGTTCGGATAAGCAGTATGAACTTCCCTTGTGGTCTGGGAAAAGGTTAAGGGGTAAAGGGTAAAGGATGTATTTGAAGCCTTTCCCCTTTGCCCTTTCCCCTTTAACCGAACGTATTGGGAGATGAGGGAGACAAGGAAAGAAAGACAAGGAGAGAAGTTACCAGCCCAAGCTTCCGGCGATAGCGCAGCTTTAGCAAGCTTGCGAGGGTTGGCTTCTCTTCTTTAAAGAAACGCCAAGAGCGAACGACGAACAGAACTTAACAAAGACAAGGTAGCAATCTTTCTCCCTTGTCTCCTCATTCCCCCCTCTCCCTCATCTCCTCACCTCACTACTCCCACCACAACGGAGCTTGGTCAATGCAAAGTTACAAGCAAGGCTTGTGTAATTTCAAACCTACAGACGGCCGATGTTAGTAAGTCCTAAAACAATACCAATGCCGATTACATGACCAAAAGCCATTGCACCAATGAATGTTGGAATACTAACCGGCAAAATAGGTAACTTGGGGCCTACTAAAGGTTTTTCAATCCTAGTACTGAGCAAAAGAACTAGTAGGCTACTAACGCTGATGATGATTCCTACTGTGGGAGTCCAGACGGGTGTTGGAGGAACAGATGCTGCGGCTGCTAATAAAGTAGACGAAATCAAGCTTTTGTCTCCTAAATAGAAAGTTAATGTAGACCTACAAGATTATAAAGTTAGCAGGGGCAAAAGTTTTTGAGATAGTTTAGACTTTTCTGATGATTATTTGAAATTTGTGAAATTTTGATGCGCGTTAAGATCTGCGGTATTACTCAACCAGAGCAGTCCATAGCGATCGCCTCTCTTGGCGCAACTGCACTAGGATTTATTTGTGTGCCTAGTTCGCCTCGCTATGTTACTACGTCCCAAATTCAAGCAGCAGTGGCACAATTACCAGAAAATATAGATAAGATTGGTGTTTTTGCCAACGCCAGCATTGACGCAATCAAGCAAATAGTTATAGATTCTGGCTTAACTGGAGTTCAGTTACATGGTGATGAATCGCCAGAATTTTGTGACCAATTACGCCAAGCTTTGTCTAATATTGAAATCCTAAAAGCATTCAGAATTCGTACTCCCGAACAGCTTCAGACAACAGCTAATTACACAAATTACGTAGACACTTTATTATTCGATGCTTACCATCCCCAACAACTAGGTGGTACAGGCAAAACCTTAGATTGGAAAATGTTACAGCAATATAGTTCCAATCGCCCTTGGTTTTTAGCTGGGGGACTAACAACAGATAATATTATCCAAGCTTTGAGTCAGGTAAATCCCGGCGGCATTGACTTATCTAGTGGACTAGAACGCGCACCTGGAGATAAGGATTTAGCTAAGGTAGCACTCTTGTTTGAGCGGCTAGGGAGTAGGGGGAGCAGGGGGAAAGGTTAATGGTTCAACAAGCTCACCAACCGGGAAAAGGGAAAAGCAATAAATTTAATCTTTCCCCTTTTCCCCTTACCCCTTTCCCTTTCCTCATTCCCCATGCCCAATGCCCCATTTCCTAAATAAACGTTGCTTGGTGGCGAATCAAGTTAAAGAGTTCTTCGCGGGTTTTGTGTTGTTCTTGAAATACACCAACCATTGCACTAGTCACAGTCCAAGAACCCGGTTTTTGGACTCCTCGCATCACCATGCACATATGGGTGGCTTCCATAACAACGGCGACGCCTTGGGGTTCGAGAATGGTCTGAATTGCTTCGGCGATTTGGCGGGTTAGTCTTTCTTGAACTTGCAAGCGGCGGGAATACATTTCCACTATCCGTGCTAGCTTACTCAGTCCCACAACTTTTTGATTGGGAATATAAGCAACGTGCGCTCTACCCATAAATGGCAGCATGTGATGTTCGCACAGACTAAAGAAGTTAATATCTCGCACTAGTACCATCTCGTTATGTCCTTCGTCAAAGATGGCACCGTTAACGAGTTCTTCGAGGGATTGATTGTAGCCGCTGGTTAAAAACCGCATTGCCTCGGCTGCTCGTTTTGGTGTTTTCAGGAGTCCTTCGCGTTCTGGGTCTTCTCCAACACCTAATATTAATGTCCGCACGGCGTCCATCATTTGTTCCATCTGTTCTTCTTTGGGTGAAAACAGATCTGCTTGTTTGCCATTGTGGGTGTTACGATCTGGTCTTGGAGTTATGGCTTCTGCCAAGTCGGAAATTAAAGGCGATTGAGAGTAGTTAGAACCGTTGGAACTAGCGATAGTCATGATTGAGTGTGTGATATGGTTTGGTCATTGGTCATTGGTCATTGGTCATTGGTCATTTGCTCATCGGTCATTCGCTTTAGACAAAGAACAAACGACAAATTAGGGAATTCCCAAAAATAAACAACAGTACATGGTGATTGACTGTTAACTGTTAACTGTCAACGGTCAACAGTGAACTATAGCAATGAAATATTTTTGTACTTGGAAGTCCCTTAGAGTGCGCCTGCACTTGGCATTATGGTTAATTCATCAATAACTGCTTGTTGTGGTAACAAAACTGTGTGGAGAATTAACTCGGCTATAGTTTCTGGGTTTAACATTTTGGAACGGTCTAAATCAGCTTTGACTGTTTGTGTATCCCAAATTTCGGTATTGACTGCCCCAGGACAAATTGCTGTGACGCGAATGCCGTGGGTGCGTTCTTCTTTTGCCAAGGTTTGAGAAAGAGATAACAAACCCGCTTTGCTAACGTTGTATGCCCCCCAATCGGGAAATGCTTGTTTGGCCGCAATGGAGACGACATTGATAATTGTGCCTCCGCCGCGATGCCGCATTGATGGCAATAACGCCGCAATGCACTGAAACACACTGGTGAGATTTAGATCGATTACTTGCTGCCAATCTGAAAGAGGAGTTTCACTTAAACTACCTGTGTATCCTATACCGGCATTGTTTACCAGAATATTTATATCACCAAAGTCAAGGGCGATCGCTTCAATCTTTTCTTTTACTTGGGAGATTTGCCCTAAATCCAATGGGTAAGCTTTCGCTTGCACCCCAGTATGTTCTAAGGCTTCTTTGACCGCCTCCAATTTCTCCACAGAACGGCTGACTAAGGCCACATCTATTCCGGCCTTTGCAAAGGCTAATGCCGTTGCTTTCCCAATTCCACTACTTGCGCCAGTAATTAAGGCACGTCGTTTTTGCTCAGCACTCATGGTGTCTCCCAATTTTTTGGCGATTCCCAAAGCCTAATATCACCCAATTATTCTGAACTTTGAGTTTTGATAGATTAAAGGAATCTAAAAATTCGATGATTGTCATAAGGCAACTGCTATTATGCAGTGCAATAGGTTGTGTATTGCGGATTTTCTCAGTAAAGACTACAAATCATCGTCTGAGAATTTATCCCTTAGACTCAAAGCAAATTACTTAATAATACAAGAGTTACTCAACATCATTGAGTAAGTTTGCCAAACATGCAAATGCCTATGGCTCATTAGATTGTTAAAAATCTTGAAGCACCATAGGCAATTATAGCACTGCTAATAGGCTAATTAATCATTAATGCGCTGCCGTTAATGGGCAACCTCTGTAAAAACACCAATTTTGCGGAATTTTTCATAGCGCAGTTGTCGGCGTTCAACAGCAGTCAAACGATTGAGTTCTTCCAAATTTTCTAACAGCACTTGCTTGAGGGTGGTAGCGGCTTTCAAGGGGTCGGCATGGGCACCACCGATGGGTTCGGGTAATATTTGGTCGATAATTCCCAAATTTTTCAGGTCGTGGGAAATAATTTTGAGAGCGACAGCCGCTTGGGGAGCCTTGCCTGCATCTTTCCATAAAATTGCAGCACAGGCTTCGGGGGTAGCGACGGTATAAACTGAGTGTTCAAACATCAGTAGGCGATCGCCAACACCAATACCCAGTGCCCCACCGGAACCACCTTCACCGATGACTGTGCAAATAATTGGCACATCTAAGCAAAACATTTCCCGCAAGTTGTAAGCGATGGCTTCCCCTTGACCTTGGTGTTCGGCTTCCACCCCAGACCAAGCCCCTGGTGTGTCGATAAAAGTTAAAATCGGCATCCCAAACTTGTTGGCGTGTTCCATTAACCGCAATGCTTTGCGATAGCCGCCAGGGTAAGGCATACCAAAATTGCGGGCAATATTGTCTTTAGTATCGCGACCTTTTTGATGACCCAACATCACCACGGGTTGTCCGCTAAGACGCCCGACACCACCAACTAAAGCAGGATCGTCACCACCACAGCGATCGCCATGCAACTCCATCCATTCATCACTAATTGCCTGAATGTAATCGAGAGTACTAGGACGGCGCGGATGACGAGCAACTTGTAATCGCTGGGATGGTGATAAACTACTAAAAATTTCCTCACGCAGTTGCATAGCGCGTGTTTCTAGTTGACGAATTTGACCAGAAACATCGACGCCATTTTCTTCAGCAAGTTGCCGAATTTGATCGATTCGGGTTGCAAGTTCAGCCAGGGGCTTTTCAAAATCCAACAGTAGCGGTTTACGTTCAGTAGTTGCCATCGTTAGGAGTTAAGAGTTACGAATTTTTTAGAGTGAGGAGTGAGGAGTGAGGAGTTAGGAGTGAGGAATGAGGAGTGAGGAGTGAGGAATGAGGAGTTAGGAGTGAGGAATGAGGCACTAGAAAGCCTGAATTGATAAAATTTATCAACTTTTAACTCTCAACTTTTAACTCTCAACTCTCAACTCCTAACTCCTCACTCCTAACTCTCAACTCGTAATTCTCAACTCCTAACTTCTAAACCAACAACGGTCTAAATCCATGTTTCACTGACACCCGACCAATCTGCTCCATTTTGTCTACGGTAATCTGATTGCGTCCCCATGAAAAGTTCGTGTACAACTTCTCAAATTCCAGCAACATGGATTCGGCAAAACAAGCAAACAACTGGCGTGCTGGTACGTCCATATTGACGATTTTCATAATTTTCCAGTCAATATCCAGCGAATGCTCTACAATTCCACCATTTAACACGCGTACACCGGGATGTTGAATTTTTGTTGCTAAATTTTTAGGATAACCACCATCAATCAACAAACATGGTTGTTTTAAAACGGTAGGGTCAATTTCCACACCTTTGGGCATACTAGCAACCCAAACTACAATATCAGCTTGGGGTAGTGCTTCCGGCAAACTCATGACTTTTCCTCGTCCCAGTTCCCCTTGCAATTCTTTGAGACGTTCTTGGTCACGGGCTATGAGCAGAAGTTCTTGAACATCTGTTCTCGCATCTAGCCAACGTGTAACTGCACTACCAATATCGCCAGTAGCGCCACATACAGCGACTGTGGCTTTTGAGAGTTCAATTCCCAGCTGTTTTGATGCTTCTTCTACCTGCCGACTAATAATATAAGCAGTGTGGGTATTTCCAGTAGTGAAGCGTTCAAACTCTAGTTTAATGTTGCGGACTTGGCTAAACTGTTCCAACTTAAAATTTTCAAAAATAATCGAGGAAAATCCGCCTAAGGCTGTAATATTAATGCCATGTTTTTGTGCGTGTGCCATAGCGTTCAGCACTTTCCGCGTTGCTGCTTTGATGCGACGGGTAGCGAGCATTTCTGGCAAAAAGCAAGATTCTACATAGCGTCCTTCTATTTTCTGTCCAGTGACACTGGTAACAGTGATATTATCAACAATCTGTGGCGGGGCGCTGCACCAAAAGTCTAGCCCTTGATCGGCATATTCTGGGTATCCCAATTCTTGAGCTACTGCTTGAGCGTGTTCTAAACTAGTCAGATGTCCAATTAGACCAAACATGTAATGATTATTAGCCTTGTGCTGTCTTGAGCGCGTGAAATGAGTTGGAAGTTGAAAGTTGGGAGTGAGGAGTTGAAAGTTAGGAGTTGGGAGTTAGGAGTTAAGAGTTAAGTTGAATGTGAATCAAGAGTTGAAAAGCTTTCAATTTTGTTGATGATTCAAAAATGACGGTTTTGTTCCAGCAGGGAAACCCTTATGGGACAATGTGAGTTTTTAATTCACATCATATGTGAGTTAGCAGTTTCAAGTTCAAGATTGATAATTTTATCAGTTCAAGCTTTCTAACGCTTAACTCCCAACTCTTAACTACTAACCCCTAACTCCTAACTCCTGACTCCTGACTCTTAACTTTATTAAGCGGCTGCGAGTCCGTGGGCTGACAAACGCATAATCTCGAAAGTTTTGAAACCAATGTTACCTAATGCTTCACCATACTGAATCATAAAGTCTTCTATTAAAGCTTCTTTTTCCATTGCTAAAGTTTTGGCATCGTCGGCTACTTGGTTGAGCATTTTCCAAACAAGTGGCAGGTTTTGGCGATTTGCTTCTTCTAATTCGGCTTTGGATGCGGCAAAGTTTTCTTTGAGCCAAACTTCTCCAAAGTTGAGATGGCTATATTCATCTTTGACGACTCCCTCAGTGATTTTACGGGCAAAGTCATCAGCAACGGGAATATAGATGTTGTATGCTGCGATCGCAAAACATTCAATAATCAAAGACTGAATCAATAAACAAGTAACAACTTTGCCTTGGGCGGCGGCTGTTTGGAAGTTTTGGTGTAGTCCAGAGAAAAATTCCTTAGCAAATTGCAAATCTGGGGTCACTTGTAAATTGCGTCCACAAGCTTCAAATCCTTTCTTGTGACGACTTTCCATCTTAGACAGACGAACCAATTCTTTTTCGGATTCTGGCAGCAATTGAGCTAGTTGGATGTAATTTTCATGGGCTTCTTGTTCCCCTTCAATCACGATGGCGTTAATCCGGCTATAGGCGTCTTTGTATTTTTCACTGTGGAAATCAATTTCCTGAAATTGGTCTGTAAGCTGCTGCATGGTATGTTTTCTCCTGTAAAACCAAGAATTATTTGACACCAGGATTCAATTTACCCTAAGAACAGAGGGTAATAATCATTGTGGTTTAATTTAACTTAACAAGTAACTATGTTTATAGATTAGCTGTTGCTGGGGTCGATGCTCTAGTACCAGAGAAACAAATGCAATGCTTTGCAACTCATGTCCAAACCAAACTGGAATTTAAAATCTGGCGACTTTGTGAGCTTAGTAGTCTTAGTGCTAGGAGCATTTATCGTTCTCCTACCGCTGTTTGTGGTCTTTCTCACCTCCTTTGCACCAGGGATGGTGAGTGCAAAAGATTTGTCCAAAAATAACTGGTCTTTAGCAAATTATCAGGCTGCATGGCAGCGAGGTAAATTTTTACTGGCGTTTGCTAATTCTACCTTGGTAGCGATCGCTGTGACAGCGTTTCAGATTCTCACTTCCGCTTTAGCTGGTTACGCCCTCGCACGGCTGAAGTTTCGCGGACGCCAAGCTTTGCTGTTGGTTGTCTTAGCTACTTTGGTGATTCCCTTTCAATTGTTGGTAATTCCAATTTTTTTGGTGCTGAAGTGGGGACACCTGATAAATACCTATGGGGCGCTAATTTTACCCACTGCGGTGAACGGCTTCGGTATTTTCTTGTTACGTCAATATTTCCAGACAATTCCCTTGGAGTTAGAAGAAGCCGCAGCCATAGATGGAGCCAACCGACTGCAAATTTTGTGGCGAGTGATGTTACCTTTGGCTCGTCCAGCGTTGGTAACACTATTTTTGTTCACTTTCATCGGTGAATGGAATGATTTGTTTAAACCTCTGGTGTTTACCACACGTCCAGAATTAAGGACTGTACAGTTAGCGTTAGCTGAATTTCAGGAGCAATTTACCAATAACTGGCCTTTAATGATGGCAGCAGTAACAATAGCCACAGTTCCAGTGATGGTATTATTTTTAATCGGTCAGCGTCAGTTTATTGAGGGTATTGCCACCACAGGAATTAAGAATTAGGGGATGGGGAGTGTTAAGTGTTGACTGTTGACTGATAAATTAGAAAACCTATGGTTAAAACTCTTCTCTATTCCCCTAACCCTATTCCCTGTTCCCTACCTTCACAAAAAGACTTTTTCAGCAAGTCCTAATGAGATTTTCTTTAACTTAAAGCTTCACTTAACAACTCGCGGTGCATTAATGCTCTATCAACTAAAGATTGTATTTGATCGGGTGATAAAGGATCGCCATTAGCATAATGTTCCATCCAGGTTTTACCAATCAAATTGGAGTCATCTGGTAAAGTTGTTAAATCCCAGCCAGGTATTGCCAATTCTTCCATGAGGCGATTTACCTTAGGATCGTAACTCAGAGCAAAACAGCGACAGCCTTCAGCAGCAGCCATAATTAAGCTGTGCAAACGCATTCCAATTGCCATTTCGACACCGCGAAACACACCTTTTAAAAGTTGTGGATCTTCAAGACATAAAATCTGGCTAACATCTGGAAGTTGGGGTTGAATAGCTTGAGCAATGCTTAAATCTTCACTTTTTTGGAATGGCAGCAGTAATATAAATGCTTGGGTGGCTTTTTGAAAATCTACCAAAGCACGAGTCAAGTTAGCCAAACGTGCTGCTGTCAGTTGGGGATGCGATCGCAACGTTACCGCAATTCTCGGCGCAGGTAAATCCCAAAGTCCTGGTACTGGTTTAGATTCCAATGCCCAAACCGGGTCAGGAGCTATAATACAAGGAATTTGCCACTCAGCTAATAAAGCAGCACTGGCGCGATCGCGCACACTGACTTTGGTACAATTTTTAAAAGTTTGCCTTGCTAACAAGCGAGTTTGGGGGCGCACCAACGGGCCGATACCTTGCGCCCAAGCAACAGTTTTCAAACCCAAATTCTGTGCCAATGACATCAGTCCGCCATAATAAAATGGGCTAATAATACTGGTAACGTCTTGAATCAGACTTCCACCGCCCCAAATCAAAGCATCGCAAGAGCGCAAAGCTTGGAGAACAGGTAAAACAGCCATACGATTGTGGGTTTCTACATTGTAGCGATCGCGCGTTTCCTCTGGATTACCCGAAAGCACCACAGGCGTCACATCAGGTGGTAACATTTGCAAAAGCGTTGCCAACAAAGCTTCGTCACCACCATTACCTTTACCGTAATATCCAGATAATAACGCCCGCATCTTTGCCATTTTAGATTTTGGATTTTGGATTTTAGATTATCAACTCGATCGAGAATTCAGAATTCAGAATTCAGAACTCCTAACTCCCCACTCCTAACTCCTAACTCCTAACTCCCCACTTCTATGCACGTTCTTTCGATTCCCACCTGGATTATTCATATTTCTAGCGTTATTGAATGGATTATCGCCATTTGGTTGGTTTGGACTTACGGCGAACTCACTCGTAACCGTAATTGGTGGGTATTGTCCCTTGCCATGTTACCAGCTTTGGTTAGTGCCATGTGTGCTTGTACTTGGCACTATTTCGACAACGCCGAATCTCTTGAATGGCTGGTAATACTTCAAGCTACCATGACCTTAGTTGGTAACATTACACTTTGGGCGGCGGCGGTTTTGATTTGGCGTTCCACAAAGTCCAATAACACTGTTGCACCCCAACCTATTAAATCAAAGCAATGATGTCTAAAGAAACCCTGTTTGCGCTTTCATTATTTCCCTATTTGGGTTTCTTGTGGTTTATCAGCCGTAGTCCGCAAATGCCGCGTTTAGCGCTGTATGGATTTTACGGTACTCTTGTATTTGTCTTCATCACCATTCCCGCAGGAATTTATGCCCAATTGCACTATGGCAAGTCTCTAGCCAACGTAGATTGGTTACACGGCGGTGCAGAAGTATTTTTAACCCTGACAAATATCTTGATTGTGTTGGGTTTTCGGCAAGCAGTCAAGGAATTGAAAAATAAGGAGTAGGGGGTGGGGCATGGGGCATAGGGCATCGGGCATAGAAGATGATAAGGAAGATTTAAAAATGAAAGTTGTCAGCTTCAGAGGCTTAAAGTTGGAGTTCAGAGGTTCAACGTTCGAGTTCAAAACCTCAACGTTCAAACTTATTTCTCAATGCCCAATGCCCCATGCCCAATGCCCATTTTCAAACTCGATTGAGAGGAAAAGTAAATGGATGTAATTCCAGCAATAGATTTACTAGAAGGTCGTTGTGTGCGACTGTATCAGGGAGATTACGATCGCTCGCAAGTTTTTAGCGAAAACCCAGCTGATGTTGCTAAACAGTGGGTGGAACAAGGTGCTACGAGATTGCACGTAGTTGATTTAGATGGTGCAAAAGCAGGTAAAGTAGTAAATCTTCCAGCAATTGAAGCGATCGCTCAAGCAGTATCGATCCCCATTGAAATTGGTGGAGGATTACGCGATCGCACTAGTGTAGAACAAGTGTTCAATCTCGGCGTACAGTGGGCAATTCTTGGTACGATTGCTGTGGAACAACCCCAACTAGTGCAAGAACTTTGCCAAGAGTTTCCCCAAAAAATTATTATTGGTATTGACGCCCGCAATGGCCGCGTAGCTACTCGCGGTTGGCTAGAAACCTCGGAAGTTTTAGCAACCCAACTTGCTGTCACAATGCAAGAATTGGGCGCAGCAGCAATTATTTATACTGATATACATCGTGATGGTACTCTTGCAGGCCCGAATATAGAAGCTTTGCGGGAACTAGCTGATGCAATTACTATACCAGTAATCGCTTCTGGCGGAGTGAGTTCTGTGACCGATTTGTTGAGTTTGCTGGCTTTAGAACCACAAGGTGTGACTGGTGTAATTGTCGGACGTGCCTTATACACTGGGGATATTTTACTCAAAGAAGCCTTACAAGCGATCGGCCCTGGACGAATTCAGGATATACCGCCTAATTTTGGTTTTTCTAGTTTTGCTTGATATTTTCTGCTTTCAGCAAGACTCTAGATTAGACAAATATTTGTCTAATCTAGACACTTTTTGATACTAGTGCTTAAATTGCCGCTTAATTTGGAAAGTAATTCCTGCTGCACCCAAGACCAGAATACCCAATATGGGACTAGATTCAGGAACACTTACAATACTTAAGCAACGCTAAAGTTGCCATTCACTTAGACACTTCTGTGTCTCTTATTTATTTAAACTTAAATTTTATCTGATATATTTCTGTAATCGATAATATACGTGATGTAGATAACATTGTAGTAAACTTCAAAATTTAATTATGACTAGTCAAGATAAAAACTCCCAGCAAGCATTTAATCCAACACAGGCTAATGCAACAAAGAAGAAGAAACTACAACCTCCTCCAGATATCAAAAAACCAAAGAAAACAGAATAAAAACAGAATTCAGAATTCAGAATTCAGAATTCAGAAACATTAGAAAACCAGAATACTATATAACTTTTCTTCTTTGTATTCAACACGTTGTAGGGGCGCACAGCTATTGTGCGCCCCTAAAAAGTAGTGATACTTTCCTTAATTGAAAAGCCGTATAGCCTCTTAATTTTCCTGAAATTATTAAGCTTGCGTCTCAAATACTCCTGAATTCTGACTCCTGAATTCTGAGTTCTGAATTCTGAGTTCTGAATTCTGAGTTCTGAATTCTGACTTATTTATTTTTAACTTGACTCTTTGCCTGTTCTAAAGCTATTTCTTTCATTGCCTGATAGGAATTCACATTGGAAGTACCTTCAATAGCTTTAACTGCCAAATCCTGAACTTGTTTCAGTGCAGATTCAAGTTGTTTAGAAAGATTTTGAATGCGTGTCTCTTGATTAGTAATAGTCTGTTCTAGAGATTGCAGTCTTTGTTCATAAAAGCGCTTTTGCCCTTCTACTTCCTTGGAATATAAATCTGATTTCACCTTAGCTTGATAATGGGCAATACCTTTGCCTTCTTCTGTAGCTTTTTTGATGGCTGCTTCTTTTTCTTTGGGAAAACCCTCTACTTTAGCTTTCAATTCTTCAAATTGTTTTTCTCGTTCAAAAATTGCTTTCTCTCGTTCAGTCCACTGTTTTTCTGTTTCTTGGAGTAATTCCTCTAGCTGCTTATATAATACTTTTTGATGTTGTTCGTATTCGTCATTATCTAGTTGCCGTTGGAGTTCTAGATTATACTTATACTCCGATGCATCTCGTTGGCGAGTTTTATTCAAGTTTTCGTTCCGTTCTTTTATCGTCCGTTGATGTTCTTCTTGTTCTTTTCCCCAGGTATTTCTTCCATCTGCTATTTCTTGCAATAATACTTCAGCACGTTGGCTATATTCTTCTTGATAAGCTTTAGAATTATCTTCATAGGCTTGGATAAGAGTATCCAAAATATCATCAGAAATTTCTAAATTATGTAACTGCTTTAATTGTTGAATTTCATCCTCTAAAGTTCGTCTGATTTCTTCTAATTTAGAAGCTTTAGTTGTCAATTGTTCCGATAATTCATTAGCAGCGCTACCAAAACCTAATTGAATTTTTGCTAAGCTTTCAATTGTAGTATTCATCTTTTGTTGGACGCTAGAAAGCTGATTCATAGGTGTTTTTTGCTCTATTTTAGGCTGTTCTTTTGTTACAGACTTACTTTCTTTCACAACTTGTTCGAGTTGCGATTTTAGCGCTGCTTGTTCTTTAGCTAACTCCTCATACGCCTGAAGAATTTCTACTTTAGTATTCTTCTCAGTCGGTTTTTTTACCACCACAACAAACCTCCTCTTCAGGAATTGAAAATTAAAAATTATTCCAATAAACTAAAATTATTTAGCACTAGAATTACCAAAAGCCCTCATAGCTAAATCTTGTGCTTGTTTTAATGCTGTTTGTAATTGAGCAGAAATGCCTTCTATTTGCTCAGTTTGTTTCTTAATTGTTTCTTCCAGAGATTGAATTTTTAATTCATAACTCTGTTTACTAGATTCCCATTCTTTTTCAAATAAATCAGCTTCAATTTTAGCTTTTTGATTAGCTTCTTTAATTGCTTCCTCTCTAGCTTTTTTAACTGCTTCTTCAAGTTCGTTCGGAAATGTAGCTACTTTTTGTTGATAATCTGCAAATAGCGGCTGATGTTGGGTGAGTATTTTTTGTCGTTGGTTCCAGTCTTTTTCTTTGTTTTGAGAATTTTCTTGAATTTCTCTTTCTTGTTGACGCTTTATGGCTTCGTAACTGTCTGTATTTAGTTTACGAGTTGTTTCTAATTTATATTGAAATTCTTCTTCTTCTTGCTGGCGTTCTTTGGTTAATAAATCATTATATGCTTGCAGTTTTTCTTCATACTCTGCTTGTTCTTTTTGCCATTCTTTCCGTCTGAGAGCAATTTCTTTTTCGAGAATTTCCTTTTTACTAATGCTATCTTGTTCTAAAATTTTGAGTTTTTCTTGGTGTTCTTGGCTTAAAATATCTAGAGTATCAGCAACAACTCTAATTTGCTGAAGCTCTTGTAGGCGTTGAGTTTCAATTTCTATTGCTTGGTTGAGTTCATCTAGTTTGGAGTTTTCTCTAGCTAATTTTTCAGATAATGTATTGAGAATAGTACCAAACTCTAATTGCAAATCAGCTAAGCCTTTGATAATACTATCAACTGTATATCCAGAAGCTGCTTGCAGAATTTCTTGACTTTTTGCTTTTTCCGCTTCCTCTTGTTTAGTTGCTATTTTAAAATCCAGCTTTTTCCTTTGGATCAGAATTTGTTGAAATGCTTGCATTAGTTGTTGTTTGCTGTCCTTGACTCCAACTGTAGTCATATTCCAACTCCGTTCTATAGGCAATAATGTATCGGGTAGCAAGCCATACCAATGACTACCCTATGCAGACATCAGAGTAGCCTTTACATCGTATTTTTAACGCAGTGTAAACACTGAAATAATTAATATTCGACACTTAAGTGTACTTAGAATTACCCACAATAGTGTCTTTGTGTTTTTCTAAGTAGATTTTTCCTTTGGA
>Ga0314811_100103_pt1 | contig 15354 bp, 18 predicted proteins | sample STEome_7_FD_202340 | JGI IMG/M metagenome (GOLD analysis project Ga0314811, IMG submission 202340) | Metatranscriptome of soil surface biofilm microbial communities from soil inoculated with nitrogen-fixing consortium DG1, State College... ...
CCCTCCCCAACCCTCCCCTTGGCAAGGGCAGGGTGCCGTCAGGCGGGTGGGGTATCTGTCGCAAACATTTTTTGAATCGGTATTATAGGGGTTCCCTATCAATTAAAGTACATAAGTTTGTAGGTAGTGGAAAGCTTTGCGCCCCTACCTTGTACCTCACTAGAACAGGAAACGCTATATTCAACAAGTGTGGTTGCAGATATAAAGTATGGTACTAGCTAATCAGAGGAAAAATCAGTGATAAATTCAGCGATATATCTGGAAATTCTGGAATATTGACAATTGCATTTGGTAAATATATTTGCTTATTTGCATAATTAAAATTACCTTGCAAATACTGAAACGGTTGGGTGTAAACTTCTAAACAATTCGCTACTAAATTAAATATCCAATAATTAGCAATTTTAGATTCAGCGTAAAGGGTTAATTTTTCTTGTGTATCGTATTTCAGAGTACTATCAGATACTTCAGCTACTAATATAATATCTTCAACAGAAGGATGCTTTGACGAATAACGATCTGCACGATAACGTGCAATCACTACATCAGGCTCAGGTTCGCTATTTGGAGGTAATGAAATTGGTTCTTGTCCCCTAACTATCGCCTGATTGTAAAGTAAAACTACTAATTCATTGACTACAGAAGAAGTACAACTACTCTGTGGTGTTCCTTTAGCAGCCATTTGCATTAATTCTCCACGAATTAATTCGATCCTTTCGTTTTCTGTAAGGAAACCTAATTCAATTAAGCGGTGATATTCTTGAATATTGAATAGTTTACGGGTGACATTTGTTGAAGTAATCATCACTAGGAGAATCAATCTCAGGTTTTATTTTTAACTATAAAAATAAACAATTCAGGAGCCAGCGATCGCATTGATTCTGATTCCTGAATTCACCAGACTTGTGCAAACAATCAAACAGGCAAATCAGCAGCAGTACTGATGTTTTTTAGGATTAAATCAGGACTTGTACGTTTAATTAAGCCAGTTAAAACTTTACCAGGGCCAATTTCTATTACTTGCTCAATGCCGTTGGCTGGCAATTGCAGAGAAATTTCTCGCCAACGTACCGAACCTGTCATTTGTTCGTTGAGACGCTGTTTCAAAATTTCGGCATCAATAGAGGGAATTGGTTCTATATTCGATAAAACTGGGACAACAGCTGGCTGAAATTCCACAGATTGCAAAACGTCTTGAAATTCAGCCGCCGCCGCCGCAATTAAATGTGAATGAAATGCCCCAGAAACTTTTAAAGGAATAGCACGTTTGGCTTTTACTTGAGACATCACCGCTTGTACAGCATCAGCTGTGCCTGAAATTACCACTTGAGCCGGACTATTGTCATTTGCCAGTACGACATCAGGGGTTTCGGCAATGACTTTTGCCAACTGTTCGCGGTCAAAGTTCATCAAGGCTGCCATCATACCACCAGAGATATTATCCATGAGTTCTGCACGACGCTTCACCAGACATAAACCAGCCGACCACTCAAAGACACCCGCAACATAAAGGGCGACATATTCTCCTAAACTGTGTCCAGCAACTAAATCTGGTTGGTGTCCTCGTTCTCGAAGAAGGTCAGCAAGAATGCTTTCTACCACGTAAAGACTCGGCTGAGTGTATAGCGTCTGTGATAATTTTTCTTCTTGTGTTTGACATATTTCCGTCACAGACCAGCCTAAAATTGCCTCAGCTTGGGCAAATTTGTCTTTAGCGGCAGGTATATCTAATAAATCCATTCCCATTCCCAGTGCTTGGGAACCTTGTCCGGGAAACACCCATGCAGTTTTAGTCATTGGTCAAAAAATTGAGGAGTGAGGAGTGAGGAGTTGGGAGTGAGGAGTGAGGAGTTGGGAGTGAGGAGTGAGGAGTGAGGAGTGAAGAGTTGGGAGTGAAGAGTTGGGAGTGAGGAGTGAGGAGTTAATATTCATAACTCCTAACTCATACCTGCTAACTCATAACTCATAACTCATACCTGCTAACTCATAACTCCTAACTCATAACTCCTAACTATTTACCTTCCCCATTCAAAAATTGCTGCGCCCCATGTAAGACCGGCACCAAAGCCGGATGTAGCAACGATGTGATTGGGTTTAATTTTGCCTTGGCGCACTGCTTCATCTAAAGCTAGGGGAATGGAAGCAGCGGAGGTATTGCCATACTGAGCGAGATTACTGATAACTTTTTGTTCTGGGATATTCAGGCGTTGGGCAACGGCATCAATAATCCGCTGATTGGCTTGATGTAGAATTAGCCAATCTATGCGGTCAACAGTGAGGTTAGCTTGAAACAAGGCTTTGTCAATGATTTCTGGCACTTTTTGGACGGCGAAGCGGTAAACTTCTTTACCATTCATCGTAATGGGTTGGTAAGCGCCTTTGGTAACTTTTATATCAGGGAGTAGCTCTTGGGATGAGCCTGTGCAACTAAGATTGAGGTAATGGTTTTGAGTACCATCACTTTTGAGGGCAAAACCTAGTAAGCGATCGCTTTTTGCTGCCTGCAATACCACTGCCCCTGCACCATCCCCGAATAGCACACATGTGCGTCGGTCTTGCCAATCTACCCAACGAGAGAGGATATCTGCTCCTATCAACAGTACATTTTTATAGACACCAGTTCTGATGTATTGGGCTGCTGTGACCAGTCCGAATACAAAGCCCGAACAGGCTGCTGTTAAGTCAAAGGCTACTGCTTTGGTCGCTCCCAATTTAGCTTGTACTTGACAAGCACTACCAAACAAATCGTCAGGGGTAGAAGTTGCCAGCAAAATCAGATCCAGGTCTTCTGGTTTAATTCCCGCAGCTGCGATCGCCTGATTGCTGGCCGCTGTAGCGAGTACACTCAATGACTCTGATGGTAGTGCTAATCGCCGTTGACTAATTCCAGTTCTTGTGGTAATCCATTCGTCGGATGTTTCAACCAATTCACTCAATCTTTGGTTGTGTAGGGAAGTTGCCGGTACTGCTGAGCCACTTCCTGTAATTGCTATGCCTAAGTTATGCACACCTAATCTCCCCAGCTATCAGCTTTTTGTCACTTGTTGTTGGTTATTTGTCTTGGTCATTTGTCTAATGTGACTTTGCCTTTTGTCATTTGCCATTTGTTCTGTGTTGCTCTTAACCAATGACTAATGACTAATGACCGATGACTAATGACTAATAACTAATGACTAACCGCTCTCCCGCTCTAGGGTATATTGGGACTGGATTCGTTGCAGTACCTGGTTGTCAACAGCTTCTTTTGCCATGCGAATTGCATTAAAAATTGAAGGTGCTTGTGAGCTACCGTGACCGATCAAACAAACTCCTGCCACGCCTAAGAGCAAAGCGCCGCCGTGTTCTGCGTGATCCATACGCTGCTTGATCCGCTTCAGGTTTGGTTTTAAGAGTGCTGAGCCGATTTGACCGTGTAATCCTTGGGGTAATTCTTCCCTTAGGATTTGCAGAATTACTTCTCCCACAGCTTCGGCAAATTTTAATAAGACATTGCCAACAAAGCCATCACAGACAATCACATCAAAACGACCGGAAAGCACATCACGCCCTTCAGCATTGCCAATAAAATTAATTTGGGAATTTTCCCGTAGCAATTGGTGGGCGCGCACAGCTGCATCATTGCCCTTGGAGTCTTCTTCACCGATATTCAGCAAACCCACCTTCGGTTCAGCCGTACCTAAGACATATTGACTGTAAGCTGACCCCATGACAGCAAACTGCTCTAAAAACTTTGGACGGCAATCTACATTTGCGCCGACATCAAGTACTAGAACTGGCTTACCAGCCACAATGGTCGGGAAAACAGTCCCAATGGCCGGGCGGTCAACTCCTGGTAATCGTCCTAAGCGGAGCAAAGCCGATGCCATAGCTGCGCCAGAGTGACCTGCTGAAAATACTGCATCTGCCTGTTGCTGCTTGACCAAATCCATCGCCACATTGATAGAAGCGTTGCGTTTGCGTCTCACTGCGTTTAAAGGCTCTTCATCCATCGCGATCGCTTCCTGTGCGGTCACGATCTCCACCTGACCTAAACTTGTTTTTGGAGGTAAGGCAGCTTCAATTTGTTGGGGATCGCCGACCAACAATACATCTACACCCAATTCTTCCCTTGCTCGCAATGCGCCAGCAACAATTTCACCGGGTGCGTGATCCCCTCCCATTGCGTCAATTGCGATCCGTACACGAGTCGATCCCATTGCTTAGAGCTTCTAGAAACCTTACAAATTTTACCAGATGGCTTTGCCCAAAAAGCTTAACTTTCGAGATAGCCTAATACTTTTGTTAATATTGCAACATTTTTAGTGGCTAGCCCAAGATAGCACGAAATTGGGGATTGGAAGAGGGCAAGGGGAAAGGGAAAAGGGTAAGGGGAAAACGGGAAAGATTAAATTTATTCCTTTTCCCTTTAACCTTTAACCTTTTCCCCTGCCCAATGCCCCATGCCCCATGCCCTACTCGCCAGCATTCAATACCCAATTAACCAGAGTCCGAACGCCGTAACCAGTTGCCCCGGAACCGTTGTAGCCGTTTTCTTTATCTGTCCATACTGGGCCGGCTATGTCTAAGTGCGCCCAAGGGGTTTCTTTGACGAATTCTTTGAGGAAAAGGGCGGCGGTAATGGCACCACCTGGACGGGGGCCTGTGTTTTTCATGTCGGCTATGCCAGATTTTAGCCCTTCAAAATATTTTTCTTCCATTGGCATCCGCCAAATTTTTTCTCCTGATGTTTGGGCGGCTTTTTCCAATTGGGAAGCGACTGCATCATCGGGAGTATATAAGCCAGCAATATCGTCACCCAAGGCGATGACGTTGGCACCTGTGAGGGTGGCTAAATCAACGATGGCATCTAATCCCAATTTGTCGGCATACACTAGGGCATCTGCTAGGGTCAAACGTCCTTCAGCATCGGTGTTGTTGACTTCGATTGTTTTGCCGTTTGATGCTGTCAGGATGTCTCCTGGGTGCATGGCGCGGCCGCTAATCATGTTTTCGGTGGCTGCTGAGATAAAGTGTACTTCGGAATCTGGCTTGATTTGAGCGATCGCTTTTGCTGCACCCAAGGTTGCAGCCGCACCACCCATGTCAATTTTCATGGTTTCGATGCCACTACCAGCGCCTTTAATATTCAGTCCGCCGGAGTCGAAGGTTAATCCTTTGCCAATAATTGCCAGTTTCTTTTTGGGCGTACCTTCTGGCTTGTAAGTGAGGTGAATGAATTTTGGTGGCAAATCAGAAGCTTGGGCGACTCCCAAAAAAGCACCCATACCCAACTTTTCACAGTCTTCTCGTTCCAGAATTTGCAGTTGTAAACCGTGTTCGTTGGCGATGGTTTGGGCTGTTTCTGCTAAGGTAATCGGTGTTACCGCATTGGCTGGCGCTGCTACTAACTGCCGTGCCAAAATTACCCCGGAAACTATTTGATGGGCGCGGTTAATGGCTGCTTCTTGTCCAGCAAAACCAAGTAATTCTACGGTTTCTATTTGTGGCGCTTTATCTTCTGGTTCTGATTTGAAGCGGACATCTTGGTAGAGTGCTAATTCTACACCTTCAGCGATCGCTTGGGCACTTGCCTCTGGATCGTTATTCCATAAGGGAAAACTCAAACCCAGAATTTTGCTTTTTTGCTTTTTCGCTACCCTGGCTACCGCAGCCGCAGCACGTCGCAGTGTATCTATTTTCAGTGCTTCTGGTTTTCCTAAACCCACCACAATCAATTTACGCAGCGGGGTGTTACCACTGACGCGGGTGAAAATGGTGCTGTTGGCTTTTCCTTTAAATTCTTCTTCAGCAATCAATTCTTTCAAGACTCCAGCAAACTTTTGATCTAAAGTTGCCAGTTCTCCAGTTAACTCTACTGCATCTTCAAATAATCCAATTGCCAGACTATCGCCTGTCCACTCTAGCAAAGGCTGATCGTTAGGTTGAATTGTCATTGTGGGATTTTATCTAAATATTCGTTCTTGTACCAGTATTGCTCAAAAATTGGGCATTGGGCATTGGGTATGGGGCATGGGGCATTGGGCATGGGGAAAAGGTTAAAGGTTAAAGGGAAAAGGAATAAATTTAATCTTTACCCCTTTCCCCTTTACCCCTTTCCCCTTTGCCCTTTCCCCTTTCCCCTTTACCCCTTTCCCCTTGTCCTCTTCCTATGCCCCATCCCCCATACCCAAATCAAATTTATTGGCGATCGCGTCTATTATTTCCTGTTCAACTGGTGTAGTCTGGTTGTCAAGCTGGGCAATTTTGCGACACTGAGCTAATAATGGTATGGCAAAATCACGGGTTAGTTGATTTAGCAGTGTATCTAGAGGCTTGGGTGATTTGATGTTTTCAGTAATGGCTTTTAGGGACGCAGGGCTTAAATTTATAGCTTGTAATTCTGGCAAAATTTCTGACCAAGTTTTTTCGGGATGGCTCGCGAGGATCATGTGAACTAAAATTTGATCCATGATGGCTTGCTGAGCGATGGCAGTTTGCAGATATTCTTCACTTTGTTGTTTTAATGCTGATAATGTCTCTGGAGAATTAAGGGAAGTCGATTCATCTAATTTTGCTTCATAAAATCGACAAGCAGCATAGCCCAATGAATAAATCATCGTCGCATTTGAACTAACGGCGATCGCTGCACCAGCAAAGGGCACATTTCGTAATAACCCTAATCCCGCTGCTTTCAAAAGACGGCCTCCACCCAAGGCCAAACCAAAGATTGCCAAAACTTCACCTCTGCGGGCAGGATCTTTTAAATCTAGCCCGTAGTCAGATGCTATTTCATAAACCATTTCTGACTGCAATTTTGTTGTGGCTGCTAAATCAATTGCCAAAAATGTGAGTGCAAATCCTGGTAAAATACTCGTTGCTAAACCAATCCCACCGGCTCTTGCTGCTTTGTCCATCATGATGCGGTGAGCTATTTGGCTTGGTGATTCGTTGGGATACTTTTCCTTGAGCTTTTTGACTGCCACTTCTGCTTTTTGTAAATCAACACTATCACTAGCACCAAATAACCAATTGAGATTTAATACTCCAGATAGTTTTCTAATTAGCCAATTTTCACTTAGGTGATTTACAACTGTACCGCTGGTTTGAGTTGTTTGTTCAATTAACTTGTGTGTTTGTTTAGTTGCTGCTTGTCCTACACCTACTGCTGTGTCTAAAACTGCTTTGCCTGTTTCAACAACAGTTTTAGCAAAAGATTCTAATAGAGACGGTTTATTTTCAACTGATGATTGGTGTTGAATATTTATTTTGTCTGTTTCTATCGATGGATTAACTAATTTTTTTGCTGCTATTTCTTGGGATTGATCTGTCATTGCTAAACACCATTCTCTAAAGCCTCTTTCTTTAGTTTGTAGCGAAATTTCATCGGCTTGACATCCCTCGAAAAGTACAAGTTATGGATTAACCATGCAAATTACTGTTGCACCTTATCTTTTAAGTACTTATAAACTGATTCAGTGTGCATTTCCCAATGGAATAGAAACACAAGACTATTTACCGTTATTGTTAAAGGAGAAAGGTAAAATACCAAACCTTTCCCCCTTTCCCTTTCCCCTTTTACCGACTTCTTTTAGAAGTCTAATGTGCTAAAGCTGATGAATAATTTGCACTCATAGAAATGCGATCGCTACTGAGTCTATCCTCTCAACTGTTGCTGTGTAACGCTATCAGCTTGATTTGGTAAAAAATCGTTGGCTTTGAGGATTTCATAGAGATTCATATTTTGCTCTAGCAAGCAAGCATGTCCGCAATGGGGTAGCACCACAATCTTGGTGTTTGGTATGATATTTGCTATCCGCTTGACTTCACTCACAGAAGGCAAAAGGCGATCGCTACCACCAGCAATTAACAAAACTGGTTGCGTTAACTGGCGCAATTTCTCTTCATCAACATTAAACTCCCGCAGTAAAGACAACCGCCAATGAACTGTTTCTGGCGGCACAGAACGCATAGTTCTTAACAATTCATGGCGATCGCTGCGAGATATCCTTGGCAAAGATGCTAAAAAGGGCAATAATCCTAGTGCGCCGATATCATATAATCCTGATGGCACTAGGTCAGTAATTTGTGATGCCCAATTCAACCAAGGACGCAGTTGAAAGGCGGAAGCGGGATTAATTAAGATAATTCGTTTAAATAGCTGTGGTGCGTTGATTGCAACTTTCATCGCCAAGCAACCGCCAAAGGATTCACCACACAGATAAACTGGTCTGTGGGAACTTTTTTCTAATTCGGCGTGGATCAAGTCTAATACACTGTTAGTTAGCACATCCCAGCTGGTAAGGTCTTTTCGGGGAATTGCAAAACAGCGGACATCAAAGCCAACTTCTAATCCAGCGGTTTGCGATCGCAATAATTGACCTGTTCCATCCATTCCTGGTAAATACACAAACAGCGGATATTCTGGTTGTAATCGTTTCGGTGTCAGGAAACAAGGCTTGAGTTCAACTTCTGGGGTAGTCATTGGTCACTTAGTACTGAGCGGAGTCGAAGTATTAGTCATTGGTCACTAGTTAATGGTATAAAACTTTTTGATTTTAGATTGTTTGCTGCTTGTGACCAGACACAAAAACTCCCTCCCAGCAATCAACTCTAAACCTCGACATTTAGAGACTTCCCAATCAAAAAACACCAAACTTTTCTTGTGGGATAAAAATCTTCTCTGCCCACAACCAAGGGCGGACAAGATGCCCACCCCACAAGATGAGATAATTTATCTCTTGGAAATCCAAAATCCAAAATCCAAAATCCAAAATCATCTCACCCTTGACGCAGTAAGTCGCTAATTTCGTTATGACAATATTCGGTTAGTTCAGCCACAACAGTTCTGGCTTGTTTGCCATGATATCTTTTTTGATGTTGAGGCGTAATCCAATAAGGGCGGCCAATTAACACGGCAACCCGACGATAAACAACTAAAGGATGCCAGCCTGACTGTTGAAATAAAGGTTCTGAAGGATCGAATAAACTCAACAGCTTGAGGGGAAAACCAGAAGTGTTAACTTCTTCAATTGAAGCGATGGCCACTGGCAAAATTGCTAAATCCTCCACATCAGCCCGCAATGCTAAATGAGCAAATCCCCGTTGAAATTCACCAACTGTGTTCGGCACGGTAAATTTTACCATTGGTTCTGCTCCTTCTGGAAATACTCCCACCATTTGCCGAGATTGCAATAGCGTCTGCGATTGCACAAAAAAGCTTTGTTGGCGATTTTGGGGTGATTCTAAAGGAAAACATCCCAATTGTCCGGTAACAATCTCTCGCATAATCGGCACTTGTCCCATGTAATGATGACAAGCAAAACGAATTGGATTTGATAGCGCTGCCATTAAAATCGGTGCATCCATAAAGCTGCGGTGATTGCTGACTACCAAGACGCTAGCATCTCGCGGAATCCGATTTTCGTAATAGCGAAACATTTGTGTTGAAAGCCCCGCTAACAAAGCTTGCGAAATCAGAGTCGGACTACTAAGACTCATATCTAATGTATATATTCCGGTAAATATGGCAGTTTATCTTAATTTAAGTTTTACATTTCTTTACCATTGCCATGACCGTCTTAAGATAGAAATGTCTGAACCTATAAAGGTAGTTAGATCTTTTCTGGGTATTTATGTATTCCTGAACACAATAATATTATGTAATCAAAAGCATTCCCGAAATTTCTTTAATAGTAAATTTCTGTATTTTAGGCAAAAATCACTTGAATTAATGCGTATTATAAAACAATTGCTCACCAAAGAAATTTGCTAATATTAAGGTGTTAATGGAAAAAATGGTAGTAATGTTATATAATTGCGTGGTTTTGCTAAGAAAACAAAGGTGTAAAACGTTTTAATAAGTTGATTTTATTTTGCATGAATCTAGTGAATAAAACACAAAAGACATTTGCGCTGACAACACCCCTATATTATGTAAACGATGTCCCCCATATAGGCAGTGCTTATACAACGATCGCAGCTGATGTAGTGGCGCGATTTCAGAGATTGCTGGGGCATGAGGTACTATTAATTACGGGTACAGATGAACATGGGCAAAAAATTCAGCGAACAGCGGAAAATTTAGGCAAAAATCCCCAAGATTTTTGTGATGAAATTGTGCCTAGTTTTGTGAGTTTATGGGAATTGCTCAACATTCAATACGATCGTTTTAGTCGGACTACAGCGCCTCGTCATGGAGCGATCGTTAAAGAATTCTTTGAACGAGTATGGAAATCTGGCGACATCTATCAAGGACAACAACAAGGCTGGTACTGCGTATCTTGCGAAGAATTTAAAGAAGAACGCGAACTTTTACAAGGACGCCTTTGCCCAATTCATACCAATAAAGAAGTCGAATGGCGAGACGAAAAAAACTATTTTTTCCGATTATCTAAATATCAAAATAAACTCACAGAATTTTATCAATTAAAACCCGATTTTATTCAACCAGAAACTAGACGAAACGAAGTCCTAAGCTTTGTCAATCAAGGTTTGCAAGACTTTTCGATTTCGCGAGTAAATTTAGATTGGGGCTTTCCAGTACCAACCGATCCCAACCACACTCTTTATGTTTGGTTTGATGCTCTACTTGGTTATGTCACTGCATTACTCGAACCAGATGCCGAACCAACTTTGGCAAATGCTTTGGAGAAATGGTGGCCAATTAATTTGCACTTAATTGGTAAAGATATTCTGCGCTTTCATGCAGTTTACTGGCCAGCAATGCTGTTATCAGCTGGTTTACCTTTGCCAAACCGGGTATTTGGACACGGATTTTTGACGAAAGATGGTCAAAAAATGGGTAAAAGTCTGGGTAATACCCTCGATCCTGTAGAGCTAGTTAAACGGTATGGTAGTGATGCCGTTCGTTATTACTTCCTTAAGGAAATCGAATTTGGCAAAGATGGCGACTTTAATGAAAATAGATTCATTAATGTTCTGAATGCAGATTTAGCGAATGACTTAGGTAACTTGCTCAATCGCACCCTGAACATGGTGAAGAAATACTGCGCTGAGAATAATGTACCACCAATCAGCAAAGAAGCAATCTCTGACGAAAATCCTTTAAAAACAATTGGTTTACGTCTGGGGGAACAGGTAAAACAAGCCTATGAACAGCTAGCTTTCAATCAAGCCTGTGAATCAATTTTGTTACTGGTACAAACTAGTAATAAGTTTATTGATGAGCAAGCTCCTTGGTCATTATATAAACAGGGACAGCAGCAGGAAGTCGAAAAAGTTCTGTACGCAGTTCTAGAATCAGTTAGACTAGCAGCTTATCTGCTATCTCCAATTATTCCGAACATCAGTAGCGATATTTATCAGCAGCTAGGTTTCGGAATAAACTTTAACGATCAAATACAAAGTTCTTTAAATGCTCCTTTTGCTACCCATGCAACATGGGGATTACTATCTGGTAACCAACAGTTGGGTAAAGCTCAACCAATTTTTAAGCGCATAGAACCACCAAAAAACGATTAGTCCATATCAAACTCTGATTTTGTTCAAATTCTAATTCTCTGGTAAAAATTTATCGGGGCTTAACTTAATTAGCCCCGGAACATTATCATAAACCGCTGTGACTAGAATGTAAAATTGGTTAATTTGTATCAAAAATAACAGGGATAAAAACTGAGGTATGACAACAATGTTGAATAATTTAGAAAATGACTCGATATTTACACCAGAACAAGTTTTGGAGAATCGGGGTAGGGTCGCCATATTTATTGATGGCTCAAATCTATTTTACGCTGCCTTACAATTAGGAATTGAAATCGATTACACAAAGCTACTATGTCGGTTAACAGGAGGTTCTCGGTTGCTGAGAGCTTTTTTTCTACACTGGCGTAGACCGGACAAACGAGAAGCAACAGGGATTTTTGCTGTGGATGCGTCGCAATGGCTATCGAGTAATTGCGAAGGACTTGGTACAACTACCAGATGGTTCAAAGAAAGCCAACTTGGATGTAGAAATAGCAGTCGATATGATGGCTTTAGTCGATTCCTATGATACCGCAGTTTTAGTCAGCGGTGACGGCGATTTGGCCTATGCAGTCAATTCTGTAAGCTATCGTGGTGTCAGGGTAGAGGTGGTGAGTTTGCGTTCCATGACTAGTGACAGCTTAATTAATGTAAGCGATCGCTACATTGATTTAGAAGCCATTAAAGAGGATATTCAAAAAACCCCTCGTCAAAGCTATCCATATCGACCATTGTCGAGTATGGGATTTTTGGAAGACCCAAGAACGACCGATGGACACCTGGAAATCCAAGAATGAAGTATCAGTTTAGGTATGGGGCGTGGGGCATGGGAAGAGGACAAAGGGACAAGGGGACAAGGGGACAAGGGGAAAGACTTGTTGTAAGTTCTCCCCATCTCCCCATCTCCCCATCTCCCTCACTCACTCCCCGACTCTCCTCTTTCTTTATTTTGCTTATCACCATTTTTTTAGGAATTGGATTAGTTAGCTGCGGGGGTAAATCCCCGACAGTTTCTCAAACAAATACTCCTGATTCATCCGACCAAGATAGTAAATTGACATTCTTTGATGTCACCTTAGAACAAGCAGATGAAGTGGGAAGACCGATTTGGAAAGTCCAAGCAAAAAGAGCAAAATACACCAAAGAAAAACAAATTGGTCAGGTAGAAAATCCTTATGGGGAACTGTACCAAGATGGCAAAATTGTTTATCAAGTAAAAGCAGATGTAGCAGACATCGAACAAAATGGTAAACAGCTATTTCTCAAAGGTAAAATATTTGCCACAGACCCAAAAAATGGAATTGTCTTGCAAGGTAATGAATTAGAATGGCGTCCGCAAGAAGGGTTATTGATTGTCCGCAACCAGATTAATGGTACTCATAAAAAACTACAAGCAGTTGCAAAAGAAGCGCGAGTTAAAACTCGCGAACAGCTGATGGAATTTTCTGGAGGAGTGATAGCAAATTCCGTCGATCCCCAATTGCAAATGCGAACTGAGCATTTGAATTGGAATATTAAAGAAGAAAAAATAATTGCCGATGGGCCCGTAGAAATTGATCGTTATAAAAATAATAAAATTAGCGATCGCGGCAAAGGAAACGCCGCCGAAGTCAACTTAAAAACAAAAATAGCCAGCATCCAAAAAAACGCTCAATTAGATTTACTAGACCCACCATTACAAATAGCTAGTAACTCTATGACCTGGAACATGAACGCAGAAAGCATCACCACAAACTCCCCCACTCGTATGTTCCAGCGCGTGGAAAAAGTTACCGTCACAGCCAATCAAGGAGAAATGAAAATCCCGCAAAAAACGGTTTATTTAAAAGGTAACGTCAACGCCGTTGGTCAGCGTAGCCAGTCATTAAAATCTAATACATTAACTTGGTATTTAGACAATAAATTAGTTGAAGCTCAAGGAAATGTAGTTTATAGACAAATTGACCCACCCTTAAATTTTACCGGTGAAACAGCCGTTGGTAATTTGCAAACAGAAAACATAGTCGTCAAAGGTGGAAACTCTGGCGGTAGAGTCATAACAGAAATTATTCCCCAAGAAAGGGCGAATCGTCAGTAGAGATAGGGGGGTGGGGAGATGGGGAGATGGGGAGATGAGGAAGAGTTTTAGAATTGTGTTCATCTAGTTCAAAGGATGATTAATGGAGTTCAAATACTCATTCACGAGTATCAAAGGCTCGTTAACCAAGTTAAAATACTCCCTCATTTCCCTATCTCCCCACCTCCCTATCTCCCCACCTCCCCACCTTCCCATCTCCCCAATTTTCGGTCAACGACTAGGCTAGGATCTTAGTACTACAAGTCCTTTGATAACCCATGAATGGCTCAAACCGATTAGGTAAAGAATCCTTGCCAACATCCCAGCAAGCAGAACACTCTCATAATCACCATACAGACCGCGAACATACAGACCATACTCATGAGCATGGAGAGTTAAGCCATCCTCATATCCATAGCGAAGAGTCATTACGGCGAATTGTCAATCGTCTGTCGCGGATAGAAGGACATATTCGTGGTATTAAAACAATGGTGCAACAAAATAGCCCTTGTCCTGATGTTTTGTTACAAATTGCCGCAGTGCGGGGTGCATTAGATCGGGTTGCGCGAATTGTTCTAGATGAACATTTAAGCGAATGTATTGCTAGAGCTGCAAAAGAAGGCAATATGGAAGTTGAAATTGAACAATTAAAAGCAGCTTTAGATCGGTTTTTACCTTAAATTCAGAATTCAGGAGTCAGGAGTCAGAATTCTGAATTCAGGAGTCAAAAAGGCTTTAGTCACTTCACCAAGTTGAAATACGCTGAAAACGTTATTTCTTATGCCTATTGCCTATTGCCTCTTGCCTCTTATTTTTTTGATAATTGATAATTAATAATGATAACGAGCTTGTAAAAAATCTATTTCATCATCTTTTACAAGGTATACAATTCTATGTTCCTGTGTTAATCGACGCGACCAAGTATTAGGATCTAAATATTTTAAAGGTTCAGGTTTACCTTTACCCTTAAAAGGATCTCGGCAGATATCTTTGACGAGATCCAAAGCTTTAAGGGCAACTCGTTGATCCATTTCAACCCAAAATTTTAGGTCTTCTAAAAATTCAGGTTGAAACACTGTTCTTCTTTCTTTTGGAGTTGATGGAATTTCTTCTTTGGGTTGGTTTTTGAGGTTCTTCTTTTTTGTCAAATCCTAACTCCTCACGAAGATCTTCCAAATTTTGAGGTTTTACAACTCCTGATTTAGCTCTATTTAAAGCCGTTAGCAAACGTTCAGCATTGCGTGGGGAACGTAAAAGATGAGCAGTTTCTAAAAGACTAGAAAGCTCATCAAGAGGTATTAAAGCTACATCTTCAGCGTTACGGCGAGTAATGATTACAAAATCACGTTCTGAAGTAACTTTTTCGCATATTTCAGAGAAATGATCTCTTGCTTGTGTGTAAGTATAAGTAGCTGAAACCATAAGTATTAAAAGCTCCCTTTGTACTTTGAAATTGAATTAAGTACATTTTTGCTTAACCTGTACAGATTTTCTGTACAGGTTGATGCTTTCATAGTAACACTATCTAAACAATTCCGGTTAATCGATGTTCAAATCATTGTAGGCTTTGGATTGCAGGGTCTATAGAAGAGACTTGTTGCACAAGAGTGCTTTTTGCAAGAGATGGAAAAGTCCGAAGATATTTAATGTAGCGAATTAACCTCAGCGCCCCTTTGCGCTAACCTCAGCGTACCTTTGCGTTGAAAAAATCTAATATTTGGCGCAGCCTCATAAAGAAACTGTATGACTTCTGACTCCTGAATTCTGAATTCTCACACTTTTACCACTTTGCCACTTCTTCCCGCACTTCTTCCATATCTAAATAATCATTAATAAAA
>Ga0314811_100104_pt1 | contig 15260 bp, 10 predicted proteins | sample STEome_7_FD_202340 | JGI IMG/M metagenome (GOLD analysis project Ga0314811, IMG submission 202340) | Metatranscriptome of soil surface biofilm microbial communities from soil inoculated with nitrogen-fixing consortium DG1, State College... ...
GTTATTCAAAACTCAACTACCCCCACCGGGCGATTGGAAATCACGGCTACACAGACGAAACCCACCTACGTGGGTTTGAAAATCTTGATTTGGTGTTAGTCAACGCAGGTGGACTAAGTTTTGTGTAGTAGCGAATTCTATTCACCCAATACTTTTTAAACATTCTCTAGGAGTTCCCTTACCTTCAAAGGTTATTTATAGAAAATAAAATTAATGTAGGGTGTATTAGGCGCATATTTTCGATATGATTGGTCACGAAATAACTACTTAGCGTCTAACGCACCGCCGCATGGATGGTGCGTTAAGGCTCAATTTCATTGTCTTTAAGTCCCCAATCCTTTCATTTTTAATTATCTTTAGGGAACTCAAAAAAATAAATTATTCCGGTTAAAGCGTAGACTGTTAACTGTGAACCGTCAACAGTCAACAGTCACAGTTAATAACCTGAGAATTTTTGTTAAAAACGAACAATGACTTTACCGCGATTTTCACCGCTATATAAATATTCTACAGCGTCAACAATAGATTCAACGCCTTTGAATTCTGTTGAATCAACAGCAGGTTTAATTGTACCTGTTGATATTAATTCCATCAATCGAGACTGTTTTTCTGGTAGATATTCTAAATAGTCAGTGAAGAGAAAACCACGTAATGAAGCTGATTTCCATAGTAATTTGTTGTATATTCTTGGACGGTTTACCAATTCTAGTTCTGATGATAAGTATTCAGAAATATATCCAACAATCACTAGTCTACCGCGCCGTCCCAGGTTATCAACACATATATCGAATAACTCACTACCAACGCATTCATAAACTAAATCAATGCCTTGGGGATATTCTTTTTTGAGAACTTCATCGAGATTTTCTTGAGAGTAATCGATCGCTCGATGACAGCCAAGTTCTTTGAGAAATTCCACTTTGGAGTGCGATCGACACGTTCCAATCACATGAGCGCCTGCAAGCAACGCCAGTTGCACAGCATAACTACCTGTACCACCTGCTGCGGCTGTTACCAATACTACATCACTGCTTTTGACTTCCCCAACAACTTCTAAACCAATGGCAGCAGTCATACCACTAGCCACAACAGTCAGTATTTCTGGAGTTGCTTGTTGAACAGGCATCACTTGAGTAGCATCAACCGCAAAATACTCGCGGTATCCACCTCCTATTTGCAAAGTAATAACATGGTCGCCTATGTGCAGATGTTGTACATCTTCACCAACAGCAACAACAACAGATGCAGCTTCAACTCCGATATCGAATGGTGGTGTATTTGTAAAATATACCCCCGCAGCAATATTGACATCTGAAGCATTGACTCCAGCATAGAGATTACGCACCACAACCTCATTGCCAGCAGGTATGGGAAAATCAGTTTCAACAATATCAACAGCGGCTCTAAAATTTCGGCTCAACTGTTTGACAACTAATTTTTTATAAGTCTTGGGATTCATGATGATTTCCAATTCAACTTGAGAAGCTCTACCCATTGAGCGACAACGAACACATAATTCATAATTTACAATGCAGCCAGGATTTCATTCATTGAAAGTTAAATCCTGGCTGCCTCGTCAAACTTCTACAATAAATTGACAGACACTCAATACTCAATTAATGATGATACCTTGAAATGATGAAATTCGTAAAAATTTCCCAAATAAATAACTCGGTATTAATCGCCGTGACACTACTCGCATCGTTGATGCTAGTGCCAGCTAACATTGCTGGTACTGTGAAAAATTCAACCAATCCAGGCATTAAAATGTTTTCATTTAACCTCAGTTCCCAAAAATGGCAAAATCGTGTATTGTTGGTGTTTGCACCATCTGTTGATAACTATAACTATCAGCAACAAATAAAATTATTTGACCAGCACCAAGACGATTTTACACAGAGGGATTTAATTCTTGTTCGGGTTTTAGCAACAGATAAAAGCTATGCCAACGGACTGCCAATCGATGAACCTTCCGCTGAGAATTTGCGAAATCGCTTTGGAATTGATAAAGGAAATTTTCGCGTCATTTTGGTGGGCAAAGATGGTGGTGTCAAGCGCCAAGATACTACACCAGTCCAAGCAACAGCAATTTTTGAACAAATAGATGCTATGCCCATGCGCCAACAAGAAATGCAAGAACGGGGCAGAAAATAGTTGATATAGTACTCAACCAATCTTTTTAGCTTTTACAGGAATCTCGATGGCAAATTTTGTGCCTTGTCCCACTGTGGACTCACACCAAAGATTACCGCCATGCTTCTCAGCCACAATTTGATAACTAATAAACAAACCCAAGCCAGTACCTTTGCCAACTGATTTAGTAGTGAAGAAAGGATCGAATAATTTAGAGGAAATTTCTGGGGGAATACCTACTCCATTGTCAGAAATCACAATCATCACTTGGTTTGCATCAATTTGACTAGTCTGAATCCAGATGGTATTGAGGTTAACTGAAATTTCTTGGAACGAACGCCCTTGGTTAGATTCTTCTAATGCATCAATAGCATTGCTCAAAAGATTCATAAAAACTTGATTGAGGGAGCCGGGATCGCATTCAATCAGTGGCAAACTAGTATATTCTTTAACAACCTGAATTTGTGGACGGTGAGCTGTTGCTTGCAAACGATATTGCAAAATCACCAAGGTACTATCAATCCCCTCATGAATGTCTACGGCTTTCAATCCTTCTTCATCCAAGCGCGAGAAGTTCCGCAACGATAACACAATAGTGGAGATACGCTCGGTACCGACTTTCATGGACTGAAGAATGTTGGTTAAATCTGATTGTAAAAAATCCACCTCCAGCTTATCCAGTTCTACTTGGAGTGCTGGAGATGGGTTAGGGTAATGCTGTTGATAAATTTGCAATGCTGCGAGCAAATTTTCAATATACTCAGAAAGATAAATTAAGTTGCCATAAATAAAATTAACTGGGTTATTAATTTCATGAGCAACCCCCGCCACCATCTGTCCCAATGCAGACATTTTTTCACTATGAAGCATCTGTAATTGAGTTTGTTTGAGGGTTTGTAGAGTTTGCTTGAGAGCCGTATGCTTTTCATTTAATTCTTCAGTTCTCTGCTGGACTCGAACTTCCAGAGTTTCATTAGTGGTGGCTAATTCAGCAAAAGCTAAACGCAGGTTGGTTTGTGCTTGTGTTCGTTCTACGATGGTTGCCGTTAACACAAGAATGGTGAGTGTAATCACACCAATAAATGATTGCAGTTGCGCCAAAGATTGGTTGAGATCTTCACTGGCAAAACCACCTTTACCATTGACGGTGGCAATGGCAGCAATGGCAGCCACAATAAAATTGAACAACGTTGCACCCGGTTGTCCCAGTCGAAAAGCAGACCAAATCAACGTTGGAATCAACATGTATTCCAAGTGATATTCTTTACTAAAAACAATTTTGCTGCTCAAAATCACTAACCCCATTAAGATAACTGGCTCTGCTAGGATTAACCAAAATCTTAAACGGCGTAAATTTACTGGAAACTGACAAATATGGCAGAGATTTTCAAAATCCTCTGAGGTTGAACTTAGAGATAACCATTGCCAGAGGGAATGGCGTTTTTTTTGAATGAATTGCTCCCAACTAAGCATAACTGGGGTAACGATAAAAATTCCTGAAACGTTGGAAATCCACCAGGTCAACCAAACTGTACCATAGGCTGTCCAGGGAACTTTACCACTCAATGCCAAGCAAGCCACTCCAACAGTTGCATTAATGTTCGGCCCCACCATACCGGTTAAAATCAAAAATTTGAACGTGTCGGGGACACGTTGTAACGGATAGCGGAGGTTGCTAGCTTTTCGTAGCAGGAAAGCCCCAAATATAGTGCCTAGAGTTGTTCCGGTGGCAATTCCCATAACTGGTAGCGTGGAAATCACCAGGGATAAGAAACTTGTTGAATCTTGAAACGCCCAAAAGTTAGCAAAAAATGAACCCAGAAAAACACCGTACCCCATCCAGTTACCAAACAATAGAACAGCCCCAGCAGCAATTCCATCCGGCGGCCAAACTGGAGTCACATCCTGGGGTGTGGAGGCAAGATGACGCGAGATTTCAGCCATTTGATAGTAAGCGATCGCCAAAACAACTGTGCCTCCCATTTGCCTGAATGCAGAAGGGAATAAAGGCAATTTTTGTTCAATCATTTGTTTATTGACTGCTTGCTTGCTGTTAACGTTTCTTTCTAAACATAGAATGCCCGTTTTTTCTAAGCTTCAGAACAAAAAGCAGCCTAAATTAATTGGAAAAATTACTCAAATATAATCTCAACTAAATTGCACTCAAAGATAGTAATTTAGTCTGGGAGTAGGGAATGGGGAGGAGCCACTTGCTCAGCAAGTAACGTTGGTGAGTAAGAATATTCTGTTTAACTCCATCGCCAAGAATAATAACTATCCTGAATCAAAACTTTAGATGCCCTCGTATGCTCTCTTCATTTCGATGTCTATCAAATTAATATTGATAGTAAATTACATAAATTACATTGCAAATAAATGATTTCTCAGACAAGTACAGGGAAATATTTTGCTGGAATGTTATGTAAGTTTGAAATTTCTGGAAATCTCCCATAAAAAGGGAGACTTTTACTCACACCAAAAAGGGTGTTTTTGTGGAGCAAGAATCTGTCGCTACACTGCACCAAAAGTGTAGCGGCAGAGTCTCCACTTAAGAAGATAAATATTGACCAATGGATGGTTTTTGACGACGCAGAGCAGTCATGGCTTGCTGCTGGATTTGGCGGACTCGTTCTCGACTAACATTGAGCTTCTCTCCAATCTGAGCCAAACTTCGTTCTTGATTATCCAATAGTCCAAAGCGTAAGATTAATACTTCGCGCTGCACGGGTTTGAGTGATGCCAACAAATCATTCAAGTCTTGGCGGAGCAATTCTTGAGTAATCTGGTCATTTGGCGAAATGCTTTCATCGCTGAGAAGTTCGCTAAGTTCTGTATCTTGGTTATCACCTACTCTTAAATCTAGAGAGATTGTCCCACTGGCGGCAGTGAGATATTCTCGAATCTGGCTTGGTTCCATGTCTAGTTTCTGAGCAATTTCCGCGACAGTGGCACGACGACCAAGTGTTTGAAACAGTTCTCGCTGTATCTTCTTAATTTGACTCAGCTTTTCGTTGACGTGAATTGGTAGTCTCACTGTACGGGATTTTTCAGCGATCGCTCTGGTAATCGCCTGACTAATCCACCAATATACATAAGTTGATAACTTATAGCCCCGGTTCGGATCGAACTTTTCTATCCCCCTTTGTAAACCGATTGCCCCTTCTTGAACCAAATCCAAAAACTCCAGATTGCGACGCTGGTATTTTTTAGCTATGGAAACCACTAGTCTGAGATTTGCCACGATCATATTTTGCTTGGCTCGTTGTCCAAGCTGAAGTATCTGATTGACTTCGATTTCAGCTTTATTGACAAAATCAGCTAATTCTGCTTGTGTTGGTTGACGATTTAATTGTTGACTAAGCTGTTGTTTTTGCTCCTCAATGGCAATCATTTGTTGTACTTGCCTGCCATAAGTTATTTCTTGGTCGGATGTTAATAAAGGGAACTGACCAATTTCTTGCAAATAGACGCGTACCATGTCAGAAGTCAGGCTGGACATACAACTTTAACATTTCTCTCAAATTAGACGAATTTAAAAGTATAAATCAAATAGCTTCACAAAAAATATCAACTGTGGAAGGCAATTTTATGCAACTATTCACCAGTGATTCCCTAAGGTCGCCCACAAAGCAGATCGTAACTTTAACGATAGACTAGTAAAAATTCTTTGAGGAAGTATTAATGAGGCTAGCCAATACGGTTCGGATAAGCAGTATGAACTTACCTTGTGGTCTGGGAAAAGGTTAAAGGGTAAAGGGTAAAGGATGTATTTGAAACCTTTCCCCTTTGCCCTTTCCCCTTTAACCGAACCGTATTGTGAGGCTAGCAGTTCATACTGAGTTACAGTCAAAGATAGTAATTTGGGCTGGGAGTGAGAATATTCCGTTTGAGAACAACATAGCATCAACATGAGTAGGAAATCTCGAAAAGCATTGATTGGCATTACAACCTACGGACGGCAGGCAACATTACCATTTTCTGTGTCAAGTGAATACATAGATGCAGTCCGGGCCGCAGGTGGCATTCCTATATTATTACCACCAGGAGAAATGGAGCCTGCTACACTTCTAGATTGTTTGGATGGTTTAATTATCTCTGGTGGCGGAGATATTAACCCTGTTTGCTACAACGGTTTTGCTCATCCTAGCATTTATGCTGTTGATAGCGAACGTGATGCTTTTGAATTGCAACTCGCCAAGTTTGCCCTTGAACGTCATCTGCCGATATTGGGTATTTGCCGGGGTTTACAAATTCTCATGGTCACCTGTGGAGGTACTCTAATTCCTCACATTCCAGATGTTTATGGTACATCTCCATTGCATCGCCTAGAGCCTGAGCCAGGACGGCGTTTGCCTACAGAACATTTGGTGAAAATAGATGTAGAAAGTTGTTTAGCTAATTGTTTACAAAATTCTCACCTATCTGTAGTTTCTTGGCACCATCAAGCAGTGGATAAAGTACCATCTGGTTGGCGGGTTGTTGGTCATGCTCTAGATGATGGAGTAATTGAAGCTGTGGAGCATGAAGACCATCCTTGGGCAATTGGCGTGCAATGGCATCCTGAGCTTTCTACTTTTGATCCTAGTAATCAAAGACTTTTTCAAGCTCTCGTTCAGGCTGCACGTATGGAAGGGAACAGGGAATAGGCAATGCGCTTAAATTGTTTACTCAGTTGACCGTTGACTGTTAACTGCGAACAGTCAACAGTTAACAACTTTTGGAGTTTTCCTACTTTTTGCCTTTATTTCTCTAGTTGTCGAATTCGCTTGATTTGGAGCAAATTCCAGTCATCTTCAGAATAGGGGGTGCTAAACCAGGCATCTAATATTTCTTTGGCGATCGCTTCTGTAGTTGCCCGTAAACTTAACACTAGGACGTTAGCATGATTCCAAATGCGGGCACCCCTGGCCGTCTCAGCATCATGGCACAAAGCAGCACGTATCCCACAGACTTTGTTCGCAGCGATGGATGCACCAGTACCAGTCCAACAAAAAACAATTCCCTCATCTACTTTCTGAGTTGCTACTGCCAAAGCAACCTTACTACTACTGATAGGCCAATCAACTTCTCGACGATCCTCTGCTAGAGAACCAAAAGGTATAACTTCATGCCCACGCCGCTTGAGTTCTTCTAATACAATATCTGTCAGGTTAGTGCGTTCATCACTGCCAATAGCGATTTTCATGCCTTCCCCTCTAAAAGTAGCCTAGCCTACAGTCTATCTTACGATAAATAGCGACAGTTAATTACCTTTTTAACTGTCGCTACAATTGAGTTAAATGATATTAGAATTCAGAAGTCAGAATTCAGAAGTCAGAAGTCAGAAGTCAGAAGTCAGAAGTCAGAAGTCAGAAGTCAGAAGTCAGAAGTCAGAATTCAGAATTCAGAAGTCAGAATTCAGAATTCAGAATTGGTGAGTAGTCAGTTCTTTGATGGGTGAAGTAATCATCTGAAGAATATTTGAATTTGGTTTTCCTGACAAAAGTCAAAATTTAAAACCAATATTCATTACCGAATTAGACTTCAACTCATACTGAATTCTGAGTCCTGACTTCTGAATTCTTCTTGAATAATCGCTCCGTTGTTCCCTTAATCACAATATACAAAATCGGTACTACAAACAAACTTAAAAAAGTAGCAATTAACATGCCTCCAAAAACAGCAGTTCCTAAAGATTGACGACTACTCGCCCCTGCACCTGTGGCAGTAACCAAGGGAAAAATTCCTAACAGAGTGGAAAAAGCTGTCATCACAATTGGGCGTAATCGCTCTTGTGAAGCTTCAATCGTTGCTTTGGTAATGGAAAACCCTTGTTCTCGCAATTGGTTTGCAAATTCCACAATCAAGATAGAATTCTTGCTAGCCAAACCAATCAACATTACTAGACCAATTTGACAGTAAACATCATTGGGAAAGCCTCGTATCGATTGAGCTATCAGCGCTCCGAAAATCGCTAAGGGAACTGACAACATAATAATGAAAGGGTCAACGTAGTTTTCGTACTGAGCAGCTAGTACCAAAAATACAAACACCAATCCTAATCCAAAAATCAGCGGTGCTAAGCCACCAGAATCTATTTCTTCTAGGGCAGTTCCCGACCATTCGTAACCAAAACTTGCAGGTAAAACTGCTTGAGCAACTTGTTCCATTGCTTTAATAGCATCTCCAGAACTAGAGCCGGGAGCAGCAGAACCATTAATTTCAATTGAGCGGAACAAATTATAGTGATTTATCGTTTGCGCTCCCACAGTTTGCGTTACTTTTACTAAGTTACTCAAAGGAATCATTTGATTCTTTTGGGAACGAACGTAGAGTTTACCAATATCTTGGGGATTGGAACGAAACTGTTTATCTGCTTGGATATAAACGCGATAATTACGTTGCTGGAGGTTGAAATCATTCACATATTGTGAACCCAAAGCAGTTTGTAAAGTACTGAAGATATCATCGATGGGGACTTGCAGTGATTTGGCTTTATTGCGGTCTACTTCCACAAGTAATTGTGGTGTATCTGCGGCAAAGGTACTGAATACAGCTTGTAATCCTGGTGTTTGATTGGCGCGACCGAGTAATTGCCCCATTGATTGCACCAAATTTTCTAAACCACTGTTACCTCTGCGGTCTTGCAGCTGAAAGACGAAGCCACCAAAGTTACCCAAACCTTGAATTGGGGGGGGATTTACTGGAAAGACCCTGGCTTCTGAGATTGTTGACAACTTACCCTGTAATCTGCCAATTATTGCTTGTACCGATTGATCCGGTTTTGGGCGTTCGTTCCAAGGTTTTAAAGTTGTAAATATGATACCACTGTTAGCAGTGCTACCACTAAAACCAAATCCTCCCACGGCAAAAGTCCCCACAATTTCCGGAATTTGCAGGATTTCTTTTTCTACCTGTGCCATGACATCGCTGGTATATTGCAGCGAAACGCCTTGGGGCCCTTGGATAATTGTGATGAAATAACCCTCGTCTTCGTTTGGCAGAAAGGCTGTAGGTACTGTGGTGTATAGCCAAGCAGTCATTCCTAAGGAAACGATAAACAAGCCAATGACAACGCTTTTAATGCGTGTGAGATAATTGAGCGATCGCTTATAGTTATGCTGTGACCAGTCGAGAACCCGATTAATCTGGTCAAAAATCCAACCAAGCCAGCCTGAAGTTCTTTGTCCTTGACGCAGCAACACTGCACACAAAGAAGGTGTCAAAGTCAAAGCCAAAAAAGTCGAAATCGCAATGGAAAAGGCAATGGTCAGCGCAAATTGCTGATAAAGTGCGCCTGTGGTTCCTGGAAAGAAGGCCACTGGTATAAACACTGCCATCAACACTAGTGACGTTGCAATCACCGCTCCAAACAATTCCTTCATTGATTCGCTGGCGGCTTGGGCAGGATTGATACCTTTATCCTTAATAAACCGATTGATTTGCTCTACTATCACGATGGCATCATCTACCACCATCCCAGATCCTAAAGTCAGACCAAACAAAGTCAAACTATTCATCGAAAAGTTAAAAACTTTGACGAATGCAAATGTCCCAATTAAGGAAAGTGGAATTGTTAACGCTGGGATTAAGGTAGTCCGCCAGTCCTGCAAAAACACAAAAATGACAATCACCACCAGCACTATGGATTCAATTAGAGTCTGGAACACTTCTGCTAAAGACTCTTCAACAAACATAGTCGTGTCAAAAGCTACCTCATATTTCATGCCTGGGGGAAAACTCGGAGCCAATCGCGCAATTTCGTCTTTCACCCCTGTGGCTACATCCAAGGCATTACTACCAGGAACCTGATAAATCCCTAAACCAATGGCATCTTTGCCAAGAAATCGCAGAAATGTATTGTAATTTTCTGCACCTAGTTCTGCTCTACCAACATCTTTGAACTTAACTAATGTGCCATCATCTTCTGTTTTCAAGACAATTTCGTCAAATTCTCTGGTATCTGTTAAGCGGCTGGCAGCACGCACATCAATTTGATAGTTTTGTCCTTCTGGAGCCGGTTCTTGCCCAATTCTCCCTGCACCCACCTGGATATTTTGTTCGGATAAGGCATCTGCTACATCTTGAGTTGTTAATCTCCGGCTAGCCAGCCGATTCGGATCTAACCACAAACGCATGGCGTAGCGGCGTTCGCCAAAAACTTGGGCATTACTGACACCTTTGACTCTTTTTAAGGCATCTGCAATGTAAAGGTCAGCATAATTGCTTAAAAATGTATTGTCGTATTCGTTATTTTCGGCGAATAGACCAATTGCCAAAAGAATATTGCTAGACTCTTTTGATACTCGCACACCAGTGCGTTGTACAGACTCTGGTAATTGTGGTTGGGCAACAGAAACACGGTTTTGCACATCCACAGCCGCAATATCTTTATTCCGGGATGAATCAAAGGTAACTGTAATGGTACTAGTACCGTCATTACTACTGCTAGAAGTGATGTATCTCAGTCCCTCTACGCCATTGATTTGCCTTTCTAAGATATTGGTAACACCACTTTCCACCACTTCGGCACTGGCTCCACTGTAGTTGGAAGTGACACTGATTTGGGTGGGACTAATTTCTGGGAACCTGGCGATCGGGAGTGTAGCAATACTGATTAATCCTATTAAAAGGATAATAATCGAGCAGACCGATGTAAAAATTGGTCGCTTAATAAAAAAGTCAACAAACATAATTTAGAAAATTGGGCATTGGGTATTTGGCATGGGGCATTGGGCGTGGGGCATGGGGCGTGGGGCAAAGGGCAAGGGGCATGGGGCATAGGGCATAGGGCAAAGGGGAAAAGAAAGATCCCTCCTTTTACCTTTCTCCAAGGCGTTGCCATCTCCCCATCACCTCATCTCCCCATCTCCCCCTCCCCCAGTCCCATTTCACTTAAAAATTCCTACTACCGACTGTTTCCGGTGCGGGAGTGATGGGGACGCCATTGGTGAGGTTGAGAATACCAGAAACAACTATTTTGTCACCAGGTTTTAGTCCTTCTAGCACTTGGTAATTATTGCCCTCAATTGCTCCCAGTTTTACAGGCTTTTGCTGAGCTACTAATTTTGGCGCTTCGGGTTTAGAGTTTTCCACTGGTGCTTCAGCTTTTGGCGCTCCAGGTTTAGTGTTTTGCGCTGGTGGTTCAGCCACAAAGACGAATGTCTCGCCACCGAGACGAGATACTGCTGTTACTGGAATTAAAATACCTGGGCGTTCGTCCCAAATGACTTTGGTTTGTACTGACTGGCGATTAAGCAGTTGCCTTGTAGAATTGCCAAAGTTGGCTTTGGCTAAAACTGTTTGGGAATCTAAATTGGCATCTGGGGAGATAAAACTGATTTTACCTGTGGCTATAGCTTTGCCTTGGGCATCAAGCATTTGTACGGGTAATCCCAAGCGCAACTTTTTGGCTTCTTCTAGGGGAACGGAAATATTCAGTTCTAATGAGTCATTTCTGGTTAATGTGGTGAGCTGGTCTGCTCTTTGTACGTAATCTCCAACTTTTGTGGGAATATCACCAACAATGCCCGTAAAAGGAGCTAGAACTTTTGTGTATTGCAGTTGGACTTGGGCAGCTTGGACTTGACCTGCTGCTTGAGTAACTTGCGATCGCGCTTGGGCAATTTCTTCTGGACGAGAGCCATTTTCCAACTGTCTGAGGTTCTGTTGCTGTTGTTCTACAGCAGCAGCTAGCTCATTGATACTAGAGTTTCTACTTTGGCGGAGTTGGTCTAAGCGTTTCTGGGCTACTACAAGGGCAGCTTCAGCACTCTTCTGTTCCTTGAGATATCCTTCTAAGGCATCTTGGGAAACCGCACCTTCTTTTCGCAATTGCTCGTATCGTTTGGCTCGTGACTGTGCTAGCTCCACATCAGATTTCGCTGACTCGATTTGAGCCTCAGCTTGGGCAATTTCTTGTGGCTGCGCTCCCGTTTGGGCATCCCTCAGGCGAGCTTGGGCTTGGGCTAACTGCGCTCTAGCTTGGGCAATTTCTTCTCGCCGAGTACCCGCTACAAGTTCAGCAAGACGCGCCTGGGCTTGTTGGAGTGCGCCTCTAGCTTGTAATAACTGAGCTTGGGCATCATCGCTTTGCAAGGTAAAAATAACTTGCCCTTGTTGTACTCGATTGCCTTCTTTGACAAAAATCTGGGTAATTCGTCCTTCAATTTGTGGCTTGATAATTACCGAACGAGGAGCTTCTAAGGAGCCAAGAAACTGGGAACTTTCTTGTGTAGTTTCTGTCTCTATTGTTGCTAGCTTCACCGGAACTGCCATAGGTTGACCAGGAGCGGCCTGATTACCTGATGCTCCATTGCTAGCACTGCTAGTCTTCCACCAGCGCCAACCAAAACCAACACCTGCAATTACGAGGATAATTCCCAACAGCAGCGGCCAACGTCGCTTTTTAGGCGATTTGGGCGATCGCTCCGACAAAGATTCGGACTCTTGACTGGAATCATTAACAGCAGGCTGTTCTGTTTCAACAGGAAAAGAAGATTCAGGGAACTCAGAATGGGACATTTTGGTTTTCTCGTCTTGTGAATCTAGACTTGAGCAATCTTATTTAGGTCAACGAGGAAGAGGGTATGGGGTAAGCAGGGAGTGTGGGGAGATGGGGGAGATGGGGAGACTTGTACTGAGCGGAGCCGTTGGCGCAGCCTCTCGCAGAGAAGTATGGGAGACAAGGGGGACAAGGTCGTAATTTTTCTGCCTTGTCTTCCCCCTCTCCCGATCTCTCCTACCCTATATCTCTGCCTCTCAGGCAAAGCAAAATACCTGCAAAACTATGCAAAGATGCTTTCAAATCAATATCTGAGCGCACTGTACCGTTCTCCTCGCTGTTTTTTATACACAACCAGCTGTCTGAGCAGCAATTTATCAGTCTTGTATCACCTCAGATGGGCAACCTGATGCTGGGTTTTTCATAAGTGTTAGCAAGTGCTTGCTTGCATCTTTATTTAAGTATTAGGTTGCATTATAACTACATAGTAAAGAAGATTGGTAATGCTAAAAATGAGTTTACCGTTCTTAACCAGTACTGAATATTGATCTGAAGGAAGAAAAGAGTGACCAATCACCAATTATTTCAGAATCTATTTCATCAAAATAGCGAGTTTCATTGATTTATCCTCACCAAGAACGAAGCACAATCAGTGTTTATCGATCTATAGTCCTCTTTTTCATCTATTTCAACTTCCTACACTTAGGTCACCCGATCGGGTGATTTAATTTTCTCAGATTTGGGGATGGGGAGATGGGGAGACAAGGAGAATAACTCCTAACTCCTAACTCCTAACTCCTAACTCACCACTCCCAACACCTTTCACCCATCCACAACAGATTTTTTAGAATCTAATTCTGGTAATATGGTTTCCATTGATTTTTGATTGACCACAACCTGAGAAAATAGCCACTCATAGCGATCGAGTGCTTGCTCTAATGAATAGTTTGCTTCGGCGAACTGTCTGCCTAGTTGACCTAGCTTGGCTGCTAAAGTCGGGTTGGTATATAAATTCTGCACTGCATCTGCTAAAGCATGGGGTGATTCTGGTTCCACAATTATGCCACCACCACTGAGTGCGATCGCTCTGGCTGCAGTACCGCTAGCGGGAACTGAACCCACAATGGGGCGACCGCTGGCCAAAAGGAGTGGTATTTTTGAAGGCATATTGAATGAAATTACATTGTGTTTTTGCACAATCAGCCCTACGTCTGATGCTGCTAGCATTTCTGGTAGTTTTTCTCGTGGCTGCAATGGTAGCAGCAAAACATTATCTGCTCCCTTCAATAAACAATATTGTTGTAACCTCTGCAATGCTCTTGATTCACCAACAATCACAAAGACAATATCCTTGAGGTGACGCAAGCAAATCGCTGCTTCTATTACTGTTTCTAAACCTTGTGTAAGGGCAATGTTTCCAGAATAAAGGACTACAAATTTGCCATCTAATTGATGTGTAGCTCTCCAGGAGTTTTCGTGTTTCGGTAAAGGACGAATGAAATTTATATTCACCCAATTGGGAATACAAACAATTTTGTTAACAGGTACTCCTTTATTCACTAAATTCTCACTAAACCCATCAGCAATGACGCTAATTTTGTGTGCAGTTTGATATGCTAATTTTTCTAAAGCTGCAAGAGTACGGATCATCCACTTGTTTTTCAGCAGCCCAACACGCACAGCTGCTTCTGGTAATATATCTTGCACATTCAAAATTAATGGACAGTTGTATAAGTAGCTAAATATTGTTGCTGGTAAGATACCTAGTAGAGGCGGAACTGTTAATATTATCGCATCTGGGCGATGGCCTTTAAAGGCTAGCGGTAAACTTGTAAAAACAAAGCTCAACTCCAATAACAACCGATCTACAAGGTTTGGTTTGGACTTTATTCGCACGTAACTTCGTTGGATTGTCACACCATTTTTGCGTTCGGTTACGTACCATTTACCCTGATACTCATCGTAAATCCGTCGCTGGGGATAATTGGGCATTGCAGTGATTACTCGCACTTCATGACCTCGCTTTACTAGTCCTTCTGCCAATTCAGTCATTAAGGGAGCAATTCCAATCGGCTCTGGATGATAGTTGTAGGAATAGATCAGAATGTGCATGAGCTATTTGTGAGGTTGGTGAAAACAGCCAAAGAGCAGCAATTGATTGCTTTGAGTATGGACTGCTATTTTGTATTATTTAATTTAGGTTGTGAACAGGTTATGATTTTTTTAAATCACAACTCTATTGCCAACTATTTGGAAATTTTTTCAGTAAATTTAGCAATTCTAACAGTTATTAATTATCAATTTTTTATTTTTGCTCCTGGGATAAAGTCCCTCCAATATGCAGTTATTAGCTACTAGTGTTAACTATTAGCTGAATTTAACTTTTTCACCATACTAGTGATGAATTTTTTGTCACTAAATTTAAATGGAAATTTAATCGTTAAATTTACTCATAGGGGATTGTAGCATTATATTTAATTTCATGCATGAAAGCCGCATTCCGGCTTTAAAAGTGGCACATAATGTATTGTGAACTACACCATTCTGTAACAAGGGACTAATAAAAAAATAACCAATCAGTGTCTAGTAGTTCGGCAAGTGAACTTAGCTCTTTAAAGGGGAAAGGGGAAAGGGGAAAGGGGAA
>Ga0314811_100105_pt1 | contig 15186 bp, 9 predicted proteins | sample STEome_7_FD_202340 | JGI IMG/M metagenome (GOLD analysis project Ga0314811, IMG submission 202340) | Metatranscriptome of soil surface biofilm microbial communities from soil inoculated with nitrogen-fixing consortium DG1, State College... ...
AATAATCGGCGTTTTTGCACCCCCACCAAATTGAAAATTTGGTGGTCTTTAATCAGTCGCGGGTCTGAATCCCCGACTGATTTATTCTGACTCCTGAATTCTGACTTCTGAATTCTTCTTCAAATCGATTTATAATCACTAATGACCAATTTGCACTGTACTTGTAATTCCATAAAAATTGTCAAATATGCTATCCGTAGTTTGATTGTAGATAAAGCGATCGCTTGCTGTTGTCCTACTAGTCCCTAGTTGAAACAAGCTTGATTCAAGGCTCGTATTCTCAGGTCGGCTCAAAATAAATTCTGGTTGGGAAATATAAATAGTATCATTTTCAATATTTAAATCAGTAATAATACTATTAACGCCAGTGTAGATATCAGAATCATCGAAGCTTGCTTGTTTGCTTCCACCGATGAGTACATCGTTACTTACATCGCTGAACAAGTTAATATTGCCGAAACCAGTAATGAGAGTATCGCTTTGTGTATCAGCATCTAATTCCTTGGTGGTGATGCTGTCGCCAACACAGAAGAGACCATCGCTAGTATCAAGCACTGCCAGTGCAAAAACATCGCTGACGGTTGTTGTTTCATCACTAGCGATAACTTTGATGTTGAGGCTGCCAACATCGTTATTTGTAGGAGTACCTCTGAAAGTGATGCCGTCAAAGGTCAACCAACAGGGAATTGGGCCGCCATTTTCCAGGGTAGCACTGTAGGTGAGGTTATCTCCAGCATCAACATCTGCAAAGGTGTTTGTTGGTAGAGTGAAATTGAAGGTAGTGTCTTTTATCGCTGTTTGGTCGAGAATGCTATTTGCCAGTGTTGGGGCATCATTAATATTGTTGACTGCAATGGCGATCGCTTTCTCGTAGAATAAGCCACCTCCATCTGTGGCGCGCAAACGAATATTGTAGCTATTCTTGGTTTCGTAGTCGGGGGAGATGTTGATATGTAACTCGTTACCAACAATTGTGAAGGCGTTGTTATCAGTGTCCCCTGTACCAGAAACTAGGGTATAGGTGTGGGTGTTCTCTGTGTCAGGGTCATTGGTACTCAAGTTGCCAATTAGTGTGTTGCTAGGAACATTCTCGTTGACGCTAGTGGCACTTAAACTCAGGTCAGTGGGAGTACTGTTGAGGTCAAGCACAAAAAGTTCTTGTCCAGTGTTGCCGTTATCAGCAAAAAAGTAGAGTTTGCCATTAATGTAAGTGATGTTGTTAGGGTAAGAGCTACCGATGCCAGAAAAAATATCCTTAACTAGGACAGTACCAGCTTCAGTACCATCACTCTTCCACAGTTCATTGCCTCCATTGCCGTCGGTGGCACTAAAGTACAGCGTACCGTTGACATTGGTGAGATTTTGCAAGTTAGAGCTACCGATGCCAGAAAAAATATCCTTAACTAGGACAGTACCAGCTTCAGTACCATCACTCTTCCACAGTTCACTACCTACATTGTTGTCATAGGCAACAAAATATAGGGTGCCGTTGACATTTGTGAGATTTTGGGGGTTAGAGCTACCTATACCAGAGAAAATATCCTTGACGCGGATAGTACCAGCCTCAGTACCATCACTCTTCCAGAGTTCATTGTCTCCATTGCCATCAGTGGCACTGAAATAAAGCGTGCCGTTGACGTTGGTGAGATTTTGGGGGTTAGAGCTACCAGTACCAGAGAAAATATCCTTAACTAGGACAGTACCAGCTTCGGTGCCATCACTCTTCCACAGTTCGTTGTCTCCATTATCATCAGTGGCAGTGAAGTACAGCGTGTCGTTGACATTGGTGAGATTTTGCGGATAAGAACTACCCGTGCCAGGGACAATATCTTTAACTAGAACAGTACCAGCTTCGCTGCCATCACTTTTCCACAGTTCCCTACCTCCATTGCTATCGGTGGCAACAAAGTACAGGGTGCCGTTGATATTGGTGAGAAAGTTCGGATTAGAGCTACCCGCCCCAGAGACAATATCCTTAACTAAGATAGTACCAGCCTCAGTACCATCACTTTTCCACAGTTCGCGTCCCCCAGTGCTGTCAGTGGCAACAAAGTACAGCGTGCCGTTGATATTAGTGAGATTTTGGGCGTTAGAACCACCTATACCAGAGAGAATATCCTTAACTAGGACAGTACCAGCCTCAGTACCATCACTTTTCCACAGTTCGTTGCCTCCAGTGCTATCAGTGGCTGTGAAGTATAGCGTGCCGTTGACATCGGTGAGATTTTGGGGGTTAGAACTACCAGTACCAGAGAAGATATCTTTGATACGGATAGTACCAGCCTCAGTGCCGTCACTCTTCCACAGTTCACTACCTCCATCGCCATCGGTGGCTCTAAAGTAAAGCGTGTCATTGACATTGGTGAGAAAATACGGTTCAGAAGATAGCGTAGTGGTATTAATATCCTTTAGGCGCACAGTACCAGCCTCAGTACCATCACTTGTCCACAGTTCACTACCTCCACTGCCATCAGTGGCACTGAAGTAAAGGGTGTCATTGACATTGGTGAGATTTTGGGGGTTAGAACTACCAGTACCAGAAAAGATATCCTTGACACGGACAGTACCAGCCTCAGTGCCATCACTCTTCCACAGTTCATTACCCCCATTATCGTCAGTGGCACTGAAATATAACGTGCCGTTGACATTGGTGAGATTTTGGGGGTTAGAACTACCCGTGCCAGAAAAGATATCCTTGATACGGAAAGTACCAGCCTCAGTACCATCACTCTTCCACAGTTCCCAGCCCCCAGTGGTGTCAGTGGCAGTGAAATACAATGTGCCATTGACATTGGTGAGATTTTGGGGGTTAGAACTACCGGTGCCAAAGTAGATATTTTTGAGGCGGACAGTACCAACTTCAGTGCCATCACTTTTCCATAGTTCATTAGCTCCAGTACTGTCAGTGGCAGTAAAGTACAGCGTACCGTTGACATCAATGAGATTTTGGGGGTTAGAACTACCAGTACCAGAAAAGATATCCTTGACACGGAAAGTACCAGCCTCGGTGCCATCACTTTTCCACAGTTCATAGCCTCCACTAATGTCATAGGCAACAAAGTAGAGCGTACCGTTAACATTGGTTAAATGTTGCGGGTTAGAGCTACCTGTGCCAGAGAAAATATCCTTGACACGGATAGTACCAGCCTCGGTGCCATCACTTTTCCACAGTTCATTGCCCCCACTGCCATCGCTGGCAGTGAAGTACAGCGTACCATTGACATCGATGAGATTTTGAGGGTTAGAACTACCTGCACCCAAGACGATATCCTGAACGCGGATAGTACCAGCCTCAGTGCCGTCACTCTTCCACAGTTCGCGACCGCCATTGCTGTCGGTGGCAGTGAAGTATAGCGTGTCGTTGACATTGGTGAGATTTTGGGGATTAGAGCTACCGACGCCGGAGAAAATATCCTTGACCTGGATAGTACCAGCTTCAGTGCCATCACTCTTCCACAGTTCGCGACCCCCATTGTCGTCAGTGGCACTAAAGTACAGGGTGCCGTTGAGGTTTGTGAGATTTTGGGGATAAGAACTAGCTATGCCAGAGAAGATATCTTTGACCTGGATAGTACCAGCTTCAGTGCCATCACTCTTCCACAGTTCATAACCACCACTGTTGTCGATCGCAACGAAGTATAGAGTACCGTTAACATTGGTTATATATTGCGGGTTAGAGGAAACTCCACCGGTATTGATATCTTTTATCAGGTTAATAGATCCTTCTGCTGCTGCCATAACCCCATGCCTGCTGCTACGTGCTGTATGTTCACTAACTACAGGGTGTAGGAGGTAGGGAGAAATGATTTTCCCCACACCAGACACCCCCCTCTTCACCTGTGCATCATGTGATTTCAGAACTGTTAACCGTCAACAGTCAACACTCAACCACCATCTGCTGTTGTTTCTTTTTTGCAGTTCCCTTAACGCAAAACCATATTTGGCGATTCAATTCCGACTAATTTGGCGCTCAGTTCCCACATCCGCTCGCCTTTTTCATCATCGCGGGCTTGGGGAGAAACTTTCTGAACAAAGGACTGACCATCTTTTTTCTGGCGATTTCCCCAACTCCAATAAACACCAGATTGATTATATTCAGGATCGGCAACAACAGCAGCAACTCTTTCTCCTGCCAACTCCTGAGACACATATCCCCCAGTGATGTACTTTTGGAACAATGGGAAAAGTTTCTGGAACAGGGGATAATGATTTCGGAATAGTGGTGTTTCGGCAACACATCCCGGATAAAGAGAACTGAAGACAATCTTAGTTGACTCGTGGTAGCGCCGATGCAGTTCTCTCATGGTCAACACGTTACAAACCTTGCTGTCTTTGTAGGCTTTAACGGGTTCAAATTTCTTGCCGTCAATCATGGAAATTGGCTCTTTAAATCCTGCTGCGAAGCCCTCAAAATTACCCAAGTCTGGACGGGGCGGAATCTTGCCACCCAGTTCGTCTGGGTTATGGGTGACAGTTCCCAAAATCACCAGTCTGGGCTGTGAAGAAGACTTTTGTAAATCCTCTAACAAGAGGTTGCACAACAGGAAATGCCCAAGATGATTGGTAGTGACAGTTAACTCATAACCTTCTGGACTGCGTAATGGTTCTTTTAATAAGGGCATATAAATTGCTGCGTTGCAAACCAAAGCATCCAGAGAGTTACCACTGGCGCGGAAGTTTTTCACAAACTGGCGAACGCTTTCCAAAGAACCAAGGTCAATGTGTATGCTGGTATAACTGTTGTAAGGAATTCCCACAGCTTGGGCTGCTTGTTGCGCCTTTGCTAAATCCCGACATGCCAAGATTACATACCATCCTCTCAGGGCCAGAGCTTTTGCAGCATACAAACCGACCCCCGAAGAGGCACCTGTAATTACAACCGTTGACTTCCTATCCTGTGCCATTCTCTTGAGACTCTATTAATCATCTTTTACTATTTCCAGGATTTTACCACCCCCGAACCGGGAGGTAGATGGAAAACTCAGTACCTTGTCTTAATTGTGATTGGACTTCCAGGCGGCCAGCATGTTTCTCTACTACAATCTGACGGGCAATGGCTAAGCCTAACCCCGTTCCTTTACCAACTTCTTTAGTGGTAAACAAGCGATCGAAAATCTTAGATTTGACTTCCTGATTCATGCCTTGACCGTTGTCAGCAATGCGAATTTCAACGGCATTTTCTTCAGATAATAATGCAGTTTGAATTGTAATTTGTTGGGGATGATTTTCTAACTCTTCAAAGGTTATTTGCTGTGCCATTTCATCGAACATATCAATGGCATTGGCCAGAATGTTCATAAACACCTGGTTCAGCTGACCGGGGAAGCAATTAATTTCAGGGATGTTGCCGTAGTTGCGGATAACTTTAATGGCAGGGCGATTTTCATTGGCTTTGAGGCGATACTTGAGAATCAACAGGGTACTATCTAAACCTGCGTGCAGGTTGGCGCTGACTTTGTGTTCGGTATCAGCACGAGAGAAGGTACGCAGGCTGGTGCTGATGCTTTTGATGCGATCGGTGGCACCTTTCATTGAGTCAATTAACTTGGGTAAATCCTCTAAGAGAAAGTCCAGGTCAATCTTTTGGGCTAATTCGATCACCGAAGTAGTAGGCGGTTGCTGTTGCTGATAGGTGTCTAAATACTCACGCAGGTCTTGTACATAATCTTTGGCATTATTAATACTGCCGTTAAGAAAGCCCACTGGGTTATTAATTTCGTGAGCAACCCCCGCTACCAAGTTACCCAAAGTCGCCATTTTTTCGTTTTGCACAATCTGAAGCTGAGATGCTTCCAGTTGTTGAGCATAGGCTTGGGCTTGTTGATAGAGACGAGCATTTTCCAGTGAAATCGCAGCTTGGGCACAGAGCAGATTCAGCAACTCAACGCGATCGCGGGTGAAGGCTGCTGTTGTCAGGTTATTTTCCAGATATACCATACCCAACAATTTGCCTTGTTGCAGAATGGGACTGCACAGCAGACTCTTGGGCTGTTGGTTTTGGATATAGGCATCGTTTGTCAATAGCGGCTCTTGCACGGCGTTGCTAATCACAGCAGGCTGCAAACTGCGTTTGACTTTTGTGACCAAATTAATGGGCACTACACCGCTATCCACTAGGGACTGGGTTGGATACAAAATCTGCGTTTCGATTTGACCAGATTCCATAAGTTCTGCCCTAGCCTGAACCGTGAGATTTTGCCCCTCACTTAACATCAAAGCGCACTGCGTAGCACCCAAGGTTTGTATCACCGTCACCAAAAGAGTACCAATTAAGCGATCGAGTTCAATTTCACTGGAAAGAGTTTGGGAAGCTTTGAGAATAGCAACCAGATCCAGGGAATCAGAAAGACTGGTGGAGGAAACACTAGTGGAGGTGACAGTTCCAGTGGCAAATACAGTTTCGTCAACAGAAAATGGTGTCTGTGCTTGTTGGAGAATGGGAGCCAAAAGTTGAGGATAGCGAGTTTCCAAGTCGGCGAGTTTGGCTTTCGCTCCCCAGCGAGCATAGCCATAGTAGGCTTCAATCATGTAAACTTGGGCGATGCGCTGTTTGTGCCAATCGAGGTAGAATTTTGCCGCCAGTTCATTGGCTAGGGCTGCTTCTTGAGGGTAGCCATTGGACTTGGCTCCCGCGATCGCCAAATCGTATAATTCTAAAGCTTCTGTTTTGCAATTGAGGAGTTGCTGTTTTTGGGCTTCAACTAAATGATATTTGTGCAAAAAGTTCATGGGAGCATAATCAGCCCATTCTTTTAACTTGGCTTGATTTTCTTCAATTCGTTGCCATTGCGGCTGTGACTGTGACGGCAATTCACCAGCAGTGGCCAGCAGGGTGAGAGAATCATAGAAATATAATAGGGGTTCAACGATATTGCCCATACCCCCAGCCAAATACTGTCGGGTTTGAACAGCATCGTGTTCTGCTTTGGCCCAGTCTTGGAGCCAGTAATTTAATGTGAAACGATACAGATAAAAGTAGCAGAGTCGGTAAAAATCGACTTTTGCCTCAGCCAGGACTTTTTCTTCATAGGCATCCTGGCGTAAGGGAATTTCATTCTCTGACTGACCCAAGAGAATTTGAGCAGCTTGCCAGTAAGCTAAAACACAGTTTGCTGCTGTGAATTGGTGGAGGTCGCACAATTGTTGGTAATAGGCGTGAATTTGGGGTTCGAGTTCGGTAAGGGGTTGACCGCACCAATAGGCATTTAAGCAGTACAACTGGGCATCGTAGCCCATAAATTCTAGATTGCCAGTTTCTAGCCCTGCTTGATAGCCTTCCAGCAGAATCGGCAGCGTTTCTCGCAGATGGATTGTCCAGTGACCAACATACCCCCCCATTAACAAGGCTGTTGCGGCTCGAATATTTTTGGCATCTGGCTCTGAAGCCAGTTGATAGCCTAATTGCCCAAACTGGGGTACTTTTGCCATTTCTCCCCACAGTATCCTCAATTGAAAGGCGTAACCAGCGTAGCAATAAGCCGAAACTGGACTATTACCAAATTGAATTGACAATTTCACCTGTAACGCCACGATTAGGAAATAGAGCTTTGAGCCTGTCATATAACAGACTGGTGTCAGCCGAGCCGCATTTTGCATAATAGCTAACTGCTTAGCATCGGTCATTTGCGGCAGATGAATGAATGACTCAATGGAGCGATCGCCAATTAAAACATCGATTTCCTGCTTCAGGAGGCGAATGTCCTCTAGGGTTGGTTCGTTTGGTAGATTCACACCCAGCATTTGAAAGACTGATTGACCGATGGCGATGGCTTCTAAAAATTGATTGCGGGCTACCAAGGCCTGGATTCTGACTTGATAAACTTGCACTTGTTCTAAAGGCGTTTTTGCATGATGAATCACCGCTTCAATCCACCGATCCATCTGCTGAAAATCGCCAACCAAGAAAGCCACCTCGGCGGCTAAGTCATGCAGAGATAGAGTCATTTGGTACTGCCGTTGCCAAGCGTCTGTTCCTAGCAGTTTTAGCCCCACTGTGGCATATTCACGGGCTGCTTGATAGGCGGTTGAAGCTCTTGCTTTGCGGCAAGCAGTGAGGTTGAGTTGGGCTAGTTCGTCTTTTTGCTGTTGTGTCTCAACCAGCGTCGTTCCATAGTTCAACTGATTAACGATTTCAAAAATCCGCTCTTCTCTGGCGGTTGGGGAAACTTGTTGCAGCAGAAGTTGTCCGATTTGGTAATGAGTCGTCTGTTTTTGCTCGTCGGGGATGAGGGAATAGGCGGCTTGCTGGACGCGATCGTGGAGAAAGCGATAGGAACAGTTAAATGTTGCTGCTTGATTGACTTGTGCCACCTTCAATTCTGACGGCTGATAAAACTTATAGACCTCAGTGATGGGCAAAATCACTCCTTCTTGCAAGGCTTTCCAGAGGTCTATGGCGGTATCTTCGGGCGATCGCTCATTGACAATGGCTAGGGTAGCCAAATCAAACTGAGCGCCAATGCAAGCCGCCAGTTTCAAAGCCGTTTGGGTTGCAGCAGGCAATTTTTGTAACTGGAGTGCCATGAACTCCACGACATCATCCGTGAGGGCAAGTAACTTCACCGTTGCCAGGTCGCACTGCCAATGTCCTGTCTGAAAGTCAAACGTAATATAGCCGTCTTCATGGAGTGCTTTGAGAAATTGGGTGAGGAAGAAGGGATTACCCTTGGTTTTTTGATACACCAACTCCGTTAGCGGTTGAGCCAGTTCCAAAGGGCAACTGAGGGTATCTGCCGTTAACTGATTTACATCTCCTTGGCTGAGGGGTTCCAGGATGAGGGTGTGGAACCTGGTTTGGGCTTTTTCGATTTCATCAAGCATCAGCATCAACGGGTGAGTCGGGAACACTTCGTTATCCCGATAGGCTCCGATAACGAACAGATAACCGCGATTGCGTTCTGTCAGCAGTAGCTTCAGCAAGTTCAGAGAAGCCGAATCAGCCCACTGCAAGTCATCCAGGAAAATCACCAGTGGATGTTCTGGGGTGGTGAACACCGTGATGAACTTCTGGAACAGCAAATTGAAACGGTTTTGAGCGGCGCTACCGGAGAGTTCTGGTACTGGGGGTTGTTGACCGATTACCTGTTCGAGTTCAGGAATCACCTCAACCAGCACCTGACCATTATCACCAACTGCCGCTAAGATCTTCGCTTTCCACTCAGCTAACTGCACGTCATCATTGCTCAGCAGTTGACCCATGAGGTCGCGGAAGGCTTGGACAAAGGCGCTAAAGGGAAGGTTGCGGTTGAATTGGTCGTATTTACCTTTAATAAAATAGCCATGCCACCGGACAATGGGCTTATGGACTTCATTGACAACGGCGGTTTTGCCAATGCCGGAAAAACCTGCCACCAGCATCAGTTCGGAAGCTCCATTGGCAACTCGCCCAAAAGCATCGAGCAAGATTTGAACTTCTGTTTCTCGTCCGTAGAGTTTTTCGGGAATCAAAAAGCGATCGCTGATATCCTGTTCTCCTAACTCAAACCAGGCATGTTTCCCCACAAGATGATATTCTTCCTGACATCTAATCAGATCGTGCTTGAGACCCAGGGCACTTTGATAGCGGTCTTCGGCGTTTTTGGCCATCAATTTGCCAATGATTTCACTAAGCATGATGGGCAAATCATGGTTGAGATCGCAGACAGAGATTGGTTGCTTTGCTAAATGGGCATGAACCATTTCCATTGGCTCGTCAGCTTGAAATGGTAACTGTCCTGTAAGCAGTTCAAAAAAGGTAATTCCCAAGGAATAGAAATCGCTGCGATAGTCAATCCCCCGGTTCATTCGCCCGGTTTGTTCCGGTGAAATGTAGGCTAGGGTGCCTTCTAGAACATTGGGATTTTGAATCTCTTGGGTTTCGCGGGGCAACAGGGAGGCAATGCTAAAATCAATCAGTCTAATTTGCCCAGTTTCTGGTTGAATCAGAATGTTGGCTGGTTTAATGTCTTTGTGAATAATCCGTTGCTGATAGAGCTGGTGGAGGATATCGACAATTTGCATGGCAATTGGCCAGAATTGTTCGACTTTTAAAGGGGAAGCCTGGATATAATGACGTAGAGAAATGCCACCGATGTCTTCCATTACCAAAGCATAGCCATTGGCATAGGGTTCTAGACTAATTGGTTGGACAATACCAGGGATGTTGAGATTTTTAGCGATCGCATACTGATTGCGAAACTGCACCAACTCGCTGAAGCTGGGATAATCGTGCCGCAGTGTCTTAATCACCACCGGAAATTGCTGCGATTTTTGCACTCCTCGATAAACAGCCGTCCTAGAACCTAGATACAGCCGCTCAACCAAGGTATAATTGGAAATGTTTGGGAATTGCTGTGCCAGAGAAGTCATAGGTTTAGCAAGAAGGCTTTGATTTTACTAGGATTCCCTAAAATGTTACTCAGGTAACAAATAAACCAACAGTTCAGGAACCGAAAAGTTTTGCCATACCTGAATTGTGCATAACTATTGCTTTGTGAAGAATAGTTGCTAAGTGATTTTTTATTTAAAATTGGCGATTTTAAATATAGCGATCCCCAGTTAAGTGAGGTACAAATAATATTTTGAAACGCAGAGGGGCGCAAAGTAAAGCGCAGAGAGAAGTCGGAGCGGCGGCTTCCGCCGATCTGAACTTCGGTGGGTACGCAGAGATTTGTACCTCAACAGACTAGGAAACGCTATAAGTAGAAGTAGTAAATTAAACCTAACTCGATCTCGCCAGGTTTCGACACTTCGACAGGCTCAGTGCATAGCTGTGCTCAACCCTCTTGGAATCTTTGGTTTGCTGCTTTGAGGTTGACTTTAAAGTTTGGTAAATCTAAAGCTAAACAATAACGCTTGCCAGCATAGTTCCATCGTGGTCTTAACCTACCTTGATACTCCTCAATAGCTATAATTCCCTTCTGATGGGAATTCTGAGGTTTTTTTGCCATAGCAGTTCCATACCAATTAAAGGCTGAAAATGGTACTTCTTTATTTGTCTGCTAAATTAAGGAGAATGATTGAACTTAGCTTACAATAAGCTTTTATCAATCGGAGCGGCGGGATTTGAACCCACGACCTCCACTACCCCAAAGTGGCGCGCTACCAAGCTGCGCTACGCCCCGTAAAATAATTTTGGATTTTAGATTTTAAATTTTGGATTTTTCCAATTTCAAACCTTGAATCTGTTTATTCACTTTCGCTATTCTAGCATGTAAGCAAATAAAAGTCTAGATATTAGCTTTAAAAAACTTTCAGTATTGCAGTGGCTTGCAGTAAATCTCCGACAGCACAAGCATGCCATTTACCTTCAACACATCTTCCTGTATTCAAGATGAAACGTAGGCTGTAGGCGTGGGGATAACCTTCTACCTCCATCCATAATAGATCGCTTTCAGCTTCACAGGCGATTTTCTCTTCCTCCATTAATTCTGTTGCGAGTTGCTTGATGGTGTCTGCTAGCTGTGCCAACAGGCGGCAAAAATCATTCAATTCGGCTTCGGTTAACTCAATTGCCCAGTCGTCAGTACCTATTAAACCTTTAAATTCAGGTGCATCAGGGTTCCAGCCAATACGCCACCCAGATCCACTTTTAACAACGCGTTGCATAATTTAGTGAGGAGTGAGGAGTGAGGAGTTTGGAGTTTGGAGTTTGGAGTTTGGAGTTTGGAGTTTGGAGTTTGGAGTTTGGAGTTTGGAGTTAGGAGTTAGGAGTTTGGAGTTAGGAGTTTGGAGTGAGGAGTTTGGAGTGAGGAGTTATTAAATTACAACTCTTTACTTTGGCATTACTTAAGTAATTGTGCGCCTCCACCTTGGGGTGGCTGTGGAGTTGTTGAGGTGGTGGGGTTGGCTGTGGTGTTGGGGCGAGGGGCTGATGTGTTTTGGGTATTAGGATTAAATATATTGACTAAAACTTCCACTAAAGCATTTCGCTGACTGCGAGTTAAACGAGCGATCGCAGCTTTATCGCCATCTATGGGATTTTCTCGCAGTGTTTCGTTTCCTGGATAGCTACTATCATACATAACTTCATTTGCACCCAGGTAATCAGCCAAAGTCAGTTTCCAATCCAAGCGATAAATTGGGGAACGCCCTTTGGTGTAAACATGATATCTAATCAACCGAGTTGCTAGGGTATTGTTTTCAGCAACTTTGCCATTTTCTTTGTTTATATATTTATTTTCCCGTGGAAAATCTGGCAATTTTTGGTAAACTATTTGCCAAACATCACTGGGAGTGATTGTCTGTGCTATCCCTGGTTGGTTAGTAAATAAAGTGGAACCCAAAATAATTAAACCCAGCATTAACGCAAATAGTATTGGTGAGTACTGAGTTTTGAGTTTTAAAAGAACTAATTTCACAAAAATTTTCTCTTTTTCATATAACAATATTTTGGGCGTTGCTGAGTGCAAGTATGAATTCAGAAGTCAGAATTCAGAATTCAGAAGTCAGAAGTCAGAATTCAGAATTCAGAAGTCAGAAGTCAGAATTCAGAAGTCAGAAGTCAGAAGTCAGAAGTCAGAAGTCACAACTCCTAACTCCTGACTCCTAACTCCTAACTCCTAACTCCTAACTCAGCACTATTTTTACAGTTCGCCAATAATTTCTGGCTGAGTCAATTCATCGGACATTTCGATAATTGCCCTTAGCACTGGCTTCATCATTGCATCTTCATTGCTTTCAAAATCTTCATAACGCCGACGCTTGGCACGATTCGCCACCTGAACCGTAATGCGGTAACGATTTGAGGCTGCACTGATCAAATCCTCAGCACGGTGCATAATTTGAGACTGTGTTGTCTCGAACTTAGAACGCTTTAGCATAATTAGTGGTTCTTGGGGACATTCTCCAGTGTAACAGCACTAAGCGGTTGTGGATTTGGCGTAGCAAATCTGTTGAGTGTTGACTGTTAAGCGTCAGTGATGGTGAGTGACTGTGCAATTTAAAAGGTAATAGCTTGAATCTATCTGCAACCTTTCTGTTGATAGAGGCTAAGAGTATTTGAGTCACTTTATAAGTAACTTGTAGTATTAACTGATGCATCTTTATGGCTGACCTTGTGGAAACTGCGATCGCAGCAAAAAATTTCAATACACTGATAAAGGCTGTTAAAGCTGTAGACCTTATACAAACTCTCAAAAGTCCTGGTTCTCTAACACTTTTTGCACCCACTGACGAAGCTTTTGCCAATTTGCCAGAGGGAACTTTAGATTCGTTACTACAAGACATTCCCAAGCTAAAAAAAATTGTGGCGTATCATGTGGCCAGTGGGGATGTCAGGTCTGATGACTTGGCACAAATTAATGAAGCCGAGACACTCGAAGGGTCAATTGTCGCTATTGAATCTGTCAACGGCAAAATTAAGGTGAATAGCGCCAATGTCATCAAAACAGACATTTTGGCAGACAATGGCGTCATCCATATTATTGATGCAGTGTTGATGCCTGCAATCGTGGCGGGGAAATAAGGGCGTTAGGAATGGGGAAAGGGAAAGGGGTAAAGGGGAAAGGTTAAATTTATTCCTTTTCCCTTTTCCCGGTTGGTGAGCTTGTCGAACCATTAACCTTTTCCCCTGCCTCCCCACTCGCTAGCCCAAAATACAACCGCTACGTTCAGGAACAGTTAATAACAACTGCTGAGTTTCTCCTGCACTATTCCACTCAACTTCAGCATTACCATATAAAAGTTTGTGGGGTTGAGTGTGCAAACTGGGGATATCTACACTTGCTGTTACCGGACTTGTCCCGGTGTTGACGGTAATTATCAATTCTTCTTTGTCCAAAGTCCGCGCAAAGACGTAAAATGCTCCTTGAGCATAGAGGACTTGGTAATCACCTGTACGCAATGCTGGGTAAGTGTGGCGGAGGGCAATTAATTGGCGGTGAGTATTGAAAATATCTCGATTCCAGTTAGTTTCTAAGGGAAAACCACGGCGGGAGTCTGGGTCTATAGCACCGGGTAAGCCGACTTCATCGCCATAGTAGATGCTGGAAGCGCCGGGAAAGGTGAGTAGCAATAAAGTTGCTAATTCTACGCTGGCTATATCGCCACCAGCAATGGTCATTAATCGGGCTGTATCGTGACTTGCTAGCAAATTTAGTTGAGTCAGCTGAATTTCCCAAGGATAAAGTTGGAGTAATTCTTGGATTTTGCTGGCGTACTCGGCTGCAAATAAGGGTGGATAAGGTTTATAGTCGCGGCTTTGCACTTGATCTAAGACTACGCGATCGCCAGCCGCAAAGGCAATTGTCGGCCCAGCAAACAAATAATTCATCACCCCGTCAAATTGCGTGCCATCTAGCCACTCACGGGAATCTCCCCAAACTTCGCCGACAATGTAAGCTTGAGGATTGATGGCTTTGACGCGATCGCGAAATTCCTGCCAAAAACCAGGGGCTTTAATTTCAAATGGTACATCCAATCGCCAACCATCAATGCCGAATTTAATCCAATATTCGGCAATTTCCATAATATATTCCCGCACTTCTGGATTGTCGTGGTTAAATTCTGGCAAAGCGCGATTTCCAGCCCAACCCACGTAGTTAGCAGGAAAGTCACCGTTGTAAGCCGAAAGCGGCCAGCCTTCAATTTTGAACCAATTCACCCACGGGGAATGCGGCCCATTTTCTAAAACATCGTGGAAAAAGAAAAATCCCCGACTGGAATGGTTAAAAACTCCATCAAGAACGACTTTGATATCTCGTTGATGGGCGGCGTCTAGTAATTCCTTAAAAGCTTCGTTGCCCCCCAGCATGGGGTCAACTTGATAATAATCATGGGTATGATAGCGGTGATTGCTGGCGGATTGAAAAATCGGTGTAAAGTAAATGGCGTTAATGCCCAAATCCTTGATGTAGTCTAAGCCTTCGAGGATGCCCCATAAATCCCCGCCTTTGTAACCTTGCAGTGTTGGCATTGCGTCCCAATCTTCCCAACGGGCCTCATGCAACAGGCGTTTGCGTGGTTTTTTACTTCTAGCAAAGCGGTCGGGAAAGATTTGGTAGAAAACAGCGTGCTTCACCCAGTCTGGTGTTTGAATTTGCATGAATTATTCTCAGTGGCTTCAGAAGCGATCGTTGCAGATATTAGCTTCTTTGTGGTTCCTACTTATGATAGAAAATTGGAAATTGGGCGTGGGGTATGGGGCATTGGGCATTGGGCATGGGGTATGAGGGAAAATTCATCCCATCAGTCAACAGTCAACAATCA
>Ga0314811_100106_pt1 | contig 15073 bp, 14 predicted proteins | sample STEome_7_FD_202340 | JGI IMG/M metagenome (GOLD analysis project Ga0314811, IMG submission 202340) | Metatranscriptome of soil surface biofilm microbial communities from soil inoculated with nitrogen-fixing consortium DG1, State College... ...
ACCGCTTTGTTCTTTTAGGATTCTCTTCAATATGATTCAGTATATCGCTCATGTTTCTGTGTCAAAAAAGCTCATTGATGTTCTTTTACCACAGAATGTTACTATTTTGGAGATGTCTATTAGTGACATAGGTAAAATTTTAGGGATTTTATCTCACATCCTAACAGAAGAAGTATTTTAATATGCTTGTCCAGTCAACGCCTGCTGAACAAAGAACAGTCCTATACAACATTAGCTGGGAAACCTTTGAAGCCTTGCTGAGAGAGACAGGCGAGGATAGAGGTTCTCGGTTTGCTTATGACTGCGGCACTTTAGAAATTATGACACCACTGTTTGAGCATGAAAATCCTAAAAGCAATTTTGGTAATTTTATCATTGCTTTAGCTGAAGAATTAGATATTGAAGTCAGAAGTGCTGGGTCAACAACATTGAAACGAAAAATAGCAAAAAAAGGAATAGAACCAGATACTTGTTATTATATCCAGAATGAAGCAGCTATTAGAGGTAAGCAAAAGCTAAATTTAGAAACAGATCCGCCACCTGATTTAGCAATTGAGATTGACATTACTAGCAGTTCAGTTAACAAATTTGACATTTATGCAGCACTGGGCGTAAATGAACTTTGGAGGTATAACGGACAAGATTTAACATTTTATCACTTGGTAGAAGGACAATATATTGAGTGTGAGTCTAGTATTGCCTTTCCTATAGTTTCAGTGAGTGAGATAAGTAGATTTATTGCTCAGAGTAAAACAAGTAGGGAAATTGCTTTACTGAAATCATTTCGGGTTTGGGTAAGGGGGAAGATTAATATAGAGTGATTTTTTATTATCTTTTCACCATCCTATTTATGAGTCACTATCAAAATTTTGGGATATTTCCTTAATAGAACCTAGATGACCATATTTCATAATAATATTCCATTCTTCCACCATTTTTTCAGCAACTATGTAACTACATTTATCCTGAAGTTTAAGCTTCTTAAAAGTAGGACGTTTCAGTTCATCCTTCACTTTATTAATACGTGATTCTGGAACTACTATATAAAGTGGAAAATTTAAGTTTGGACAAAGCGTTACTAAATCTGCCATCCTTAGCAAACCGGAGTAAACAGGTGTAGTCATTTCAACTTCAAATGCCGCAGTAATTTGATTACTACCAGTGAGCCAAATGACATCAATGTACTGAACTGTCGATCGTTCATCATCACCAATTCCTAGTGGCGGCAAAGAATCAATACTTAAGTTTCCCAGTTTTTCTTTCTCCCAGACACGTGAACTGTCAGTAATATCAATCCATACCGAACCACAAAACTTTTTACCTAACTTAGCTAATATCCACTGTATTTGCGTATGTTGTATTTCGTTAAAATTTTCAGCACTATTAATCATTTTGATAGCAGCATTTACACTTTTGTTATTTAATATCTTTCGTAATGCCTCTGCTTTGTCAAAATTTCCGGCTATAATTGCCTCATCAATAGCTGAAATAACTTTACACGCTTTTTGATAATTAATTCCACTTCCTAAGCCAACCCTTTTTGCTATTACATCTCTAGTACTTCCTACACCTAATCCTTTGATTCCCTGACGCTTTCGTGAGTTAGCTCGTTCAATAGCTTCCCATGTTAATCCTTCTCGACATTTTTGCTCTATAGACTTTTCTCGGTTAGCGTTCTCTAGTAACAAAGCTTCTAATTCGGCAGTGTCATCAGGAAATTCTTTTTCTTCAACTGATACTTTCTCCCATCCAAGAGATAAGACTGCTTTCCAACGCCTATGTCCACTGATAATCGTACCTTGTGGCGTAACAATAAGCGGTTTTATTAACCCATATTTTTCAATGAGTTCAGCTAGTTCTTTTATATCTTCATCACCATAAATATCTTGATTTTTTGGATGTGGATGAAGTTCAACAGTTTTTCGTTCTTTCACTAGAATCTTTGCCAATAGTGTCTAATTACTAAGTCACACCGTATCCTATGCACTAGTCCACTCTAACAGTGCCATTGCTGTAATCAAAAGAGCTAGCAAACAAATTTAGTGCTAATTTAGCTCAAACAGAAATCACAAAAATCCAAAGCAAACGCATAAACACCTATGGCTTGTCGATAAATCTCGCCCCCCACAACATCAATTCAAAGCATCTGGATCTATCCCCAACCTTCGCAATTCTTCTGCCAATCTTTGAGCGCGTTGTTCAGCACTGGTAGCACGTCTTTCAGCAGCAGTAGCGCGTTCTTCTGGTGTCAAATATCTAACTTTTTGCGCGTCATACCAATACAACCAATCCCGCGTAATTCCTTGATAAGTTCCCCGTTCATAGCCAATTGCTAAATTTATTTCTGGTAACCAAACTGGATTTCCAGGTTGCAATACATATTCGCCATTTACAAAACGGTAAACCTCTAAAGGTGGTTTCCTTCGACGTTGGGGATTGTAAACAACATAATACAAAATCTCCATCTCAGCATAAAGTTTCTTTTTGCTGGTGTATTCTCCACGCCGTCTGTGAGAAACAACTTCTAATGCCATAATTGGCATCACCTTTTCTTCCCACAGCACATAACTCAAACGCAAGTTCTCATCAAAAACTCCCTCGACTCCCAAGCTGAAAAACCCATCTGGCACAATTGGAGGCAGTCCGGGATCGTAATAAATCCCCATATCAACACCAAAAAACCAATCCATGCGGGTTGCCCACAGCCAAGCTAAGATGGCTTCTAGCAAGCCAGGAATCAAGTGTTGTAGTTGATTATCCACAGGTTCATTGTCAGAATCGGGCAGATCCTCTGCGGAGGGTAAGCAGTGCAATGGGTTGTAATTTAACATGATGGGTGCGTAGGCGTAGCCCGTCGTAGACATCGCAGACTCATAATATTGATAATATCTATCCACCTCTGACTTTTTCTTGCGATAATTCCCAAGGGGACGTAAAGAGAACAGACGCAGGGATAAGGGAAATAGGGAGTGTGGAAACAATAACTCCTAACTCCTAACTCTTAACTCCTAACTCTTAACTCAGCACTGAGTACGGTAAAAGAGGTGTAGATGACACTCAAGCGGTTAATTTTAGTTTTCATTATGACGCCAATGGCAGTTCTATTGGCTGTTTTGTCTTTATTTGGTAGTTGGCAAGAACCTCAGTTTCAAAGCCGCTTAGAACTGTACCAAACTAATATCGCTCTACAAGCCCAAGCTTTACAATCAGAAAATACTAGCGATGACAATCTTCAGTCCATTCGAGGCGCGATACTTGGCGACCAACCCTTAGAAAGCGCTACAAAGCAGTATCAAGAAGCGCGTCAATCTGTTCAAACTAATTTGGACAAAGTTAACGACAAACTTGCACAGTTGCGCTCTCAATCGGAAATCGCTCCCACACCTCCTAAACCTCTGCCAGATGTTTCTCCTACTAATAAAACTTCTCAGCAAGCACAGCAGCAACAGTTACAAAAGTCTTTTCAGGAACTACAAAAATTACTAGCTGAATTAGACCTGCGACTGGGAATTTTACAAGCCGAGCAAGGACAGACAGATGCAGCCCTCAAAACTTGGAGCGAATTACAAAAGCGCTCAGATATCAATCCAGAATTCGGACAAACTGCTGCTGTATTAAGTGGGTTGTGGAGTAGTCCTCCCCGCTTGCTCCCCAATGCTCAACAACCGATTCAAAAGAACTTAGAAGGTTGGTTTAGCTCTACTGCTTTGGTTCGGCTATATCAACTCCAGCAGCGCCAAGAAGCTCTATCCGCAGTTCAAGCTGCACAACAACAAGCGGCTACTAGTGCAGTATTGAAGTTGGCAATTATTGGTACTATTCCCACTCTGGCGGCATTAATCGGTTTAATACTGTTAATTTTCTTGTTTGCTCAACGCTTACTCAAAGGCAAAGCTTCTTTACTAGCCCAAAATGCTGATTTAGCTTGGTCAACGCCTTGGGATGTAGAAACGGTTTTGCAGGTTTTTGTCGTTGGCTTTTTCTTCATGGGACAACTTTTTGTACCCGCACTAATATCGCTGCTTCCTATTCCGCGTCCCTTCACTGATGTGCGACTCCAAGCTTTTTCGGTTTTAGTGAGTTATGTATTGGTAGCATCAGGAGCTTTGTTAGTACTGTATTTCTCTATTAAACGCTTTTTTCCATTACCAGAATTCTGGTTTCGCTTCCGTTTTCAAGATAAGTGGTTTTTGTGGGGACTAGGGGGCTATTGTGCTGCTTTACCCATAGTTGTGGTCGTATCTTTAATTAATCAACAACTTTGGCAAGGACAGGGTGGTAGCAATCCTCTATTGCAATTAGCTCTAGAAAGCCAAGATACTGTAGCACTTGGTATGTTTTTCTTTACAGCGGCCATCGCTGCTCCATTTTTTGAAGAACTTCTATTTCGCGGCTTTTTGTTACCTTCTCTGACTCGTTATTTACCAGTCTGGGCATCAATTCTTGTTAGTAGCTTGCTGTTTGCCATCGCTCACCTGAGCTTATCAGAAATTCTACCACTCACCGCATTGGGTATTGTCTTGGGTGTAGTCTACACGCGATCGCGCAATCTCCTCGCTCCCATACTCCTCCACAGTCTCTGGAATAGCGGGACATTATTAAGCCTCTTTATATTAGGTAGCAAATAACACAATAAATGTACGGTTGCGAAAAATGAAAATATCTGATTTTATCTGCATAGATAGCAACGATTTACTGGTTATAATTGGTTGTAAGCATAAATACTCACTAAAAGCTAAACAAAGGCAAAAGCAAATTAAATAATGCTCTGAACATAGACTACAAACTATCAAGCTAAGCATTTATTCTCATAGAGGTGATTTTAGCCATTTTCGAGATTTTAGTTGGCTTGGAGAGTCATTTGTGTCTGTAATGAATTAGATTACAAATCTTGTATGCACTTGTGCAAGTAGTGATTGATAACTAAACAGGAGTTACAATCTCGGATTTGTACTAGCTACACAACCAATATTCGTGATTGCTGCCGTTGTAAAAAACTCCGGAAATAATACTGATGGATTTGTAAAAAGTGGTGTGCATAGCAGTTGTTTCTGATGATTAAGCTTAATTCTCATTGAGAATAAAGCACAATTGCTGCACCAGGATTTGCAATTAAATCCAGCAACAGCCCCCAACGAGCTACAAATTTTGAAGACATTTCATGTCCGATCTTGCCAAGGTCTTTTTGAGGCTAGAAGCATGGTAATTGTGGTTCTCGTTGTTGGTGCTTATTCATATTTGTAAAATTAATAATATATTTGTTTAGCAAATATATTTACTTTTACTCCTTTTATTACAATAAAGACTTTATTTTTATACCTCACTTAATTAAGGAGCAGCACTCATAATGGCAAATCTCAATCCTAGCCATCCTACCAAACAACTTTTAGCTGGCTACTGTGGCATTATCCTGGGAGGATTTGGCGTTCATAAGTTTATTCTTGGATATGCCCCAGAAGGCTTTATCATGTTGGTGGTTTCCATAGTTGGCGGTTCTTTTACCTACGGCGTTGCCTTATTGGTTATGCAACTTGTAGGTTTAATAGAAGGCATGATTTACTTGAATAAATCCCCTGAACAATTTGTAAACACCTACTTTGTGAATAAGCAGGGTTGGTTCTAAACCGTGTCTACTTTGAAACCCTTAGTTTTTTGAAAATAGGCTTTTATTTCCAAATCCTCAACTCCTGTCTATTTCGGGTTCCCGGTTCCCTTTTGGAAAAGTCTAGTTCTTAACTTGTACAAAGTTGAGAAACTGATATTTTACACTTTAATTACTGTGTGAAATTACTTAAACCTTTCCACATTTAACGCAGCAAATATTTGTCTATTGACTGTTGACAGTTCACAGTTAACTGTCAACAGCTAAAAGTATGAAAATTATAATTTGACAATTTGTTACTGTGTGCTAACTATTAAACGTAAACATCTAATCTGGATAGTCTTATTGTTATTAGGCTTTGGCTATTTCAGTGCCATGTCTAATTTAGAAATTGACAATTTTTGGAAAAGCCTTATTGTCCTGATGCCAATACAAGTTGCTGCTATCATTTATGTGACTTATTTACGCTGGCGACGTGATTGACCCTCAGCACGGTAGGATAAATTAATAAATTTAATATGGTTGACGTTAAGTCGTAGTTCCATATTTCGCCTACGCTCGAATTAGAGACGCTTTTTAGTCAAGCGTTGAATTTTCGTAGCGAATCTAAACATTTGCCATGCAACTTGTTCCCAAAACTAAGGTAGACCGAGAATTTGCACCAATTCTAGAAAAAGTTATTCTAGATGTCCAAGGTATGAAGTGTGCTGGGTGTGTGAAAGCAGTAGAAAAACAGTTAACCCAGTATCCGGGAGTCAAAAGTGCCTGTGTGAACTTAGCGACAGAGGTAGCAGTTATAGAGTCAGAAGCAGGTACGGTAGATGCGGATGCACTGGCAAAGCAATTAACGACTGTGGGATTCCCGACTCAACCGCGAAAAGCTGGCGGTACGCTAGCAGGGGAGACATCTAAATTAACAGACCAAGCAGAACGACAACGCCAACAAATGCACTCTTCACTGAGACAGTTGCTGGTTGCTGCACTGTTGCTGGTGTTGTCGGCAAGTGGACATTTTGGTAATATTGGCGGTTCAGCATTGCCAATATTGAATAACATCTGGTTCCACTGTGGACTGGCGACCATCGCCATACTCATTCCTGGCCGCGTGATTTTAGTTGATGGTTGGTTGGGGTGGCGGCGAAACGCACCTAACATGAACACCCTAGTGGGATTGGGAACCCTAACAGCTTACATTGCCAGTTTAATCGCGTTGCTTTTTCCCCAAATGGGTTGGGAGTGCTTTTTTGACGAACCAGTAATGATGCTGGGTTTTATTTTATTAGGAAGGACATTAGAGCAACAAGCTAGGGGTAGGGCCGCCGCCGCATTTAGGAAATTGCTGGCACTCCAGCCATTGTTAGCGCGGTTGATTCCCAATCCAGAAAAAACAGGAGTCGGATCGGCCAGTGTAGAAATTCCCGCCGAACACGTGCGAGTTGGGGAATGGTTACAGGTGCTGCCTGGTGATAAGATCCCCGTTGATGGTGAAGTGGTAGCTGGTCAAACAACAGTAGATGAGTCGATGCTGACTGGGGAAGCAGTACCAGTAAGCAAGCAGCCGGGAGATTTAGTAACAGGCGGGACAATCAATCAATCAGGAGCGATCGCTATTCAAGCAACACGTGTCGGTAGCGATACAACTTTAGCTCAAATTGTTGCCCTGGTAGAAGCTGCCCAAACCCGCAAAGCCCCAGTACAAAAACTAGCAGATACAGTAGCAGGTTATTTTACCTACGGTGTATTGACAGCATCTGTATTAACATTCATCTTTTGGTACTTTTTTGGCACTCACATCTGGCCTGATGTCATCATGTCCGGTGGTATGGAAATGGCTCACCACTCCCCACTGACTACAGAGGCGATGAATCACGTCTCTACCCACTCCCCCTTATTAATTAGCTTAAAGCTAGCGATCGCCGTTATGGTAGTGGCTTGTCCCTGCGCTTTGGGACTCGCCACACCAACAGCCATTCTTGTCGGTACTGGTATGGGGGCTGAACGCGGTCTGTTAATCAAAGGCGGCGATGTTTTACAAAAAGTACACCAGCTAAACACCATAGTTTTTGATAAAACCGGCACATTGACCACAGGTAAACCCGTAGTCACAGATTGTGTATTAATTGAAGAACTAGAGACTGGAAATCCCCAACCCCTAATCCAACTAGCCGCAGCCGTAGAAAGCGGTACTCACCATCCCTTAGCAAAAGCGATTCAGCAAGAAGCACAGCGCCAAGAGTTATCAATTCCAGAAGCTGCGGACTTTCACACAGAACCAGGACTAGGGGTATCAGCAGTGGTAGAAGGCACAGTTGTGCTGTTGGGTAATTCCCACTGGTTGAGTTGGCATGGGATTGCCATGAGTGACACTGCACAACAGTTAGCAGAGGATTGGGCAACAGCAGGTAAAACAGTGGTTTTCGTGGCAGTTGGAGGAACTTTAGCCGGACTGATTGCTGTTTGCGATGGTCTCAGACCAGATGCCAAAACCACCGTAGATAAATTACGTTATATGGGCTTACGAGTAATGCTGCTCAGTGGCGATCGCCCAGAAGCAGCCAACGCCATAGCCAAAGAATTAGGATTAGATAGCGCCGATGTCATCGCAGGTGTCCCCCCCGCTAAAAAAGCCGCTGCAATACAGGCTCTTCAGTTAGAAGGGACGCGGGGACGCAAAGACACAGGGACGCGGGGACATGGAGGCACGGGGACAAGGGGACAAGGAGACCAGAAAAACTCCTCACTCCTCACTCCTCACTCCCCACTCCCCACTCCCCACTCTTGTGTGGCAATGGTTGGCGATGGCATCAACGATGCTCCAGCTTTATCACAAGCCGATGTCGGAATTGCTTTATACTCTGGGACAGATGTGGCAATGGAAACTGCTGAAATTGTGCTGATGCGCGATCGTCTAAACGATGTCGTCGAATCTATTCAACTCAGTCGCGCCACCTTCAACAAAATTCGCCAAAATCTGTTCTGGGCTTTTGCATATAATACTGTTGGTATTCCATTAGCAGCAGGTGTTTTACTCCCTAGTTTCGGTTTTGTTCTTCATCCATCGGGTGCTGCTGCGTTAATGGCTTTCAGTTCTGTTAGCGTCGTTACAAATTCAATATTACTAAGGCGCTTAGCTCATCATCCGTAAAAGCACTCTTGTGGGAAAAGGGAAAAGGGAAAAGGTTAAAGGGGAAAGGGAAAATACCAAACCTTTTCACCTTTTCCCGACTTCTCTTAGAAGTCTAATGACTAATGAGGAGTAGAACAACCATGTTCTACTCTTTCAAGGTATTATGCAGTTTTAAAGCTGATTAAAATTGCCACCACAAACTACGGTGCGTGAGAATGGTAGGATACGATACTAAACAAATCTTGATTGATAAAAGTTCCACTGATTTTAGCAACGATTTGTCAATGGCAGCAGAAATCAATGAAAACCATCTACTGATTATTGAAGACGATCAAGGTCGCAAGGAATTTTCTTTAGAGCAGCCCGTCTATTCTATTGGTAGAGACCGCGAATGTAATATCCGCTTGATGTCGCAGTTTGTCTCCCGCCGTCATGCCACATTAGTGAGGTTGCCACGAGAGCATAACAGTCATAGCTACTATTACCGAATAGTAGATGGCGATGCCAAGGGAAAGCCTAGTTCCAACGGTTTGATGATTAATGGACGCAAGATGCCAGCCCACGATCTAAAAAATGAAGACGAGATCGTTTTTGGCCCTCAAGTACGTGCCATTTATTACCTCTTAAGAAACACTCAGCGTTTGGGGCAAACGGATTCAAGTGAGTACGACATTACATTAATAAACCCTGGTATGACTGAGGATTTAGAAGATTTGGGAGATTGAATTACAAACACATTTAGTGGAGAGCCAATCAATAAAACTTTGGGAATCCCACAGCATAAAGCTGTGGGAAAATTAATAATTAGCATCAAAAGTTATCCAGCAAGAATTTCAATCAAATGCCAATGACGGCTACCTTCGATCGCCTGCTTGATGAATTCAAACATTTGTCGGCAGTAATTATCCACTTGCAGTGGCAATTCTTCATTTTTAATCACAATACTCATCCTGGTTTCTGTTTCAGTACTTTTTGATTTATCAATCAGTACTTCCACTGTGACTAATTTAGAAAAAGGAACACTACCAGGAAACTCACGAGCGATAATATAATCACTTGTCTGGTATTGAACATCCAACTGACAGTCCTGTAGAAGTTCTACAAGTAACGGCTGGAGATGGTCACTAGGAACAGAAACAAGAAATGAACAGGTATAGCGACCCATAATAGCCCCATGCCTTGCAACACTCTGTCCATCTTATAATACCCAAGCATGTGACCCAAGAGGACAACGGGAAGGGGAGACAAGGGACTTTCAATTCAATGCAAGTAAAAAAATATTCCATTGCTACTGTTGACGGTCAACAGTCAACAACCTGAACCGGAATAATTTATTTTTTGGAGTTCTCTTACTTTGCTGCCTTGTAACCTAAACTTAAAATTTGATAAAAAACTTTAAAATAAGGCTTTGGCAGAGGTAAAAAATGAAAGTAGCAGTTACTGGAGCAACAGGATTTGTTGGTAGTCGTTTGATACAACGACTCCACCAGGAAGGCCACACAATACTGGTGTTAACTCGGAATACCACTTTTGCTCAAAAAGTTTTTCCATCTGGGGCTTTCCGTAATCTGGAAATTGTTGCTTATACCCCGACTCAATCGGGTTCTTGGCAAAGTGCCATCTCCCTTTGTGATGCGGTAGTTAATTTAGCAGGAGAACCCATCGGCGAGGGACGCTGGACACCAGAACGCAAACAAGAAATCCTCAATAGTCGCAAGTTAGGCACACAAAAAATCGTGGAAGCAATAACCAGTGCTAATCCGAAACCAACTGTGTTAGTTAATGCTTCGGCTATTGGTTACTACGGTACTAGCGAAACCGCTAGCTTTGATGAAACAAGTTTATCTGGTAACGATTTTCTCGCCGAAGTCTGTCAAGCCTGGGAAGCAGAAGCTAAAAAGGTAAAAGAAGCTGGTGTGCGCTTAGTAATTCTGCGTTTCGGTATTGTTTTAGGCAATGGTGGTGCTTTGGCTAAAATGATTCCACCATTTAAACTGTTTGCCGGCGGCCCCATTGGTAGCGGTCGCCAGTGGTTCTCTTGGATTCACGTAGACGACTTAGTTAACCTGATTCTCCAAGCTTTAACCAAACCAGAAATCGAAGGTGTGTATAATGCCACAGCCCCTAACCCAGTACGGATGACAGAATTAAGCCATTCTTTAGGAGAAGTGATGCATCGTCCTTCTTGGTTACCCGTTCCTGGTTTTGCCATCGAAGCCCTTTTAGGAGACGGCGCAATAGTAGTTTTAGAAGGTCAAAAAGTCTTACCCAAGCGCATTGTAGAAACAGGTTTCGAGTACCGTTATCCTAATTTAAAAGCAGCACTCAAAGAAATTGTTTTATAGGGATTGGCGACTGGGGAGATGGGGGAGATGGGGAGATGAGGGAGAGGGGGTAGACAAGGGAGATAAGGGAGATGAGGAGAAAGATTGCTCCTTGTCTTCCTTGTCTTCCTTGTCTTCCTTTTCCCCCTTGTCTCCCATACCCAGTTCGTGATTATTGACTAGAAGAGAAAAATTTTTTAGACACCCAATTGATAATAGCGCTGAGAATAGCACCGCCCATCAGGATACCAATTGCCGGGTTAAATAAGGGTTGCCATAATTGATGCCATAAATCTAAACCCAGGTTGACACCCGCAGCATCGCCAACCGCCGCGATCGCTAACCAACCAAAGCCAAACAAAACTAAAAATACATCTGCTACTAAAATTAGGTTTAGCCAATTTAACAACTTATCTTTCATGATGGGATTGGGGCATTGGGCATTGGGCATTGGGCATTGGGCATTGGGCATTGGGCATTGGGCATTGGAAGCGTTGACTGATGGGTGAGGAATTCATAGTTGAAAGTTATTCTACCCCTGCCTTCCCATGCCCTATGCCCCATTCCCCATGCCCCATTCTCTATTCTTCAAACAGCCATTTTTTCACTTTTCTCAAATTCTCCCAGTCTGGTTTCCTAGTTAAACCGTCTTCAATACTATTTTTTATTTCATCAGCCCATTCTTGGTTGACAAAAATTAATTGTTGTGCGAAGTCTATGTGTTCCCGCAAACCTTTTTGACCTGTTTCCAGCATTGCTAGAGCAAGATTAATCCTCCCTTGTGGGTCTTGTGGATTTAACTTGACTGCTTTGTTTGCAGCTTTGTAAGCCAGGTTGGGTTTGTTGTTGAGTAGATATAACCACGCTAAACAAATCCAAGCTGAACTAGTTCTGGGAGCGCGATCGCACACTTCTTTAAACACAGGAATTAAAGATTCTACTGGTTCTCCAGCTTTATAACGTTCTAAACCTGTGTCAAACAGGGATTCAACTGTTTGAGTCATACTAAATTAGTCAATATTCATTAGTCATTGGTCATTGGTCATTTGCTTTGGACAAAGCGCAAAGTCTGGGGGCCGGCTTCCGGCGATGCCTACGGCAACGCGAAGCGCGAACAGAACTTTGTAAGAGAGGACAAATGACAACTAAACAATATTACACCCCGAATGACTTACCGCAACCGCAAGTTTGGCTAGCATTGGGGTTAGTGAATTGGAAGCCGCCGCCAATCATGGCATCGCTGTAATCGAGCATTAAGCCGTAGAGATATAATAGACTTTTGCGATCGCAAACAATTTGGAAGCCATCATAATCGAAAACTTCATCCTGAGGGCCGATCTTACTGGCGTCTTCAAAGTCCATCATGTAAGACATCCCAGAGCAGCCACCTTGACGTACTCCTACCCGCAGGCATAAGTCTTTGCCTTGCCTTTCCTGGAGAAATTTTACCTGGCGCAATGCGGCTTCGCTCAGCAGAATTCCGCGTTGTTGTGCCTGAGTTGCTTGTGTCATTTGCTTTTCAACTCCTTAATTATTCCAAGTGTCACCTGTGTAGGCTTGTTATTGCCTCTGGATTACCCTTGGTGTTTTTGTATCCATTCTAGCGGCATAGATGTCGCTAAGTGCCAAATTGTAAAAACTCCGTCAAAAGCGGCGAAAGATTTTTATTCTAGAATTGAGAGACTCACTGTATCTTACCGATTTGTATTTTTGGAGTTCAAGCCTTTTGGCAGCCACAGATGCAACCACTCTTGTGATGCAGCCATGAAAATTCAATCCGAGGCTAGCCATCCCCAAAAGTTTACTTCCTAAATTGCTTCTTTTGATTAAGTTACTCTATGACAAGTTTTAATCGCTCTACCAGTCGTCGGTTGAAGAAATTAACTCAAATTCCTTCTGTATGGGAGGGCGATCGTCGTCCGTTATCGTCACCAAGCCAGCATTCAGACTCAGAAGCTAAGGGAGAATGCATTCTTTGGGTAGATTACTCCCAAGGTATTGTCCGGGGTATGGATGTGGTAGCTTCAGATATCGGCCCGGAAGCAATAGTTCGCACTTTGATGCGAGCAATGGAACATCCCCACAGTCCGGCAAAACCCGCCAGACCCCAACGAATTGTAGTCAAAGACCGCGAAATCCAATTTTACCTGCGAGGGGTGCTACAAGATTTGGATATCGCCATTGACTACGCACCAGAATTACCTTTAATTGACGAGTTGTTTCGCGGGTTCGCTGATATCCTGGATAGTCAAACCCCCGACTTACCTCCACAATACGCACAAATTTTGCGAGAGAAAGCTTTTGCAATTTGGCAAGCCGCACCTTGGGAATTTTTGGAAGAACAACAAATATTATCAATAGAAATTAATAAGTGGGATGTTGGTACGCTCTACGCTTCCATTATGGGAATGCTGGGAATGGAGTATGGGATTTTATTTTATCGCTCAGAAGAATCTCTTAAGCGGTTTCGAGCGGCAGTTTTAAAAGATGAAGAATCAAAAGAACGTCTAGAAGAAGCTTTTCTCAAACAAGATTGTTTGTTTCTCACTTTTGAAAGTGCTGACGAAATCGACGAAGATGAGGATGATATCGATGATTTGGCAGATTTGCCACTTTCAGATATTGACCCCACTTTCGGTAATATCCACCCTTTAGAAGGACTGCGTTCTGTTTTGTATGATGAGGAAGCACTGGTAATTTATGTTGCCATTGAAAGCTTGAGCCGCTTTCTTCGCGACCACCGACGCCAGTTGCATTCTGAAACCTTCCCTTCCCTTAGCCGTCGCTATCGCATTTCTCCCCCACAATCTGAAGAATCAACTAAATCTGTGGCTGTGACAGTCTCTACCATGCCAGAGTTAGCCGCAGAATTAGAAGAAATGGCTGGCTTTGGTGTTGAGGATGAAGAATTTGACAATCTTGGCTCTGGAAACTTTCGCTCGTTACAAGATGACTTGATTCCCGAAGATTCTTTCCTCAGTTTAGGTGTGGTCTCCTGGGAGATGTTGGAGTATCTGCATAAAGGTGTCAACTATCATAAGGCTGGTGAAATCAAACAAGTGGGCGATGGTTTACCGGTGATTTTAATTCAAACTTCTCGACCCAAGGCTAAAACTGTAATTGAAAGAATTGAAGCAGCAGGTGGACTCAAAGCAATTTGCTTTAATCCAGGTGCCGACCCCTTTGATGGCGATCGCTACGACCTGGGTTTATTGCAAACTCAAAATGGCGAATTATTTCTCTTTGGTGAATTTTTGGATGAAGATCCAATTCATGTAGAAGCCCGGAAAAAATGGAATCAGCGTTGTAAAAATACAAAGGGATACTGCGGTTTAATCATTGCCAAAGGACTCACTGGAGCTTCCCGCGGCAATCCTCAATTACGAGATATGATGGCTTTGTTTGAAGCGCGATCGCTCTCACCTAAAGATTTGGGCATTGGCACTCTCCAACTCATGCCTGAACTTAAATTTGAATAGTTGCATTTTTGGCCATAAAAGTGAAGTAGAGTATCGGGAGCCGGGAGTGGGAAAAGCTTTGCCGTCCACAAGGGACGGGGTTTCAACCTAATAAAGCGATACAAGAATGGGGAGTCGTGACCCTACTTTCTACTCCCTACTGCCTGATTTTAATGATCGGGACTTACGCAAAAATAACGTAATTCCGTCATTACGAGCGATAGCGTACTCCTACACAGAAGCAAGCTACGCACAGCGTCTCGTAGAGAAGTAATCCCCCCTGATGCTGGGATTGCTTCCCTACACTCCGTTTCGGTCGCAATGACAATATCGGCGTTGCGTAAGTCCTAATGATAAATATTCATACCGACTTACTTATGGGTTTTTAAATTAGTTGATGATAAGTAGCTCAACCTAAAAAAAACCTAAGATGTGGATGTAAATAAATGTCGGGTGTCTTATGCCGTAAGCTAACGCACCTTGATAGATTCTACTATATCAATTGAGGTGCGTTACTATCATTTTATGTTTAATTAAGTTGACCTAGTTATTTTAATCAACA
>Ga0314811_100109_pt1 | contig 14843 bp, 9 predicted proteins | sample STEome_7_FD_202340 | JGI IMG/M metagenome (GOLD analysis project Ga0314811, IMG submission 202340) | Metatranscriptome of soil surface biofilm microbial communities from soil inoculated with nitrogen-fixing consortium DG1, State College... ...
CGTTGCACCTTTTATCCTCGACGTTGCACCTTTTATCCTCGACGTTGCACCTTTTATCCTCGAAATTGCACCTTTTATCCTCGAAGTTGCACCTTTTATCCTCGAAGTTGCACCTTTTTATACAAACCGTCGAGCAAAAAAAGTGTTGGCGCAACCCGCCGCAAGCATCGCCTGTTGTTGAAGATGCGATCGCTAGTAGTTTTTGTGCATTGTATATTTACAGAAACCAATGCTCCCAGTTAGATATAGAGCCGCTTATATTAGATTTGCCATCGCAACTAGCCCTAAAACAGCGATGTCTCCAACACGCTACACGTAAATTTAATAAATCAAAGAGGATTAGTATATATGCCTTACGACATGACTCTGTGTCCTGGAGAAAATTGCCCAATCAAACAAAATTGTTACCGTTTTACACGTGAAATTCTCGGTCGTCAGAATTTTTTTGGACAAGCTCCCTATAATTTCACTACTAATTCTTGCGAACATTTTATTAATCGCCCAGATGAAAATAAAATCCGTTTTAGAGCTTATGAAATCTGGCAACAAAGCGGCTATCCAGATGATAAGTCTGTTGAACATTGGCTGCAAGCTGAAAAGGAATTGATATAGCAATCCTATTTGAGTTGTGAAAAATATTGGTGTTGACTGTTGACAGGTCAACTTAAGCTCAAACTCTTGCCCCACAATTGTTTTACCCCACCCCCAACCCCTCCCCTTGCCAAGGGGAGGGGAGGTTTTGGCTTTAGACAAAACCGGGGTGGGGTGACGCGGATGTGATGCGTAAATTCTGATTTCTCAAGTCCTTCCAACCAAACTAGCCACTACTGTCGCTAATTCAGCTGGCTCAACTGGTTTCGGCAAATGCAGCTGATAACCTTCTTGAATGGCTCGCATTCTGTCCTCAGCTCTTGCATAAGCTGTCAGTGCGGCGGCGGGAATATTTCTTCCTAGTTCTGGAGATTGCGATCGCAGTTTGCGAATCAATGAGTAACCATCTTCTTGGGGCATACCAATGTCGCTAACTAATACATCTGGTTTCCACTCTTGAATTATTTGCAATGCTTCTTGAACTGATGCTACTGCTCGAACTTCTGCTTGACACTGTTCCAGTACTATGGTTACAAATTCACGGGTATCAAGTTGGTCATCTACAACCAGTACCCGCACGCCAAGGAGGGAGGGGGAAACAGCAGCACGGGGATAAAGTGGTGGTGGAGTTGAGGGGTTGAGGGGCTGACTCTTGAGGAGTGGTAGCTTGATTGTAAATGTTGCACCTTGTTGTTCGCCAGGGCTATCAGCGTGGATGCTACCACCGTGCAATTCTACCAAGTGACGCACGATGGCTAGTCCCAGTCCTAATCCTCCATAGGTTCTGGTGCTAGAACTATCGGCTTGACGAAAACGTTCAAAGACGTAAGGCAGAAAATCTGCACTAATGCCAATTCCTGTGTCAATTACTTGAATTTGGGCGTATTTGTCGGTTTTCTGTTGTAAGCCGGGGGTTTGCCCTGGACATTTGGTGTCATTGACTACAGACAATCGCACCTCTACCCGTCCACCTGGGGATGTGAATTTAATAGCGTTGGATAGCAAATTCCAGATAATTTGTTGCAAGCGGTCAAAATCACCTGAAACTAAGAATCCTGAATCTTCGGCTTGGAATTTGCCGTTTAAATGTTGATTATTTACTTGTTTTGATGGGGTTTCTAAGGAAGAAACAACGGAAAATTTCAAATTGATTTCCTTAGATTGGGCGGCTAAGCTAACGGTATCTAGGCTGGACTCAATTACGGACACCAAATTACAAGTACGGACATTGAGGCGTAATTTGCCTCTATTCATCCGCGATATATCCAGCAAGTCTTCAATTAGCTGGGTTTGGGCTTTAGCGTTGCGCTCAATTGTTTCCATACCTTTAGCAATTTGGCCTTCGCTAAGCTTGCTGCGTTGCAATAGTTGTGCCCAGCCAAGGATGGCATTGAGGGGCGATCGCAATTCGTGGGATAATATGCCCAGAAACTCATCTTTCATGCGATTCGCTTGTTGTAACTGCTCTGTTTGTTGCTGCAAAGATGCAATTAAACTCGCTCTCTCCATTGCGATCGCTATTTGGTCGCAAACTGCCTGCATCATTCCTTTTTGATTCTCGGTGAAACTCAGCCGAGTCCGACTACCAAAGGAAAGAGTACCAAACAGCCTTCCCTGTGCTATCAAAGGGTAACAGTAATAAGCAGTGATGCCTAAAGAACGAATTAATTCCGTTTTCGGATCTGTTGATTCCTGCACATTCTCTATGGGTATTGGGAAGCGTTGCTGGGCTACAGTACCACAAACTGCTTCGCCAAATGCCAACCACTCAATTTCCTTGGCTACTTCTGGGGGAATGCCGGCGTAAGATTCCAACCGCATTCCTTGAGAGTCGTCCTCAACCAAATAGTTGAAGTAAACATCTAAACCAATTTGCTCTTTTAGTTTTCGGAAAACACTATCAATTAATACCACTGGTTGCTGGCTTGAGAGCAAGTCGTTGGCTGTGTCAAAAAGCAACTTTAACCTTTGGTAACTCAAGGAAAGCGCTTTTTCTGCCTGCTTGAGGTTGCTAATATCTTGGAACACTAAAACACAGATAGCTGGATGACCGTGCATCGCTGGTAAGGTATCGGCAAATATCAACAAAGAGCGGACACCAGAGCTAGTATGCCAGTCCACCTCCAAGCCATCGAGACGTTCCCCAAGGGCTACCCGCACTCCAGGCATTTGCTCGTTGGGAATGCGATTTCCTGCGGCATCAGTGTAGTGGTAGACTGTATGATATTCTGCCGCTGGTACGCCTTTAGGAAATTCACCTCCAGCTAATTCATTAGCAGAGCGATTGGCGAAAATTACCCGTGCTGTTCCTGGTTCAATAAACAACATCGGTTTTGGCATCAGATTTAACACATCTTCCAGCCATTTTTGCTGATTGCGGAGTACTTCTTCTGCCTGCTTGCGTTCTGTAATATCCAAAAATGCCCCAACGCACCCTCTGGTGTTTCCATCTTCGTCAAACAAAGGTGCAACATGCTCTAAAAGATTGACTATTTTTCCGGTTTCATGTATGATATCTACCTCAAAATCTAAAACTTCCACGCCATGAGCAGCAGAGTATTGCATGGGAAGTTCTTCTGGTAATAATTCTCTTCCTTGGCGGTAAGTTTTAAAGTTAGTCGGTTTTTCAATCAAGGGAGCGCTGAGGGAAGCATTTGTATTTGGCGATATGCCTAACTGCTTAGCAAAAGCAGGGTTGACCTTGATATTTTGGCATTCTCGATCCTCAGCAATGCCGATACCAATGGGAATTACCTCTAGCAAAGTTTGTAATTCACTGATGCGGTGCTGTAAATCCTTATTTAATTTTAAGATTTGTTCTTTGGCTTGTTTTTGTTCGCTGATGTTGCGAGTTACAGTGGCCAGGGCAATTGGTTGACCGGTGTTATTCTCTGTAACAATGAAGATATTGCAATCAACTGGTATCGCTTCACCTGTTTGTAGATGTCGGAGGCGGAATTCTCCTTGCCAACGGCCTTGCGATCGCACAGTGGGCAATATACATTGTTGAAAATGATTTTTGTCTGCGGGCATGACGTAATCTAATACGGTCTTTTGCTTGACTTGTTCTAAGCTTGCAAGCCCCACCAACTTTTGACCGGCATCATTTATATAAAGTAATTGTCCCTCAAGTGTGGCAATACCAATAAAGTCAGAGCTATTTTCTACTAGCGATACAAATTTTTGTTGCTCTGCTTCTGCTTGCTTGCGTTCGCTCAAATCAAGGATAAACGCTACTGACTCTTCCCGTTTTTCTCCCAACAGTACGTAACCAACTAAAACCGGAATTCGGCTACCATCTTTGCGGAGGTATTCTTTCTGATATGGCGTACAAGCACCTTTAGGGTTTTTCTTAGCTTCAGCGATACCTTCTTGGTCTAAGTGTCGATGCTCTAAAGGTGTGATTTGACTCCAACTTAACTTCCCTGCTAACAAATCTTCCCGCGTGTAATTAGTTATCCTCAAATATTCGTCATTTGCCTGATAGATCCCGCCATAAATATCAGCAAAAACTATGCCGATAACGTTAGCATCCACAAAGCTTGCCAGTTTATCTTCGTAGGCTCTGAGTGCTTCTTGGATACGTATCCGTAGACTATCGGAGATATCCCGTTGATGGCTGAGGTGTTCAATAACCCTTGCACTTTGCCAAATCAAAACCGTAAAAATTACAATCAAGGCAATGGCAAATACTGATACTGCAAAAGCTGGGTCGTATTTTTCTGCCCGTTGACCTTCAACAATCACCCACCCTAATATAAAAGGTACTGCGATCGCCGCAACCAATAACCGACGTGCAAGTAAGCCGCCATAGTTATCACTTGTAACTACTCTCATTAACCCCTGTTCTGGCTGCGCCCACAAAATACCTACACTCAGAATGTTGAACAACACCGCTGTATGTAACGCCATTGATGTTGTATAAGGGGCAATACCATAAAGAACTTTGACTTTGTAGGCATACCCAATTAGCGCTTGAAAGGAAATCAAAGTACTTATCAAAGCCAGAATTTGGGCGTACCAATAACTGCGGTGATTTTTGCCATAAATCAGAAACTGTAAGGCGACACTAACCAGTAAAAAATTCACTGTCGTGTTGATTCCCATTCGCCCTGGATGTGATGTCGCTAAACTAGTCGGCGAGTCACTAAATACCAACTCGTCAATACCACAATTCCAGCCGAAGAGATATTGACAAAGTGTGAGTCCAGCAATTGTGGTCACAGCTATTGCACAAACTTTGGCAACTAACAGACTAGGGAAGTACAGGTAATTTTTAACTGTTCTTTCCCCTGTTGTTCTTGTTCTCCTTGCTGTTATCAACAGCCACAGCGACATCCCAGACCAGATAAAGCACAGCGCTGTGTTGAATTTCATTGTCGCCGGACTACCAGGAAAACCACCCTTGAGAACATCAATTCCCAGCCACCAACCAACTATTACCAAAATACCAACCAAAACGGCTATCGCACTTGCGATTTTTGCCACAAATGAATTTGTAGGAAATTTAAAGATATCTTGCAGCCGCAAGCGGTTAATCTTTAACATTGAGTGTTCTCTAACCGCATCTATCTAGCGTTATAAATTACCGTATTTCTTACGGGCTAATCATTTATGTCCATTGTATTTTATGCTACCCCTTTAGTTACTTTTCATCTACCCCTATGCATATTTTTTGTTGCAGAATTTAGAGTTACAAATCAAGGTACTTCAAAAATCAGGCTATATAACGACAATAAGTAGTCATCGTTTTGAAAGTGCTGTTGCCCACCTATTTACAAATTCTACAATCACTCCAGACATTAGAGTTGTCCACAGTGATTTTTACCTGCAATTTTCCCACTTTCCCATCGTACTTTTGGCTGGATGAGATAGAGCCTGAAAATTACAGAATAATTTAATTTTTTTCTAGAAATATATTCTTTTCATAATTGCATCTTCAATAAAGTATATTTTTTTGTCTGTCATCCTGGAGATGCAATGTTTATCAAAAATAGTCTAAGCTTACCGAAGAATCAGCTGGAATATAAACTTTAATTTAATTTTCGCTACCAAGTATTAAAAATATAAAAAATACAAGCAAAACAGCAAAAATCACCATATTTTTTGTGATTTTTCAGTTTTGATTTTCCGATCAGCCTGAGTTTAATAAAGGCATTTCCAGCAGATAAATTAGACCTGAGACTCTACAAAAAATGCAAAACGACTCTGGTAAAACTATTTCTATTTGGATGACAAGCGCAAAAATTCCACAACAACCAGCGCTTACGGAAAATACTTATGCAGATGTGTGCATCGTGGGTGCTGGGATCGCGGGCATGTCAACTGCTTATATTTTAGCCCGCCAAGGTAAGTCTGTGATTGTACTGGATGATGGCCTGATTGGTGGCGGTCAAACTGCACGCACAACAGCACACCTATCAAATGTGCTAACCGAACGTTACTACGAACTTGAGGAAATACACGGTAAAGAAGGCGCAAAATTGATAGCCGAAAGTCATACAACAGCAATTAATACTATAGAGGCGATCGCCACCCAAGAAAATATTAACTGTGATTTTGAGCGGCTTGATGGTTATTTATTTTCACCAGACGCAAATTCATCAGATGAAATTCAGCGGGAATTAGAAGCTGCACATCGAGTGGGACTGACTAATGTAGAAATAGTCAACAAAGCACCATTAACTGATTTTGATACAGGAGTATGTCTACGCTTTCCCCAACAAGGACAATTCGACCCTCTCAAGTATCTTGCTGGACTGGCAAAAGCCATTGAACGCCGTGGTGGTAGAATTTTTACCAACACTCATGTAGAAAAAATCAAAGGTGGTTTACCCGCCCGCGTGGAAACCAGCAATGGTCACATTGTCACAGCCGAAGCTGTAGTAGTAGCAACCAATTCACCCATCAGTAATTTAGCTACTATGCACTTTAAGCAAGCTGCATATATGACTTTTGTCATCGGTCTGAAAGTACCTAGTAATGCTGTTTACAAAGCCCTTTATTGGGATACCCCCGATCCTTACCACTACGTAAGATTAGATCAACTCGATTCTGAATATGATGTATTAATAGTTGGCGGTGAAGACCACAAAACCGGGCAAGCTAACGATGCCAATGACCGCTATGCCAGACTCCAAATATGGGCACAAGAACGCTTTCCAATGGCACAAGAGGTTTTATATCGTTGGTCGGGTCAGGTGATGAATTCTGATGATGGTATTGCTTACATAGGCAAAAACCCCTTTGACGAACAAAACGTTTACATCGTCACTGGTGATACAGGTATAGGCATGACCCACGGTACAATTGCAGGTATATTGTTAACTGATTTGATTTTAGGACGAACAAATACCTGGGCGCAGCTTTACGAACCGTCACGGGTGAGACTTGGCACAGTCAGTGATTTCATCTCTGAAAATCTCAACGTTGCTAGCCAATATTTAAATTGGTTGACACCAGGAGATGTTGATTCTGTACAAAAAATCCCTGCCGGTACAGGTGCGGTGGTGCGGCGTGGTTTGACAAAAGTTGCAGCTTATCGAGACGAAAACGGTAAACTACAGGAACATTCGGCAATCTGTACTCACCTCAATTGTATAGTCGCCTGGAATTCCTCAGAAAAGACCTGGGATTGTCCCTGTCACGGTTCGCGGTTTGATACTCATGGAAAAGTAATTAATGGTCCAGCCATTAATGGGTTGGCATCAGTGGAAGACAAATAAAAAGGTCACATTGAATATTCATATCATGTCCGCCTAATCACTTGTCAAAAAAAATCTCCGTGTCTACCGAAGCCGACGCTCTGACTTCTCTTTGTGTCAGTCCTAACAATCAGTCTTGAACTGGACACAATAGACATATCCGAAAATCAATCAATGTAGAGACGTAGCAATGTTACGTCTCTACTTTTTTATTTTTATCTCCTAAATACGCACTAAGTTTGAGTATAAAAAGTCAATTTTTTTGGTTATCGCTCCTGTATTACTTCCAAGTTAAATTAACACTATTTAGCTTAATTCAACCTTTAGGCATCAATTTTGCTAATTAAAATTGTTTTTGTAAACAATTAAACATTCAGTATATTTGAGTTTGCGTAATTAATTTTGGTCAATCTATGCTGTTTAATTTATAGTCTTACTTTATCGTTCATTCACCGCTAGCAATTTGTGTTTACTTATATCATTTACAACTCAATAATACAGTTGTTCAAAAAAGATACAGTGCGATGTCAACAGTTTTGAGTCCAATTAATTTCTATATTATATACTCTTGATACTCTCAAGCTTGGGTAAAGCAAAATACTTATTTATACCATGTTAATTGTATTAATAAATACAGTTTTATTTATCAATTGCTTGTAAGTATTTATAAATAAAACTAATTAATTAGAAGGATAAAGAATGCTGAGCCTGATGCCACAACATAGTACTCGTTTTTTTATGGTGACGCTACTGCATATCTAATTGAGAAAAATAAAGGAGTAAGTTGACGTATCAAAGGTGTACAAACACAAAAAACTTTTGTAGCGATTCTCACTTAATCTTTTAGTGCTTAGGATGATTGTTTATATTTACCCTCAAAACTTCATAATAGCTATATACACACACACCTGAACCTTTTTTGTAACCAAAAACCTATATACTAGACTAGACTTTGATAAATTTGAGAGTTTCGTTAATTGCAACACCAAAAACTATTAATTTTCAAATGAAATACTAGCCTATCTTATAGTCTATAGTTTTTAAAGTTTAGTCAAAACTATATCCAGTATCATCAAAAAACTGCAAACTTCATGTGGTGTAAAAATCAAGCGGGGAGTGAAAACATGAATTTACGTAGAGATGCTCTGCAAATCCTCAAAGATACTAGCCGAACTTTTTATATTCCAATTAGTCTTTTACCGCCAGGATTGCAAGAAGCAGTAGCATCAGCATATTTGTGTATGCGTGCTATTGATGAAATTGAAGATCATCAAGAACTAGACAACCCTACTAAGGCAAAACTCTTACGTACAATCAGTTTAACACTACAGGCTGGAGTTGATGGCTTCCCACTAGACGCTTTTTTTGCAGGATCTAGTGAATATGAAAGTTCCTTAGAAGAAGTTACTCTCAGAATTCGAGAATGGTCGCTACTAGCGCCTGAAACCATTGCACCTCGAATTTGGGATGGTACTGCTGCAATGGCAGACCGGATGGCTTATTGGGTAGAAATGGACTGGAAAATTGACACTGAATCTGATTTAGACCGTTATACCTTTGGGGTTGCAGGTGCAGTGGGATTATTACTTTCAGACTTATGGACTTGGTACGATGGAACACAAACAAATCGTACACAAGCCGTTGGGTTTGGCCGGGGTTTACAAGCAGTTAATATTTTACGCAATCATACTGAAGATCTCAGACGCGGAGTAGACTTTTTTCCAGAAGGTTGGAATGCTGCAAATATGCAAGAGTATGCGCGACGCAATCTCGCTTTGGCAGAAGCTTACACCAAAAATCTTCCCACAGGCCCAGCCCTAGACTTTTGCCAAATTCCCTTGACTTTGGCACATGGAACCCTTGATGCCCTAGCCAATGGTAAGGAAAAACTCAGCCGCAGTGATGTTTTAGCACTTCTCGAACAGCTCATTAGTGTAAACATGAAAGCTAGCTAGTAGTTTCTTCAGGGCTGATGGAGTGGATTTACAGTAGCTTTTAGGCTCCAAAACCCTTTGGGTTGAAAGCCCCGTATAGTCCCCGTCCCTTAAGGACGGGTTCTTAATAAAATGAGATATTCTCAAATAGAAATTAGTATAAAGTAATTCAAGTATTTTGTGCAAATATAGGTATAATAAACTATTTGGTTTTGGCGATCGCTGTACGTAATCCTATCTAAACTTTAGAAACTCTTCAAAGGATTTCCAGCAAAAATTACCTGGCAAGCGCTGATTGAGATCTCAATAATTAAAGGAGAGTATAAAAAACTCTCAATGATTCTTCGTGCAGCGAGTTGACAGTGCATGAGCTACTGCTTAAATCCTACCTGTCGCAATCCGGAAAATTTGGTAAATAGTCAGAGGTGTCAGTCTTGTGGCTCACGACTACTGTTGCGCGATCGCTATCAGGTAGTCAAGCCATTAGGCCAAGGTGGCTTTGGAGCAACTTTTCTAGCCCAGGATCGAGTCTTACCAGGAGAACCTAGTTGTGTAATCAAACAACTACGACCCTCTGGCAACTCGCCACATGTTTTACAGATGGCCAGAGAACTTTTTGAACGAGAAGCCAAAACTCTAGGTAAGATTGGCAATCATCCCCAAGTACCACGATTGCTTGACTATTTTGAAGAACACGAACAATTTTACTTAGTTCAAGAATATATCAGTGGTGATACCTTACAGGAAGAGGTGAAACTCAATGGTGTGTTAACCGAAACTGGAGTCAAGCAATTCTTGAGTGAGGTTTTGCCATTGCTACAATACATCCACGAGCAAAAGGTAATTCACCGAGATATTAAGCCAGCTAACTTAATTCGCCGTAGTCAAGATGCCAGAATGGTACTCATTGACTTTGGTGCTGTCAAAAATCAAGTTACCCAAGCTGCGGCAAATCAATCAGGACAGACGGCCTTGACTGCATATGCTATTGGAACTCCTGGTTTTGCACCTCCAGAACAAATGGCCATGCGTCCAGTCTATGCCAGTGATATTTACGCACTGGGGGTGACATGTATTTATTTGCTAACTAGTAAAACTCCTAAAGATTTAGATTACAATCCCACAACTGGTGAAATGATGTGGGAACAGCTTGTACAAGTGAGTGACCACTTGACCAGCGTATTGCGGAAAATGTTAGAGGTATCAGTACGTAATCGTTATCAGTCAGCAGCAGACGTTCTCAGAGCTTTAGATATAGAACCATACTTAGACAGCTTAGCACAAGGATTACTGACGAAATCTCCCGATACTGGAGTTAAAGGTCGAACATACAACCGGATGGAAGATTCTGCTATTTTATGTAGCAATCCTTCTGCGGCCGTCACTAGTGCAGGAGGAGTAGCACAGGTAGCAGCAGCAATTCGCGCTAGACGAGCCAAAGCCGAAGCAGCTGGAATCGGCAAATCAATGACTTTCCCTAGCAGCACTACTAATGCTTCCCCAATTCCTAATTCTAAAGTCGAGCGCAAGTTAGATACCCAAAGTTTACTAACAGCTTACATGAAAGGAAGACGGGATTTTGCCCTACACAACTTAAGTTTGCTTAACCTGCAAGGTGTTGATTTATCAGGAACAAATTTTCATTCCGCTCAATTACAAAAAACCAATCTCCAGGGAGCTAACCTCCACAATAGTGACTTTGGTAGAGCCAGTCTCACTAGAGCTAATCTCAAAGATGCCAATTTGAGCAAAGCATACTTTAACCACACAGATCTAGAAGGGGCAGATCTACGAGGCGCAGACCTGAGTCATGCTTATCTCACCAATGCCAATCTCCGAGGAGCTAATTTATGTGGTGCCAATCTCACAAATGCCAAAATTTCTGATGAACAGTTAGCACTAGCAAAAACAAATTGGATGACCGTACGCCCCAATGGAAAACGAGGCTTATTGTGATTTCGGTGATTGGGAATTGAGGATTATTAATCCGGTGTCACACCACCCTTCTCAAAGCAGGTGGAGAGGGGATTGAGGATGGGGTAAAACGGCTGTAGCACAAGCGTTTGAGCTGAAGTTGACACCAATGGGTCACGGCTCTTCACCACAATTCCCTACTCCCTGTTATCGTTGACGGTTCACAGTCAACTGAAATGCGTGACAGCTTACAGCCAATACGGTTCGGATAAGCAGTATGAACTTCCCTTGTGGTCTTGGAAAAGGTTAAGGGGTAAAGGGTAAAGAATGTATTTGAAACCTTTCCCCTTTCCCCTTTCCCCTTTTCCCTTTTCCCCTTTTCCCTTTTCCCTTTCCCCTTTCCCCTTTCCCCTTTCCCCAAACCGTATTGAGCTGACAGCAGTTTACAAGCAAGTAAAATACACAAAAGACACATTAAATCTTGTGAGATACCCTGACCACCCTTGTATATCTCATTTAGATGGAATATGCTGTAAGTTCTACCTAGAAATGATATTTTTACGTAGAATTTTTTCAAATAAAAATCTACGTAAAACTGCGTAATTATGGCAGCAATCTTTATAAAATCTTTATCATTTTTATCTGTTAAAAATAACAAAGGATTATTTACAATAAAAAATAAACCCTCACATAATTTTTTATTAAAGATAGCCATAATTTTTATGACCGTAAACAACAGGGAATTTCATACATAAAATTTGTCAAATTTAACCTTCCAAAGCCATTGAAATTCTAAAATGGTAGCTGAATTTAAAAAACAATTATCCCTGATTGTAGGCTGGAGCAGAATATTCACAACCGAAATCAGGTTATACAAGGTTTATATATGATGGCTGACTTTGCACAAACGGAAATAGAACGGAGATTAACCTTATATCAAGTATTTCTCAAGATATACGAACACCACAGCGGTCTTTTAGAGGAGATTCTTCAGCTAGAAAACCTATATCAACCATCATCGAAGAAGTTGAAAGCATATTATGTAAACGGAATAGTCGATACTACTGCCGTTTATTTAATAACTAATTTGTGCGACAATCAGACCCAAAGTTTACGACAACCACAACGGATCTGGACAATAGGTCGTGGTCGCAGCAGTGGGATTTGTGTTGCTGATAGTTATATGTCTCGTCGCCACGCTGCGGTTCAATATATTGATGGGGAAGGCTTCTACTTGATTGATTTTAATAGTACTAATGGCTCATTTGTGAATGAGCGACGTGCTGTTGAACCCATCAAACTTAAAGATGGCGATCGCATTCGTTTGGGTAGCCTGACTTTAAGCTTTTTTATCCAAAATAAGTGCTGCGTTCTACCAACTGTAGCAATGGAGTTATTGATGCAGTTGACGAATCGTAAGAGTGATAACAAACCAGAAATGCTGACTTATCGTGGCGATCGACAAAAACTTCTAATTGAACAGCAAAATGATAGTTTAGAGATTTTGAAAAATTCCGGACTAGTTGATAAGATTGATGACTGGTATGAAAACTTCAGTTCAGAACAAAAATCAGAAATTTTAGACCGTCTTTTTAGTAAACAAAAACCCTATAATCCCAGCTAAAAAATTGACAAAAATGGTATTGCACGCAGAGAGAAGTTTGAGCGGCGGGCTACGCCAACTGCGGAAGCCGCCGCAGGCATCAAAACTTCTCCTAAGGGAGACGCTGCGCCTAGCTTGCTTCCCGTTCGCGTAGCGTCTCGTTCGCTCTTAGCGTCTCGTAGAGAAGAGAAGGGTACGGTGGGCGCAAAGACGCAGAGGAGGAAGAGAATCGTTACGCACAATGTTATGCTGGCGTTAAAATCCGTAAGTTCTGTGTAGCTGACTAGATGAGACCTTATCATCAAATCCCGATTTTTGAGTGTGGCGAACCGTTAGTAGCGATTCCTTTGGAATTGTTTGCGGTGGAATCTCCCCATCCTTATGAAAAGTTAGGTGCTAATTATGGCGATCGCTCTCCTTATTATCTCCGTCAAAGTGTTGTGGAAAATTTGATTACAGCACAAAATTATCTGGAATTGTTGCATCCCCAGTGGCGCATTCAAATTTTTGATGCCTATCGTCCCATCGCAGTCCAGCAGTTTATGGTAGATTACAGCTTCGCGCAAGCAGTACAAGAAAGGGGACTGACTGGGGTAGAGTTATCACCAAACCAAAGCCAAGAAATTTGGCAGGCGGTTTATGAAATTTGGGCTGTACCGAGTTTTGATGAAAAAACACCTCCTCCTCACAGTACCGGGGCTGCGGTGGATGTGACGCTGGTAGATGATAGTGGGGAAATAGTGAATATGGGTTCGCCCATTGATGAAATGTCAGGGCGATCGCATCCCGATTATTATGCCAATAGCGAGCATCCAGAAGCAGGAAAATATCATACTCGCCGTCAGCTATTGCGAGATGTCATGTTAAAAGCCGGATTTCAACGCAATCCTAAAGAATGGTGGCATTTTTCCTATGGCGATCAAATGTGGGCTTGGCTGAATAATCAATCGAATCCAGTCAATCGTGTCACCGCACGTTATGGGCGTCTTGTGTAGAAAGAATTCAGAATTCAGAATTCAGAATTCAGAATTAAATTTGGGTGTTGCTGATTGAAAATATGAATTAGTTTCACGCAAAGGCGCAAAGGCAAGGCAGCGCGGTCTTGGGGGTTTCCCCCATGAGCGACTGCCGCGTAAAGATTTGTTGTTTAGTCATATCGAAACAATGTCAATTCATACTCTGAATAAAAGGTGAAACCTCACACTAAATCTTTCCTGCCGGAGGCTGCGCGAATAATAAGCGCTTATCCCTCACTTTCTGATTCTGACTCGTGAATTCTGAATTCTTCTTCAAGCATCTTGGGGATTTAATTCCCTTAATTCTTCTGTGGTATAAGTCCCAATCGGAGTCCAAATTAGATAAGGAAGGAGTAACAGCGCTGCTAGTGGAGAAATTTGCAAAATGCAGATACCAAGGACAACGGCACAAATCAAACCAAATATTCCGAGTATTTCTCCTACTTTCAGACTGCGAAACCTCAGCATTAATGGTATGTATGCAACTGTGATAATTTCCACAAGAAGGTACAAAGCCATTAACAGCCAAGTAATTACGCCTCCTGGATTTTTTTGCCAAACAATATTAGCTGAAATTGCACCACAAATAAAAATCACAGTCCAGATTAATGGAATTAGTGGCTCAAAAACTAGCCATCGAGGGCGACTTAACTGGGCAAACCATTTAACATCGCGGGGTGTGATAAAGAAACTACCAAGGGCGACGAAAAAAGTTATAACCCCGATTACTATCCAAGATGAAATCATAATGCACTCCTGCTGATGTATTTTTAGCACTTACGCAGCGAGATTATTTGTTGAGGTTGGGAATAGGGCATTGGGCATTGGGGATTTTTTCATGTCCAATGCCCAGCCCAAACCCTTAATTTCTCGTTTACCATACGTAAGTTCTAATTTTGTCAAGTCATACACTGCAAGTTTGACAATTTAGAAGACAGGTGAAATCATTCGTTGGTGCTAATCTTGTGTGAATCTGAAAAATAGATCTGTCTTGAGAATAGGGAGAGTGGGGAGTAGAAGGAGCAGGGGAGCAGGGGAGATGGGGAGATGGGGAGAGTTGTTGTACAAGTTTTTTCTCCTC
>Ga0314811_100111_pt1 | contig 14763 bp, 12 predicted proteins | sample STEome_7_FD_202340 | JGI IMG/M metagenome (GOLD analysis project Ga0314811, IMG submission 202340) | Metatranscriptome of soil surface biofilm microbial communities from soil inoculated with nitrogen-fixing consortium DG1, State College... ...
GTCAAATAGGAAATCAATTATGGGGAACAGAAAATTTATCGTGGCGCAGTGCAACAGCTTTTGATGCGGTGTTAATAATTTTCAGAATTATGGAATTATATCAAATTAAAGATAGCCAATCCTTATTGATAAATATGAATAAACATTTTAAAGAACAGAAAAAATCGGTGAAGGGAGTTACAGGAAATATTGAATTTAGGGAAAATGGCGATCGCTTCAATCCACCAATAGAAATAGTAGCAGTAAAATGGAATGCACAACAGCAAAAATGGCAATGGACAATTGATAAGAAAATTCAGATGTAGAGACGTTGCATTGCAACGTCTCTACAAGGATTTTGATATCATACAGAATCCTTTTCATAGATGAAATCAGCAACGCCAAAATTTCTGTACCTGATGTAATTATTAACTGCTATAGCTTGTGTACTTTCATATATAGCGATCCCAGACATAGGACTCGCCACAAGCCAAATAGCCTGCACCTTTATTCTCTCCCAACCAAATGATTATTAACAACATCTCCGTTTTTGGTTTGAATTTTTTACCTGGAGTGTAGGCATCGGTATCTTGTTTGCTGTGCTAATCTTTATTAGCTTCCGCTTTAGCCGCTCACAATTCTTTGTTTAGCGTTCTGTGCTTATTGAATATGTTAACTACGTCCACCCAACTAACAATCGAAAGCATATACACAGACGGTGCTTGCACCGGTAACCCTGGCCCTGGTGGCTGGGGTGTTGTTGTCTACTTCAGTGATGGCTCAATTCACGAAATGGGCGATGCATCCCCCCACACCACCAATAATAAAATGGAGATGCAAGCGGCGATCGCTGCTCTCCAATTTTTGCAAACATCTCAACAAACCAAACCCATCACCCTTTACACTGACAGCGAATATCTAATTAACTGCGTTACCAAGTGGGTGAAAGGCTGGAAAAAGAAAGGCTGGAAAAAATCAGACGGTAACCCCGTCCAAAACCAAGACCTTTTGGAAATTTTAGATGAACTAAATAGCGAACAAGTAAAATGGCAATATGTCAAGGGGCATTCTGGTAACATCGGTAACGAACGTTGTGATGCGATCGCTCGCAGCTATGCCAGTGGTAAAATCCCTTCTTTACAGCAATTGTCTTCCACAAATGTTTACAAAAATTTACCTAATACAAATGAAATAAATGTAGCAAAAGTAGCTGATTATGACAAAAGTTATAGAATAATTAACCAAAATACACAACAAGTCACTACTTCTGCACCAGAAAGAACCATTATGGAACCATCAACCGGGCCAGCTGCGGCCGCAACCGACGAAAAATCCTCAGAAATTAGAGTCTTGCAACTCCGCAACTTGGTCGAAACTCTACGCATAGCTGACGAAATATCAGAAAAAGGTTACTTAATCACCAGTTCCGAATTAGCAGATTTAATGGATGTCCACGCCAGCGCTGTTACCAGTAGGGGAGATCAATGGCGTTGGCGAAATTGGATAGTGTCACGAGTCCGCCGTGAAGGAAATCAAATTCTTTGGGAACTAGAACGGGGAGATCGAGTAGGGACGGAAGAGGAGTGAGGGGGATGGGGAAAGGGGAAAGGGGAAAGGGGAAAGGGGAAAGGGGAAAGGGGAAAGGGATAAATTTAACCTTTCCCCCATGCCCCATGCCCAATGCCCCATGCCCAATTCCCTACTCACCATATATTCTTCCCCGCCATTGACGTGGGGTGCGGAATGCAGATAAGAAGATTCGTAGCACTGCTAGGGGATCGGCGAAAGGGGAAAGCCAGAATAACCAACTTGCTTTAGCACTATGGCGATCGTAGGAAGGTGCGATCGCCAATAGCATACCAAAGCGAATCGTCAGTAGGAATAAATTCAGACCCACTAGGAGAATTGAGGGGGTGGGTAGAGACGCAATTAATGATGGTTCTAGTGAGTGGGAAAGAGAAATCAACAAGAAAGTCAAAATTATTAAAAGTGGTAAACCTTGGACTGCAAAAAGTAGCCATAAATCTGCCCACAGCTGAGAAGGAGAAGTTGCATCTTTGAGGTCTAGACTGCGTCCCCATTCCTTCCACGTTTCCATCGCCCCTTCATACATCCGTACTTTTAATACTTTTGCGCCATCTAAAAAGCCTACTTTATAACCTTGGATAGCAATATTCCGTGCCAAGGTGACATCATCACAAAAAGAACTACTGGCGCTGCTGTAACCACCCACAGCCGCTAAAACTGAACGACGACACAAAAAACACTGGCCATTTGCCATTACCCGTTCCGGCTGTTGTGTATTAATGCCGGCTGGGTCAAATCGGTAAAGTAAAGTCATCAACAAAGCCGGTTGTAGCCAGCATTCCCCTGGATATTTGAGAATAAACTGGGGTGAAAGGGAAACTAAGTCATAACCTTGTGCTTTTGCTGTCTTTATCAACCCAGCCACCAACCCCGGATGCGGTTGAATATCAGCGTCCAGCCCCAGAAACCATTCACTACCTTCAGAACTATATAAAAAACCATTATGCAACGCCCAAGGACGACCCACCCAACCAGAGGGTAAAGGGTCATCTGTCATCAAGCGAAAGCGCGGATCTGTTTGCTGTATTGCCTTGACCAAATCCGGAGTTCCATCACTGGAATTGCTATCTACAACCACAACTTCCCGAACTTCATAGCTTTGCCGACTCAAACCAGCCAAAAGAGGGCTAATACGAAGCGCTTCATTCAGTGTAGGAACAACAACACTCACCTTACCCAACATTTCCGGCGTCGGCTGTTGCGGTTCTATTGGTGGATGGCGTCTGGGCCCCTTCACCAAACGCGAAAGTAGAATCCCCGTTGCTGGTACTTGGATAAGCAGCAATAAAAGCGAGATGGCACTTTCTAGTATTAAGTTGTCAAGGAATTGGGCATTGGGCATTGGGGGTGTTGACTGTTGAGTGTTGAGTGTTGACTGTTGACTGTTGACTGTTGAGTGTTACAGAGGAATTATTCTACTTGTCTCCCTTGTCTATTTCAAAACAACTTTAACGCTTGCTGCTGGGGCTTCTTGAGGTACTGGTTCAATGGCAACTTGAGCGGGTGTGGTTGAACTTCTCAACCACAGTGTCACGGCGGGAATTACGCCTAGCACTGAGCCGAGTAACACGGGGATGAAGAAGCCACTTGCTAAGCTGAGTCCGGCGGCAAAGGCAAAGTTACTTAAATAAATTGCTAAGGGGAGATTAAGTTGCGATCGCTCTAATTTTATCGAGGTCTTTCTCCACAATAACCCTGCGACACTCATAAATAATGCACTAGTGCCAAACCATCCTGCATAGTTCTGGTAAGGTGTTCCAAAGAATTCTCCTGGTTGTTCCCAATACCAAAAGGGTAGAGAAGATTGGCTCATTGCTGGTTCTAGAGCAAAGTCCCAGCAAGTGAACAGCAACGCACCAACGGCTACAGCAGCAATATGCCTTGCCAAACTCGGTTTTTGGGCTACCTGCAAACCACATCTGGCTATTAAGTAAGATGACAAGCCAACATAAAACCAAGACAATGGAATTGTGAAAGGAACTAGCCCACCAATTTTGTAACCCAAGCCACTCAAATAACTATAATCTCCAAATGGAAAACCTGTACTGGTTCCCAATAATTCACTTCCTAGAGAAATAAACACAGCTGGTAGCATAAATGCTAGCCAAGTTCCTAATCCCAGCGTCCGGTAGGCATAAATAGAAACTGCCACTGTTCCTAAAATAATATCAACTACACCGCCGCTAGCCATACTTAACCCTATGGCAGTTTCTCCAACCTGGGATAAGTTGAAAATTATGTCGGCATGAGGTAAGACCAGTAACATCCCTGCTAATCCAAAAGCCTTTGACAATATATGAGCAATGAGGCATACGCGCTCAACAATAACAATTTGTCTCATGATTATTCCTTAACTAAGATGTGACACACGGCTACTCGGCTGCTAATAGTTTACAAATCTTTATCAATATATTTAACTACTTTGTGCTGTAATTCTCAAACTTGTTTGCGTTGCTTGACAAAGCATGGCAGGCTATAAGTGAAACTAAGTCTCCATAGTAGTCCTAAATCATTTGGGGACTTCCAACTAAAAAAATATTCCGTAGAAGAGTGTTGACGGTCACCAGTCAACGACCCCAAGCGGAATAATTTATTTTTTGGATTTCCCTTGTGAAACCCTACTGTCCAGGCTGTTGTTTGACGGAAACACCAGACTTTTGACTCCCCACTACTCTCTATTGACTACAGTCAACAGTCAATAGTCAATAGTCACCAGTCAACTACCACCACTGCTATCGACTTAGTAATGAAATAACGCTTTAGCCCTGTACTGGTGATATCAACCCATGCCAATTTTGAAAAGAGTTCCTTGGGTGTCCCTAGCGTTAGTGCTGCTTAGCTACAGTACTTTGGGCTGGGTAATATCTGAAACACATCCTCCTCTGTTTGTATGGCCAGCGATCGTAGTTAGTATCTTGCTGTTAATACTAATTTTGACAACTCCTTGGCCAAAGGTGACATATTACTACACTCTTTTGTTTGAATCAAATGTCAGAGCTTTTGGAGTTGCCGTGTTAGCAGCTTTCTTGTTCTTTATTATGCTTGCTTGGTTTAGAGTATTTCTTGATACCTTACTGATTATTTCAGCAACTATATTACTCAGGATAGACTTTCAAGTAGCTGAACTCAAGAGAAAACTAGCTTTTTGGAGTGCGTCTCTTGCTTCATTAACAGGTTTGGTCTTGGGTGCGCTGATCTACAAATTAGTAAATTCTGAAATTTCACTAAAATTCTGAAATCAAGAGTTATAAATGACAGCTTAAAAGTTAGAAATTTTAGGGACTTCCAAATAAAAAAATATTCCCCAAAAAACTGTTAACTGTTGACTGTGAACTGTCAACAGTCAACAGTCAACTACCATCTACTGTTGTTTATTTTTTGGAGTTCCTTTATTGTTTAAAACCCAATGTTTTCAAACAGCAACACAGACAGAAAAAAATCCGTGATAAAAATTGACACCCAACTAGTCACAACTGCTTTTGTTGCTGATTCTCCTACTTCTTTTGCTCCTCCCTTAGTAGTTAATCCCCAATTACAGCCAATAACAGCAACTAGCATCCCGAAAATGAACCCTTTGAGTAAAATAATGAACAAATCTGAGGGTTCTAGAAAATCTCTGACTGATTCTAAAAAAATTTCTGGGACAATTTCGTAAAACTGCCATGCAGCAAAAACTCCGCCGATGAGACCCATCACTAGAGCAAAAACTGTCATTAAAGGTACCATCAAACAACAAGCAATGACTCTAGGAAGTACAAGATAATCAATGGGATCGGTTTTGAGCATATAAAGTGCATCAATTTGCTCTGTGACTCGCATTGCACCTATTTCAGCTGCAAAAGCAGAACCTACTTGTCCCGCCATAATACTAGCGGTCAAAATTGGAGCCAATTCTCTGCAAAATGCCAATGCAAAAGCACCCCCCACAACATTGACCGCACCAAATCGCACTAATTCTCTCGCTGTTTGAATAGTAAAAATCATTCCTGCAAAACCGCCCACAAGCAAAACTGGGGAGATAGAACCCGGCCCAGCAGTCACCAGATGTTGCATAATCTTGCGGTAATAAGTTTTACCTTGGAGTAAATGCAGCCACACTTGACCAAAGAGCAGTAGTGCAGCAAAACAGCGTACAATCCAATATTGTTCAAAATTTGTTTTTGGTTGCAATTCAAAGAGTTGGAAATTTAATAATATTTCTCATAATGTAATGTTAATAATCATTTATGAACAGTATAAGATATACATTTTTTGTGTTGCTATTAATACTCTCATTTTTATTAGCATTTCCAGCTTTTGCATCGGTGTGCCGTAATTACAATGGTCATCAGATTTGTATTCTCAGTATTAATCGCAGTGCTAAAAACTATTGGGAATACAGGGCATCTGTCAGTGTAGATGGAGTAAAAACGCCCATTGAGGTTTACAATTGCCGTCAACGATTTAAAATTCAACAAAATGGAACTATTTTGCCTTTCGAGCAAAATAGTGCTGGTGAAATGATATGTAGCTTTTTTAATTCTTCTGGGCGCTAAATACCCGCCAGATAATTAAAACGGTGAAACCTAGATACGCTAGTACAGTTAACCATTCTTGCCAGCTACCAGATATATTGTTCATCAGCAAAAGCCAAAAATAAATAGTTTTATAAGGGAACTCCGAAAAATAAACAACAGTACATGGTAGTTGACTGTTGACAGGACTTACGCAAAATATCTCTCAAACTCTCATTTCTCCGTGAACTCTGCGCCTCTGTGGTTCGTTTTTATGTGACTCGTGCGTAAGTCCTAGTTGACTGTTAACTGTTGACCGTTAACAGTCTTCTGTGCAATATTTTTTTACTTGGAAGTCCCTAGCAGGGAACAGGGTAATTGCTCTCAAACCTGTTTAATTTTACTTTTTACTCAGCACTGTTTCGCTGAAACGATCAAATACTGTTTCTTTTGTGCCCCTGAGTCTTCTGTAAACTGCTAGTTGCCTGCTGTATTTTGCTCATGGGGTTGGAGATCAAAATTACTCTAAAAATTTTTCACTAATTTTCCGGAACCAACAATACTAGACTGGTATTACATATCAGAGCATCGATAATTATACTGAACTTCTATAACTAGCCTACGGGTAATATAGCCCCATTATTTCAAAAGCCCAGTTATCAAAACTGGGCTTTTGGTATTTAATATTACGTCTGGTTAAACACTTGGGGACTTGGAAGTAAAAAAATATTTTATTGCTATTGTTGACTGTTGACTGTTGACTGTTAACTGTGAACCATCAACAGTCAACAATCAACACTTTAAGTCCGCTAGTTAACTACAAAAGTAAGCTTACTTAGCCTGAATTGGGGTTAAAGCTACACCTTTGTAATAATGTCCCAAAATTTGCAGGTGGTTGACTCCTTGCCGAGCTAAATTGTAGGCTCCCCATTGACTCATACCTAAACCGTGGCCGAAGCCAAGCCCTTGGAGAACAAAGCTACCATCTGCTGCTTTGGAGACGCTAAAACGGGTACTTTTGAGTTTGAGGGCTGTCCGTACTTGTTCGCCTTGTAAGACTTTCGTGCCTTTGTTGCCGACGATTTTTAAGACTTTGACGCTTCTAAAAGGCGAAAATGTTTCTGGAACCATCGCCGTTACACTACCCACCTCAGGAAATTTAGAGCTAATTTCACTGGGCGAAAAGGTTTTGACCCAATTACACTCGCTGATATTTTGGTCGTAATCTTGGACAGCACGTAGGTAGGGTAAGGAATTTCCCCATACATCTTCGACATTTTCGGTATGTCCGCCAGAACAAGCATGGAAAACTGAGAGAATAATCTTGTTATTATAAGTTAGAACTTGCCCTGCTGTTTCATCCACTGCTTTATAAGTAGCAGGAGATTCACTAATTACACCTTTGTAAATTTGCCAGCGATCGGGGGTGTTGCCTAAATCGTAAACAGGATTATTGCGTTGTTTTTCTCGTTCGTAAAGGGCATAGGTACGGGCTGCGATCGCCTGGGCTTTCAAAGCTTCCACAGGCCAACTAGCACTCATTTCGCCACCAAGAACACTGTAGAGATACTCTTGGTCGTCAACCCAGTTAACAGCAGTTAAACCATTTTCTGTGGGGACAACCAAAGTTCTGCCCCGATACCAGCGATCGCCAATGTAAACAAATCCTTTACCTGTCGGCTCAATCCAAAATAAACCAGACTGCCATTTATCTAAAGCCACTCCACCAGGAACCGCTTGGGCATAAAACGCACTCATGGCCGGTAATTGTCCCAAAGTCCGGCCTGTACTATCCTTAACGATTCCAGTCGTGGAACTGCCCACTTTTACTTGATTAACTCCCCTCTCGATTGCTACGCGCAAGATTACAGCCGCTTGAGCTGGGGCAACCAAAGCTATCCATAAAAGAACGCTTATCCACCAGTGACGTATTTTAATCTGGGAAACTAAAGAGCCTAAGTCAAGTTGGAATTTCATGCTGGTCATCTAAACATCACATTAGTATTGGTTTGACGCTCTCGATTCTGGCGTCTACTACTTTAAGATGAGACACTTCTCCAACGCCGGAGGTTGCCACCTTTTACTAATTATGCATTTATGTTTAGTTATCAGATGGCAGCCCTCAAGAAATACTTGCCAAAACATCACAGTCTTTGGCAATTTCTTTAGGCAAATCCAACAAAATATTGTCCAATTTCGTGGAATTGGCTGTGAGAATATTAGACTTCTTGCATAAGTCGGGAAAAGGGGAACGGGAAAGGGGGAAAGGTTTGGTATTTTCCCTTTCCCCAATAAAGATGTATCCCTTTGACCACAAGAGTCCAAAAAGCAATTGATTGCAAGAGACTCCATGAGCTGCGCTCACAAGGAACAATAAAAATCAATATTCTCATGCCCAATGCCCTATGCCCAATGCCCTATGCCCTATTTTTAAGGCAGGTCTATTATATGCTACAGCCAGGGCCTTGAAGGTCTTCGGGAAAACTAATTAATTCCAAGTAATCTGGATTTGCTAGAAATAGTTTTGCTGCTAATAACCCAGCAATGCTCCAAGTTTGATAAATTCTGGCTTCCTTGCCAATTAAACGACCATTATTGCCATCGTAGTATTCGGGAAATTGATCTTGGTATAAACGACTTTCAGCAATGGCGATCGCTTCTTGGGCAAGTTCTATCCTGTTTATTTTCAGTGCCGCAGCAGTAAATACCCACAATAAAACAGGCCAGTTACCACCGTTGTGATAAGACCAAGGTATGTTTTTAGAATCGCATCCTGTTACAATTTTCCATTCCAAACCTTCCAAAGCTGGAAAGCAGATTTTAACAGGCATATAGCCAATCAAGTTTTCCCAGCGTTCGGCGAATAAATTCATGATGCTTTGAGATTCTGTTTCGCTGGCTAAGGAAGCTAAGATTGCCATCAAATTTCCCAAAGTAAAAAAGCGGAAATCCATTCGTCCCGGCCCTAAATTTCCGGCTAAATATCCTCCAGTTTCCGGTAACCACTCGGTCAACCAACTGGGGATAGATTCTGAATGGATGTTGAATTTATTGGCAACTTCTTTACCAAATTCGTTACCTTTGTAACGATAAATTTCACGCAATCGCTGTAAATCTAACCAGTAATAATTGCGGATATGATATTTCAAAGCTCCCAATCGCCGATTCACTTTATCCAGATAACTTTCACCATTGCCATCTGGTAAGAGTAATTCCCCGGCTGCCCTCAAAGATGCATAAAATAATACCTGAATTTCTAAAGGATGTTCGTAAACTCCCAAACGACGGTCAATCATGCACGCGCCATCGGGAACTAACATTGTTGGGTACATAGAAAAGCGATGTACCAAACACAGATCCAAAATTAACTTGATTCCTGCTTGAAAATCTGGTTGACGTGCTAAAGTCAAATCCCCTGTGGCTTTTTCATAAGCTCTCAATAGCAGAATCCACCACATACAAGAATCAACTGGAGGAACGCGAGCGATGGCTTGTTCGCCAAAATCAGCAACGAAAAATTCCTCACTACCAATGGATTGGACTTTGAAACTGGCAGGCATTAACCCTGCACCCGGTTCAAAGCAATCCATTTGTTTTTCATGACTTTGTAATTTCAGAGTTTCTATTAAAAAATTGCGGACAATATCTGCTTCGCCGTGCATCAGAAACACTAAAGCAGAAGGCACAAAATCCCGAAGAAAACACTGGTCATAATTGAGTGGATCTGCATGTGGATCGACAGCAGCTAAGGTACCGATGGGTTTTCCTTGATGGTAAATTATTGACTTTTCTAGAAATTTCCAAGCTTCTGTTTCTGGCAAATTCTTCTTATTACTCATAGGAGTCATAGGCGTTTAATTCCACTAATGGTTGGTATCGGTTTAATGGTGGAAAGCACGCCAGTTCAACTTTTAGAGACTTCCAAATCAAAAATTTCCTACTGTTGACAAGCAATATTCAACAGTCATCAGTCACTTGTTTTTGTTTCTTGGAGTTTCCTTAAGCCGACCAGGTTTCGCGGAAATCAGCATACAGAGTCAATCCCCCATCAACAAACAGCGTTTGTCCAGTGATGTATGCAGCTTCATCGGAAGCTAAAAAAGCTACTGCGGCTGCCATCTCTTCTGTAGTGCCAGCCCGCCCCATTGGGATGTGGCTTTCCACGCTCGCTTTTTTTTCTGGGTCATCAATCCAGGCTTGATTTATGGGTGTAATTGTGGCTCCGGGGGCAACGGCGTTAACACGAATACCTTGGTTAGCGTATTCCAATGCTAAACTTTTGGTGAGATTTTCCATGCCGCCTTTGCTAATAGAATAACTGATATACATTGGTCGAGGAATAATTTCGTGAACGCTGGAAATATTAATAATTACTCCCCGACGATTAGCAGACAGTAGGTGTTTAATAGTTTCACGGGCGCAGAGATAAGCACCCCGGAGATTGACTGCAATCACTCGATCAAAATCTGCTGTGCTAAGTTCATGAGATGGACTTTCTGTTTGAATGCCAGCGTTGTTGATGAGAATATCTAAACTGCCAAATTCCTGAATAACAGTGTTGACCATCTCAATAATGTCTGATTCTTGAGAAACATCTCCCTGAACCAGCAACGACTTCACACCACAACTTTGAATATCTCCACAAGCTTCTTGCAATGCCATTTCTTGCGTTTGTGCTGCTGCTTCAGGATCTTTACGGTAATTGATAGCAATGTTGCACCCTGCTTGACCAAGTTTAATGGCGATCGCTTGACCGATACCTGATGTTGCACCTGTAATTAAGGCATTCTTTTGTTTTAACCCTATCATATTTTTTCACTTAAATGATTTAGGACTTACGCAAGAACTCTCTCAAACTCTTATAACTTCGTGCCCTTTGCGTCCTTTGCGGTTCGTTTATTCATACTTTTGCGTAAGTCCTATGATTTTGGATTTGCGATTTTAGATTAATAGGACTTACGCAACGCCGATATTGTCATTGCGACCGTAACGGAGTGTAGGGAAGCAATCCCAGCATCAGTTGTAGAGACTAGCAATTGCTAGTCTCTACAACGATAAATCAAGGGTTTTTAGTGTCTAAATAATGCGTAAATTCCAAATTTAGACACTATCGCAAATCGGCTGGTATGTCTTTGGGAACTACCCAATAGTAAACACTTTTGCCCTCTACAGTCAGAGTTTGGTTTGGTTTCCAGTTACCCATATCAAAGGCGTGGGAAACAATCCGAGTACCAGGTTTGAGTTGTTTTAAAAGTATGGGGCGGAGTCTCTCGTTGATTTCTGGTAATAGATAAAGCGTAACTACTGTGGCTTCACTAAAATCTGTGTTAAACAAATCCTGCTGCACAAACTTCACGCGGTCAGTTACTCCAGCTTTTTGAGCATTCTCATTAGCTTCTTTGATGCGTTGGGGGTCAATATCTATTCCCACACCACGAGTACCATAATTTTGTGCCGCAGTAATTACAATTCGCCCGTCACCACTGCCAAGGTCGTAAACTACATCATTTTTGTTCACTTTTGCCACTTTCAACATTGCATCCACCACTGGCTGTGGAGTTGGCACATAAGGAACATCACCAGGACGTTCTTGCGGTTGAGTTGTCGGTGTCGCTGAGGGAGTTAGTGTTTCAGTCTCAGCCGTTAAAGTAGAAGGTTGTGTACCAGCTTCCAAATCTTGCTGTTGTGGAGTACATCCAACAATTCCCAAGCTGGTAATACTAACTCCTGCAACCAGTGAAAACAGAGTTTTTTTGAAGTTCATGAATTTTCTCCTTTGTGAATTGGGATTGTTGATTGTTGACGGATGACTGTTGACTGGGCATGGGGCATGGGGCATGGGGGAGGAGTTAGGAGTTAGGAGTTAAGAATTATTCTCTTTGTCTCCCCCATCTCCCCATCTCCCCATCTCCCCATCTCCCCACGTCTCCCTAGCGGCGTTGATTATTCCACACCAACAGTGGGATACCTGCGGCGACAACTATGACACCTACAATTGCTCCGACGCCTGTGTAAACTAAGCTGGAATAAAGTAAGTAACCGCAGACGGCGCAAAAGAGTAATGGTGTGAAGGGATAAAATGGTACGCGGAATGGGCGTACTATGTGGGGTTCTCGTATCCTTAAGATGAGGAGAGACAGGCCTGAAAGTAGGAAGAAGAACCAAAACACGGGGGCGGTGTAATCCACCATTGTTTTAAAGCCTTCGCGGGTGAGTGTGCCTAAAACAACTAGTGCTAAGGCGATCGCTGCTTGCAACAATAAGGCATGGGTAGGGCTGCTAGGACGTTGCTGCCAGCGTCCCATAAAACCAAATAGGGAAAAATCTTGTCCCAGTGCGTAGTTGGTACGCGCCCCAGTAAAAATTGTGGCGTTGGTTGCCCCTAAGGTGGCGATGGCAATCAGTATGCTGATGAATAAGGCTCCCGGTGTACCCCAAAGCAAGCGCATTAAATCTGCGGCTACTGCTTCTGACTGTGCCATGTTGCCTAATCCCAGTCCCCGGAGGTAAGCTAGGTTGATCAGCAGGTAAATGGCGGTGATTATACCAATACTCCAAACGAGCGATCGCACAATGTTACGTCGTCCATTTTGTATTTCTGCTGAAATGTAAGCGGCTTCGTTCCAACCGCCATAGGACAGCAACACGAACACCATCGCTAAACCCCAAGTTCCTGATGATGCAGATTCCACAGCAGGGGTAGTATTAGGAGTGGCACTCAACCCAATAATTACTACTAGCAACAAACCCAAAACTTTAGCTACACTAAGCAGGTTTTGTGTCCACTTACCTTGTTGTAAACCAACGATGTTTAAAGCAGTTAAGAGGCCGATGGCTACTGCTGCATAAACAGATGATGAAAACGTGCCTAGTCGCCATATTTGCGAAACATAATCGCCAAAAACAAATGCTAAAAGGGCAATGGAACCAGTTTGAACTACTGTCATCCGCGCCCAAGCAAATAAAAAAGCGATTTTTCGCCCAAATGCACGTTTCAAATAGTAATAAGCGCCTCCAACATCAGGATAAACTGTTGCTAACTCTGCATAGCACAACGCTCCTACTAGAGATATGACACCACCGATGAACCAATAAAGCAGTACCGCAATATCACTACTCGCTTGATTTGCTACTAAAGCTGGGGTTTCAAAAATCCCTGCCCCGATGACAATACCAACAATCAAAGCCACTGCGTCTGGTAATGTTAGTGATGGCTTGGGTGATGCTATTTCAGTTATCTCTGTCCGATCAAGCAAATTGTAGTCTTCAGGTCTACTCACATTAGTTCCTCATTTAGTGTTGAGCAGGGACTTTTTGCTTTGTTTCATCAAGAATTACCTCAGATAATCAATTTCATTGAGATAGGAATATAAACTTATAAGCACATTACGCTTTCAAATTGCACAGTCAATTGTGGTGCTGATTGTTGACAATTGAGAGTTAACAGTCAACACAAAAAATATGTGCGGCGTTAGATGCGTGATAGTTTATTCACATCTCTACATTTAATATGGTTAAATATAAATGTGACGCAAAAATGACAATCCAGATAATCAATAATTACTAACTTTATTACTAATTTCTGATTATCAGCCCATGCAAAATTGAGATAGTGCCAGTGTTTTTCGGCATTACCAATATTTGCATATTTATTTGGCTTGAGTTCTTGTAAAATGCTAGAAAATCTCACTTATGAAAACTTCTCCCATGAGTTTGATTTAAACTAGACTAAAGAAGGATTAACGAGATAACTAAAGAATGATTGACTAATAATCACTAATCGTGCTTTGTTCGATGGAGTAGGTAAAAAGAGCGATCGCTAAACACATACACAAGAGGTAACAGGCAAAATGCAATAGGTAATTAGTACTTTTCTTATTCACAATTGCCTGTTAGTATTAGTTTTCAAAATTCAAGCAGGTAAGTATAATTCAAAAAACTCCCTCAGAATTTTCACAAAAACCAGAGTATTTTCAAAGTGAATATTATGTCCAGCACAATCGATGATTCTTAGCTGGCTATGCTGGCATATTTGAGCTATTTTTGTATTAATATGTATAAATTTTTCATCATATTCACCAGCTAATAAAAGCAGAGGAATTTGATTTTTTACTAGCTGAGACCACAAACTAGGCTGGCATCCAGTACCCATGAAGCGCAGTGATTTATCTAATTCTTGCGGGTTGTTCTGGGAACGATTTTTGACCATTTGGTCATATTGTGGATGATTTTTTATATAGCCAAAAATTGCTTGACTATACCAATTAGAGAGAAAATCAGCAAAAGCAACTTTAGTAGTAATTCTTGTCAATTTCCTACCTATTTGTGTATCGCGCTTAATTCTTTCTAAACGTTCTGCTTCGGTTGCTAAACCTGGGGAAGCGGATTCTAGTATCACTCTGAAGAAACGTTCGGGAAAATGTAAAGTTAGGTATAAAGCTAATCTGCCGCCCATTGAATAACCAACTAAAAAGCATTTAGCAATTTTTAATTTATCCAATAAGTTAATTACCGCCTGGGCTGTGTTCGGCATTGAATAGTACTCATCCCCACCCAAAACTTCAGTTTTACCATGTGCGGGTAAGTCTAGTGTTAAATAAGAAAATTCATCACCTAATAAGTTGATTGCTTCATCAAATTCATCAATGTTACCCATGAAACCGTGTAGAAACAGAATTACTGGTTTATCTGTTGTCTCAATAAA
>Ga0314811_100112_pt1 | contig 14761 bp, 13 predicted proteins | sample STEome_7_FD_202340 | JGI IMG/M metagenome (GOLD analysis project Ga0314811, IMG submission 202340) | Metatranscriptome of soil surface biofilm microbial communities from soil inoculated with nitrogen-fixing consortium DG1, State College... ...
ACCACAAAGAACACAAAGGACACGAAGAAAGAGGGTTTGAGAGAGTTTTTGCGTAAGTCCTAATATAGAAGGGCATTATTAAGTCACATTGAGTTGGAAAAATAAATTGAATAAATAAAATTACAAATTAATCAATTAAGATTAAATAATAATTAATAATTTTAGCTTGAGTTGCTCAACTTGGAAATTCAGAAAAATATGTAATGCAGGTTGGCTTGTAAATGTAGTTACGCTAAGATTTACAACACGAGAATGCAACAGATTTATTATGAAAATTAAGGCGGTTATCTGGCAAGAAGATGGTGTTTGGTGTGCATCTGTACCAGCTTTACCAGGATGTCACACTTGGGGAGAAAGCTACGAACATCTATTAGAAATGCTTAAAGATGCAATCCAGGGTTGGCTTGAAGTTGCTAGCCAGCAGGAAGAACTTGAACCGGATAAACAGCTGATTGAACTATCTCTATGAAATCAGTTTTTGGTAAAGGCTTATGTAAAATTGTTGAACGGTATGGCTGGAATCTGAAACGGATTACTGGCAGTCACTATATTTATGCAAAGGAAGGTGTTATTCTCTCTATTCCTGTTCATGGTAATCGTGATTTACCGATTGGAACACTTAAAGGACTGCTTAAAGATGCAGGTCTTACCGAAGAAGACATAGACTAACAACGATTGATTGAAAATTACTTAATTAGCCCGAAACTAAAAGTTTCGGGCTATGGTTGATTTTAGATGAATTAAAAATCCAAAATCTCAAATCTAAAATTATTTGCCGTTACCGTTATTACCATTGCCATTGGTAGCTAGGACGCGTTCGGCGAGTTTATCTGGAACTTCTTGTAAATGGTCATAGGCCCAGTGGAAGGAACCAACGCCTAAGGTGAGCGATCGCAACTCTACAATAAAATTCTGCATCTCTGCTTGTGGCAAGTATGCAACTACTTTATCCCAGCCTTGCCAATCGCTTCTGCCTTCGTAGCCTAAGATTTGTCCCCGTCTCCCACTCAACAGTTGCAACACTTTGGAGGTGAATTCGCTTGGTGTTGTCACTTCTACATGCAAAATTGGTTCTAATAGCGTGGGTTGTGCTTGGGGTATCCCCGTTTGCATAGCTAAGCGGGCGGCTTGTTTAAAGGCTTGTTCGGAACTATCAACGGTGTGGTAGGAACCGTTGGTTAAAGTTACCGCTACATCCACTACAGGGAAGCCCAGAGGCCCGTGTGCCAGAAATTCCCGCACGCCCATTTCTACGCCAGGGATGTATTGTCTTGGAACGACACCGCCGACGATGGTTTCATTAAAGTTAAATCCCTCGCCCCGTGGTAGGGGTTTGATTTCCAGGAAAACATCACCGAATTGACCGTGACCGCCGCTTTGGTGTTTGTACCGTCCGTGAACTGAAGCCACCGTTTTGCGGATGGTTTCTTTGTAAGGAACTTGCGGTAAGTGGGTTGTCATGGGCAAGTTATATTTGCGGCGCAGTCTATCCAAGGCGACTTGCAAATGAATTTCGCCTTGACCCCAAAGGATTACTTCGTGGGTGTCGCCGTGTTGTTCCCAAGCCAGGGAACAGTCTTCTTCTAAGAGTTTAGTAATGGCTGCGCTGAGTTTAACTTCATCGTTGCGCTTTTCGGGTGTAATGGCGAGGGCATACACAGGTTCCAACTGTTCAGCTTTGGGTAATTGCATTGCTGAAGGTTGTTCTGTGGAAATTGTATCCCCGGTCTTGATTCCTTCTAAGCGACTCAAGGCAACTATTTCGCCAGCAGCAACTTCATTAACTGATTGCTGTTGTTGTCCCATGAGGCGATAAATTCCACCGGTGCGAACGCCATTGAGGACAAGACCATCGGTTAATTTGCCTCGCCAAACGCGCACCAGAGAAAGTTTGCCACCTTGGGGAGTGTAGTAAGTTTTGAGTACCTGCGCTATGGGAGTATCGCCTTTGATATTTTTTAAGCGGCGTTCTGCTGCGGTTTCTGGTTCTGGAGCTTCCCGTAACAAAGCTTCTATTAAAGGTCTAACACCATAATCTTGTTCTGCCACACCAAAGAAAACCGGGACGACTAAATCTGCCCCTAATTCCATTTTTAAATCTTTGAGGATTTCTTCTTGGGGTGGTTCAATATCTTCTAAAAGTTCTTCGAGTAAGTGGTCGTCAAAGTTTGCTAGGGCTTCGAGCATTTGGGCCCGTGCGATATGTTCTTCTTCTTTTAAATTTTCGGGGAAGGGGATGGGGTCAGCGGGTGCGCCGGGATGATATTGATATGCTTGTTCGCTCACCATGTCGATGAAGCCGGTGAGTTGTTCCCCTTGCATGATGGGATATTGATGCGCTACTAGGGGACGGCTGGAAACTGCTTTGAGGGCGTGTAATGTTTCTAAAACATGGATATTTGCCCGATCCATTTTGTTGACGAAAACTATGTGGGGAATTTCCCAATCGTCGAGGAATTTAAATAAAGGGGCGAGGGTGAGGACTCTATCGCGTATCGGTTCGCAAACTACAATTGCGGCATCAACTCCGATTAAAGCATTGTATGTTTCTTGGGCAAATTCTACACTTCCGGGACAATCAACAAAAGTGAAGCGAGTACCGTTATACTCAGTGCTAGCGGCGCTGACTTCTACACTCATGTGGCGATCGCGGGACTCGGCAGCACTATCTCCTATTGTGTTGCTGTCTTTAACATTTCCTTTGCGAGAAATCGCCCCTGTAACAAATAACAAACTTTCTAGTAAAGTTGTTTTTCCACTTAAATAAGGCCCAACAATTGCAACATTCCGCGAACCCGATTTTACTTTTTCGTTCATAAAACCTCCCTTGCGGTAATTCATTACCAACCGCATTACGCTATCTTTATCAGGGATAAAAAATGGTTTTCTGGAGTCAATCGATTTTGGATTTTAAATTTTAGACTTCGACTCCGCTCAGTCGAACGATTTTGCATTTACCCGACCACTCTGGGTAGGGGCTTGAGGATTTTTAATTTGGAATTTGTTCCGCCCATGTTAGCGAAGTGCGACGCAGCCTGGGGGAGACATGAACCGAAATCATCTAAAATCTCAAATCTTAAATTGGCGCAGTCAAAATTACCCCTTCTTTAATTTGTTATTATCCTACCTTTAATCGATATTTAAAAAAATTGTAGCCTGTCGTAAGATTTAGCTTAAGAAAAGTTAAGCTAAACAAAGTTCAATAGGTAATCAAAAAGTTTTGTAAAAAACTTTAGCATTCCCCAAACTTTTTGTTAAGTAAACTAACTGGAAATTGTTGCGATTTAGAAAATCTATGAAATTATCACTTTATAAATATGGCATAACAACTTTAGTCAGTTTGATATTAGTAGGTAGCGTCCCCTCTCCCTCATTTCCCTCATCCTTCTTATCTTTGCCTCCCCACGTCCCCTCGTCCCCGCGTCCCCGCGTCCCCTCATTTCCCTCAAACCTGGCACAATCTAACACTCAAAGTGCTATGGACTGGTTAAACCAAGGCTTACAAGCAATTCAGGCGGGAAGAGTCCAAGATGCCATCGCCGCCTTTAAACAAGCAAGTCAATTAGATCCCACATTAGCAGCGGCACATTACAACTTAGGGCTAGCATTACGACAAACAGGACAATTACAACCCTCTGCGGACGCATTTTATCGAGCGACGCAAGCCGATCCGAAATTTGCTCCGGCTTTTGCTAATTTAGGCGGTGCGTTGTTAGAAGGGAATAATTTAGAGTTAGCTAACGATTACTTGCTACGCGCCTTAGAACTCGATCCCAAACTAGGATTTGCTCACTATAACTTGGGCTTACTACGAGAACAGCGACGAGATTGCGATCGGGCGATCGCATCTTTTAAAAAAGCCATAGAATATAGCAAAAATGCCCCAGAACCTTATTATCATATTGGCATGTGTTATCTACAGCAAAATCAAAGCGATCGAGCTAAAGAAGCCTTTAATCAAGCAATAAAAATTAATCCTAAATATCCAGAAGCTCATTATAATATTGGTTCAATTTTATTTAATCAACGTAAATTACAAGAAGCTTTAGAAGCTTTCAGAAAATCAGCCGAAGCTAACTCTAACTATCCCAATGCTTATTATGGTGCTGGGTTAGTTTTTATGCAGCTACAGCAATATAATGATGCCGTACAAGTCTTACAATTTGCTAGAGATTTATACAATGCTCAGGGGAATTCTCAATGGGCAAAAAACACCGAACAATTGTTACAACAAGCACAAAATTTAATTCGATGAATAGTGAAGATAAGAATTCAGAATTCAGAATTCAGAATCAAAAAACCTTGATGTTATGGTTTGAGGCTTTCCTTAAAATTCAGTATAAGAGTTCAAGGGTCAGAATATGTGATGAGTCAATATACTAATCCTACTAGACTCCTGATGAATTCTGACTCCTGAATTCTGAGTTCTGAATTCTGACTCCTGAATTCTGAGTTCTGAATTCTGCTGTAACATAAAATTATGGGTTGACTCGCTGGTGTTGTCTGAAGTTGTCCTAACTGGAATGAAACGTAATGCAAAAGCGCCTGAAGAGTCGATTTTTATTTTGCGATCGCTGGCTAGATCGCCATTCAATTGTTCGCAACATGGAAGCCTTTCAAGACTTAATTGTGATTGTCTTGTGTTTGGGTTTATTCGCCGTTATGCTCATCCAATTGTGGGGAATAGGTGTTGCCCTCACGCAGCCACTAGACTATAAACATGTGACTGCAAAAATACTATTTGTGTTGATTTTAGTTGAGTTATTTCGACTATTAATGGTCTATTTGCAAGAACATAGTATTTCTGTAGGAGTCGCAGTTGAGGTAACAATTGTTTCTGTTCTCCGAGAAATTGTAGTTCACGGGGTCTTAGAGATTTCTTCTTTTCAAACGGCTGCAATTTGTGGTTTATTGTTTATTCTGGGTGGCTTATTAATAGTCTGTGCTAAAACGCCACACATGGATTGTATAAGTGCTAACACTAAGTTGTGTCCTATTGTCTATAAAGGAGGTAGGGAACGCCCAAAGGATCTGCAATTTCAGTATTCACGTCAATGTGAAGAAAACCAACCTCTCGCATAAATTACTATCAAAAACAGGAGTGGGAGCAAAGTAAATTTAAAGATAAAAGATAAAAGTAATAAAGGTATCTTTTTACTTTTTAATCTCCCTGCTCCTTTGCTTGAGGCTACGGCTGATACCATTTATTTATAAGGCTGCGTCAAATCAGATTATTCAAAGTTGAATTGCTTTAAATATTTATTTAAATTTTCTTTATCTAAAGATTCAGTTATAATATTGTTGATTCCAATTAATTGACTTAAAATTAAAATTGCTGCTTTGTGGTAACTATCACCTCCATTTGATGCCGAGTAATACGTCAAAACATAAGAAATCATATTATTTTCAAAAAAATCAATAGCAGTCTTTAATACACAACCCTCGGTATCAATTCCACAAATAAACACTGTCTGAATATTTCTTGTTTGAAGAAATCTCAAAGTTTCTTCATTGCAAGCAGTATAAACAGTTTTGTCAAAAACTACCTTAGCAAATGGTTCAATATCGTCAACAATTTTTTGTTCTGTTTCAGAAAAAAGTTGATGCCAATTTAAATATTTTACATAAGGACTATCAGTGGTATTTATAAATCTACTGAATATAACATTGTCAAATATATTTTGTTCTAGTAAAGACTTAATTCTCTGTACAACATCACTGGTATTTTGAGTTATAAATCCATTTTGAATATCAACGATAAATAGGCAACAATTCATGATGTTTCTCAAATAATAAAAATTACAAAATCAAGAACTGACTAGTTATTTGGTAGATTACCGACCCTTGCAAGGTACTTCCGACGTATTGAACTATACCCTTTTTGGAAGATGAATTACTCTCTAAGGCTCAGTATAAGTGAATTAGAAATCTTAGAAGAGGTTCAAATAATGACTACTAATAGAGGTAACGGACAGTCTCAAGAACCAATTAGCAACTTGGAGTATGATTTTGTCACCGTGTTGCACAACAAGGCTGAAGCTGTTAAAGCTTATGAAACTTACATTAAAGATGCACAAGAAGTGGGTTCCCAGCCATGTGTAGAGTTGTTCCGGAAATTGCGGCAATCTGATATTGAGCAAGCCAAAGAAATTCGTCACCATCTACAAGAAGTGCTGCAACACGGTAAGATGTAACCTAATTTTGATGCAACGAACAAGTCTCAAGCGGCTGAGTACTCTATGTCATTAGTGATATGCCGCTAGAGACTAATATTTAATACCAAAACAAAAACCATTCTCGCCATTAGACCTCCTGCTTTCATTGCTTTTTGGACTCTTATGGGAAAAGGTTAAAGGGGAAAGGGGAAAGGGAAAATACCAAACCTTTCCCCTTTTCCCGACTTCTGCAAGAAGTCTATTATGACGAGGATGGTTAAAAAATATTGCTACAGGCAATTGGTTAAGCGATGTACAGAAAAGTGTTGCCAAAGGTAAAGTGCCAAATTCAACCACGATGCACAATCAGCCAGACTGATTTTCAGCTACTTGCTGTACTTGCTCAACTGTTAAATCAAGAGCCGTTGCTATTTGTTCCACACTTAACCCTAATAACAACAACCTTGGAACAGCTTCTAATTTAGCTTCCTGGCGGCCTTCTTGGCGGCCTTCTTGACGACCTTCTTCCAAGCCGTCTTGTTTGATTGATTGATACATTCTTGTTTTCTTGAATTCCTCATCTATGCCCAACATTTTTTCTAACTCCTCTCGGCTTAACTGGGTAAATTTGTACAACAAGATGGTTTCTATCAATTCTACAATTTGCTTTTTGGTTGCTTCATCTACCAGTTGTTGTCTTGCCTGCAAAATCAATTCTTTACCTTTATCAATGGCTGTCTCTTCTTTTTCGATAATTAATTTGACGATCGCTATTTGCAATGAGTTGTCTGTTGTCCCTAATTCATCTAGATAAATACATTGCACTTGTGGACTGTTTAGTAGCAACTCATACGGCTGGCGCTCGCTTGGCTCTAAACTCCTTTGAGGATAGATAACTACAGCACGCCAATGATTTACTGATTGGTTTTGGCGTAAATAAACAAAGATTTCTGCAAAGAAGCGTCTGTAAAAAACCGAGTCTAGTTGAAACTGAACTTCAACAAAGTATAGTGGTTGATCTATACTTTCATTTGTAGGAATAAACACCCCATCAATGCGAAAGGCAGTTTCTTTTACTTCCACAGAAACAAATTCATAGGCATTGACGTTAACAGTCGTATCCCCAATTATAGCAAAAAATATGCTGGGAAAATTTTGAAATAAACTATAAAATATTTTATCAGTTTGCACTGGTATTTAGTTAACGTAAAAGTCTGTATTTAAAGTTTATCAACAAAAGCGATCGCCTTCTATTTCCACATAGAAAAAGCAGGTGGAATAACCAACTGCTTTCATTAAAAATAGACTTCTTGCAATCAATTGCTTTTTGCTCTCTTGTGGTCAAAGAGATGCATCTTTATTAGGGAAAGGGAAAATACCAAACCTTTCCCCCTTTCCCCTTTCCCTTTTCCCTACTTCTTTTAGAAGTCTAATTTATTGCTGGCTTTACCTTGCTACCAACTGATTAACTGTCGCAACTCCAGCTAAATCTAAAATTGGTGAAATTAAATCTTCACGTTTCACTGCCATCATGTGGACACCTTGACATAATTGCCGCGCTATTTGCACTTGTTCGGCAGCAATTTTCATGCCTTCTTCAAGGGGGTCTTTGGCTTTGGCCAATCTATCAATAATATGTTGGGGAATATTTACTCCCGGAACACACTTATTAATAAAATGAGCATTTTTAGCTGATTTCAACAGAAAAATTCCTGCCAAAATTGGTTTTTTATAACCAGTGGCAATTGTGTCCATAAATTTTTCTAGACGTTCAAAATCGGTAATTAACTGACTTTGAAAAAATTGCGCTCCGGCTTCGATTTTGCGTTCAAATCGACTTTGCAAACCTGACCAACTCTTACATTGTGGATCTACTGCTGCACCAGGAAATAAATCTAGTGCCCCATCAGTTAGGGGTTTATCGTTACAATCAACGCCTTGATTCAGCTTGCGAATCACTTGTAAGAGTCGCACAGCTTCTAGGTCAAACACTGCTTTGCAATCTGGATGATCGCCTGCTTTTACTGGGTCGCCAGTTAGGGCTAATATATTTTGTATGCCCAAAGCATGAGCGCCCATCAAATCGGCTTGTAAACCAATGCGGTTGCGATCGCGGCAAGCAATTTGACAAATCGGCTCGACACCGTTTTGTAATAAAATTAGTGATGCCACTAATGAAGACATCCGCAGCACAGCGCGACTACCATCGGTAATATTGACGGCATGAACCCTCCCTTAAGGGTCGCCGCCATTTTAATCATGTGGGTTGGATCTCCTCCCTTTGGAGGTGCTACCTCAGCCGTAACCAGAAATTCACCTGCTTGCACGGCTCTACGGAAGGCAGTGGGGCTATGGGTGTGATGCATATCATTAGAAATCTCGATTTATTAAAGAATAAGTCAGAATTCAGAATTCAGAATTTAGAATTCAGAATTCTTTCTTGTTAAATGGTATAACAAATCACACCCAAAAGGTAAAACTCATAGAGGCAGAGAGTAGCCTAAAGCGATTTTGACTTGTGATAAAGTTTGATTAGCGATCGCTCTCGCTTTTTCGGCTCCATCCCGCAACACAGACTCTAAATAGCTTTTGTCTTCAGTTATCGCCTGATATTTTTCTTGGATTGGCTTGAGAGCCTCAATCATTGTGTCTGCTAACAATGGCTTGAATTGTCCCCAGCCCATATCCTGACACTCAACTGCTACATCTTCTTTTGTCTTTCCAGAAAGCAAAGTATACAGAGTTAATAAATTATTGCACTCTGGACGCTCTGGGTCGTCAAAAATCAAACCACGAATCGGATCGGTTTTACAACGCTTAATTTTGTATTGAATTTGCTCTGGGGAATCTAGCAAATTGATGCGGCTTAAATCTGAAGGATCGGACTTAGACATTTTACGCGTACCATCTGCCAAACTCATCACCCTTGCGCCTTGTTTGGGAATTAAAGGATCTGGTAACTTCAAAACTGGACGATCTGGTTTACCAAATTGGTGATTTAACCGAGCTGCAATATCCCGTGTTAATTCCAAGTGTTGTTTTTGGTCTTCACCCACTGGCACTTTATCCGCTTGGTAAAGCAAAATATCAGATGCCATCAGTACTGGGTAATCCAGTAAACCTGCACTCACATTTTCTCCCTGTTTGACGGCCTTTTCCTTAAACTGGATCATATCTTGCAGCCAGTTTAGGGGTGTAATACAGTTGAGCAACCAGGTGAGTTCGCTGTGGGCTGAAACGTGGGATTGCACAAAAATGGTGGAGTGATTTAAATCAAGACCACAAGCTAGATACAAAGCAACAAGGGTGTAAGTATCAGCTGCCAACTGTGTTGGGTCGTGTGGCACTGTAATTGCGTGTAAATCAGCCACGAAAAGGTAATTTTCGTATTCGCTCTGACCTTCTACCCAGTTGCGAATGGCTCCCAAGTAGTTGCCTAGATGGTAATTGCCGGTTGGTTGAACTCCAGAAAGAACACGTTGCTTGCCCATAAATTCTCAACTTAGTTATCTCAAATCTGCGCTAATCAAGTGCCGGTCTGGTGAGAATTCGCCTCTTTTTTCTACAAGAGGCTGCATTAACCCAAACGCACCTACGCAAAACTCATTTAATTTTGACATTTTCCGTGCCAACTCGCCGTCAGGGAATTAGCAATTTACTCATGACAGCAGATTTGCTCTGAATTTCGGTAGATTGCAAAGTTTCTATCTGGAAGCTTGAAAAGACTAAGACTCAGGTTTAGGCTATTTAATCATTGTGCTTCTAACCAAGCGTGCAAATCAGCCATGCTGGTAAAATCTAACAGTGCTTCGCCAAGATTTTCTAATTGTTCTAAGTTGAGAGTTGCAATGCGATCGCTTAAAACTACACCCCAAATCTCCTAAAATGTCTATTGGAGAAAAGCGCATCTCAAAGTAGCTACGGAATGTATAAGAAGCGCTCAGATTTAGAACAAGGGGATTGGAGACCAACATAGAAATACACCCTCATGGATTGGGTTTGAGCTATGGGATTTGGGTAAATTCTATCTTGCATAATGAAAGTGTTGAGTTCCTTTTGTTTACACAATTAGAAAAAATTTAAGTTTTTGTGAGAGAAACTAGCAGTAACCTTGGAATTGTGAGTTAATTTCTCTACTCCGGGGAGTCTGCTGATGAAAGCTTTACTACTCTGGCCCATAATGCCCAATTCTTTCTGGTCTTACCAGGAAACTCTTGATTTGGCAGGGTTACGCGCTACAAACCCGCCTTTGGGTTTAATTACAATAGCGGCAATGCTACCAAGTGATTGGGAAATTAGATTAGTCGATCGCAATGTCCGTCTAGAGACAGATGAAGACTGGGATTGGTGTGAGTTAGTAATCATCTCTGCAATGATTATCCAGAAAAAAGATTTGTGGGAGTTAATTCAAAAAGGGGTGGCGTTAGGTAAAAAAGTGGCAGTTGGTGGCCCTTTTGCGACATCAGTACCAGAATTCGCCTTGAAAGCAGGAGCTAATTATTTAATCTTGGATGAGGGTGAATGTACTGTCCCCTTATTTTTAGAAGCATTAGCAAGGGGAGAAACTTCTGGAATTTTCCGGGCGACAGAAAAACCCGATGTCACTCAAACACCCATACCCCGCTTTGACTTGTTAGATTTAGATGCTTACTTAGCAATTACACTGCAATTTTCGCGCGGCTGTCCATTTCAGTGTGAATTTTGCGACATTATTACTTTATTTGGTCGCAAGCCGCGCACCAAAACACCAGAACAAATGCTAGCCGAGATGGAAGTCTTATATCAAATGGGCTGGCGGCGATTAGTATTTATCGTTGATGACAATTTTATTGGCAATAAACGTAATGCTAAGGTTTTATTGCGATCGCTAATTCCTTGGATGCAAGAACGCAGCTATCCATTTATGTTACTCACAGAAGCGTCCTTAAATCTCGCGGAGGACGATGAATTGATTGAGTTGATGGTGCAAGCTGGTTTTAGGATGGTATTTATGGGTATTGAAACGCCAGATGTGGAAAGTCTAGCGGTAGCCAATAAAGAACAAAACACCCGCCAATCACTATCAGAATCTTGTTACAAAATTACACGCGCCGGACTACAAATTATGTCTGGTTTTATTATTGGTTTTGATGGCGAAAAAAAAGCAGCAGGACAACGCATTCAAACATTTGTAGAAGAAACGGGTATTCCCCAAGCGCATCTTGGTTTGCTGCAAGCATTACCAAATACAGCTATGTGGAATCGTCTCAAACAAGAAGGACGCCTCAAAGAAGGATCGATGGATTTTATGGGTTCTCAAAAAGGGTTGATGAATTTTGTCCCCACTCGCCCATTAGAAGAAGTTATTAGGGAGTATATTGAAACTTTTTGGAATTTGTATGAGCCGATGCTTTATCTCAAGCGCACCTTTCACCACTTTAACTTGATGCAAGGTAACCGTCCCAAAGGTAAACGTCCTCTGACTTGGCATGAATTACGATTATTTCCGATAATTGTTTGGCGACAGGGTATTCTTCGTTCAACTCGTTGGCGTTTTTGGTGGCAATTAGCGGCGATCGCTCTCCAGAAACCCGATTTATTGTATGATTACCTCGTAGCATTAAGTTTCGGCGAACACTTCTTCAGCTTCCGTCATGAAGTCAAGCTAGAACTAGAGACACAACTAGAAATATTGAAGCAACAGCAACAAGCACAACAAACAGAAAAAGCAAATTATAAATTGTTACCTGTTAGTTGAGTTTGGCAAGTAGAAACCAATTTATATCATGTCCCCTTAAAGACTTATGATTAGGATTGACGCTCTGACGCGGAGAAATTTTAATCCTAAGTGATTAGCCGGACATGATATTAATCTTGTCTCCACTTACCAAACATCCCATTGTGAACTTCATGATTTTCATCTCTTGGCGTACTTGGCGTACTTGGCGGTTCGTCTTTCTTTTATATTTCTCCCACGCCAAGAATAGAGTTACCTTTCTACCAAACCTACTTGTCCTCCAATTAATCCAAGAAATCCCGTTCCAAAGTGCTGAATTTCTAAAAAACTTGCTTGCTCCGGCGAGGTTTTATAAACTCGGAATGTTTTCATAATTCCCAAAGTAGCAGCACTTTCTAAAGGCCCAACAAAGCTTGTATCTCGGTCAATAAAATAAGGTTTATTAGCCCAATGAGCCATCTGATTTGCATTTAAAAAATAACAACCTGAATGGGGATTTAAGGCACGATTAAAAGTAATAGGTATATTCATAATTGTACCCTTAAGTTCTTGTTGTTCCTGCACATTTTGGAATTGAGCAGTAACTCGTAAAGCCAAATCTCCATCAATGTAAGCTTTGTGAACTAAACCATTAAACGAGGTTTCATAACGATTTGGCTGGAGTAAGTTCAAGTCACCTGCTTGTTGGGTAAACCAGTTTAATTTGACAAAAAACCAAGGGTCATGAAGTATCAAATCATCTTCTAAAAAACAATAATAATCGTATTTACCAAGACAACTTTGCAGAACAGCTTGGCACTCAAATCCTAAAAGCATAGGTTCTACATTACTAGAATGATGCTTATATAAATGGGATGGAACAGGAAGCTGATTTAAAAGATGATTATTTTGAGTTGTACAAATAACAATATCTAATTCATGAGATTGGGGTTGATTAGCAGGCAAAGCTAATCGCTGAGCAATGTTAATAATACTTTGAGATTTACCAAATAATTGGTGCAAGGCAGTAAGGCTTTGGCTCAAAGCTTGTAAACGAGGTTTGGGGTCTTTGCGTTGGGAAGCATGACGACCTTCATCGCTAGGTTTAAAAAAATGGGCAATAGTAATCAGAATTCGCATTTTTAGTATTATTAGTCATTAGTCATTAGTCATTAGTTGTTGGTCGTTAGTCATTAGTCATTAGTCATTAGTCATTTCTTTCTCTGCTCCTCTTCTCCCTTGTCCCCTTGTCTCCCTCATCCACTCTCTGTAAGTATTGATAACTGATTTAATTTCCGGCAAATCCTTTAGAAACTTTAGGAGTTTGGCGCTTTTTACTCTCAGCCTTCTTAGTAGCTAACATCCATTGCAAATGCTCTGGTAATAGTTTTGCTACGTCATAATGTTGGAGAATTGTGGCTCGTGCGTTGGCTCGAATCGCTTTCATTTCTTGAGGATTATCTAGGGCTTCTTCAACTCGATCTGCAATATTTTGGGGAGAAAAGAAATCTACAAGTAGTCCATTAACGCCATCTTGTATTACCTCTAAAACTGGTGAAGTTCTGGAAGCTACTAGCAAACATCCCACTGACATTGACTCTAACATCGACCAAGATAAAACAAAAGGACGGGTTAAATAAATATGAGCAGAAGACGCTTGTAATACTTGGAGATATTCATGGTAAGGCAGACTATCTGTAAAGTGCAGCCTTGATAAATCTAAAGATAATTTTTCCAGCATTAATTGTTTATAAGTCTTACCATCGGGGAGATTTTTACCATAAGCAACTCTGTCTTCTCCCACAACTACTACATGGCATTGGGGTCGGCGTTGTTGAAGTAGGGCTACAGCTTCCATAAACTGGGGAAAACCTCTATAAGGTTCCATTCCTCTTCCCACGTAAGTTACCAATTCTTGTACATGGGAAAGGTCGAGATTTATTCTTGGTAAAACTAACTTAGCATCTGGTTGAGGAGCAAAAAATTTGGTATCAATTCCGTCATGACAGACTGTGATTTTATCTTGAAATTCTTTAGGAAACTGTTGCCGCTGCCAATTAGTAGGAGAAAGTCCGCGATCGCAACTGTATAAATCAGTCAAAATTGGTGCATTTTTCACGCGAATTCGGCATACATCATCAGCATTTAATGGCTCATTGGGATCGAAATCTGCATCGGAACCATAAGCATGATAAAACCACTCAAAATAACACAATAATTCTGCCTTGGGAAACACATCTTTCATAAACAAAGTCGGCCCCCAACCAGAATGACCATAAATTATATCTGGAACGAAACCCTCAGCTTTTAATTTTTCCGCCATCCGGTAAACAGCTTGACCAGTAAGTACAGCATTTTCCAGGTTACGAACGTAGTGGTGGGTTTGGGGAGCAGCTTCACGAGAAGGAGTATAAATAGCTTTATGAACGCCAAATAATTCTCCTTCGCGACGATTTGTGCCATAGACTATTCTGAAATTTTTATCCCTGCCCAAAAACATCGCGAGGTTACGAAATTGCGCGGGAAAGTTGGGATGTAAAAATAAAATCTGCATCGCAATAATTGTAATTAGCTTATTGTGAGATAAAATAAAACAGGAATCAGGAGTCAGGAGTCAGAATTCAGAATTCAGAATTCAGAATTCAGAAGTAGTTTAGAATAGTTAGGACATAACTAAACTATTTTAGTTGTAAAAATTTAAAATAATCCTATTGTGGATTTTGAAATAACTGTGAGCGATTTTCTTTTGATGAAGAATTAAGGGATATCTCAAACGTCATATTTTTTGCTAACTTTCAATAATTTTGGCTCCTGAATTCTGACAATGTTTTTAAGATTATAAGATTAATTGCAAGATTTTTTTCGTAATTAAATATTAGTTAACTTAAGTTGTTTTTGAACACTCACACTG
>Ga0314811_100114_pt1 | contig 14707 bp, 12 predicted proteins | sample STEome_7_FD_202340 | JGI IMG/M metagenome (GOLD analysis project Ga0314811, IMG submission 202340) | Metatranscriptome of soil surface biofilm microbial communities from soil inoculated with nitrogen-fixing consortium DG1, State College... ...
CTCTACAATTCACAGGGAAGGTACAGCGAAGCCGAGCCTTTGTATATCCAAGCTTTGGCCATGACAAAACGCCTGCTGGGGGATGAACACCCATCTGTGGCTACTAGCCTGAACAATTTGGCACTCCTCTACAAATCACAGGGAAGGTACAGCGATGCCGAGCCTTTGTATATCCAAGCTTTGGAGATAGACAAACGCTTACTGGGGGATGAACATCCAGATGTGGCAATTGACTTGAACAATTTGGCTGGACTCTACGAATCACAGGGAAGGTACAGCGAAGCCGAGGCTTTGTATATCCAAGCTTTGGCCATGACAAAACGCCTGCTGGGGGATGAACACCCATCTGTGGCAACTAGCCTGAACAATTTGGCATTCCTCTACAATTCACAGGGAAGGTACAGCGATGCCGAGCCTTTGTATATCCAAGCTTTGGAAATTGCTGAAAAACAGTTGGGGGAAAATCATCCCAATACAATAACCATTGGTGAAAATTTAGAATACTTGCGGCGGAATCGTCAGCCTTGATTCAAGAGAATGGTTGCTTTTGTCTCCCGTTGGTTTGAGCAAGTTAGGTAATCTGCAACGGCTGTATTACCCGCTTGGGATTTAAATTTTGGTCTAATTTTTAGAGTTAGTTTCTAATCATACAATGTCATAGCAAATGAAGTCAAGCAAAATAATACGATCGCAACCCCTACAACTACTTTTCTAAGATATGCTTGGCGAAGGGAGCGATCGCGATCGCTGTTAATATTTTTGTTTATTCTAGTTAATGAAGCTCTGAACTTCATTAATGAGGCTCTGAACTCCATTAATGAGCCTTTTAACTCCATTAATGAGCCTCTGAACTCCATTAATGAGTCTTTGATACTCATTAAAGAGTCTTTGAACTCCATTAATGAGTCTTTTAGCTCCATTAATGAGCCTTTGAACTCCATTAATGAGTCTTTTAGCTCCATTAATGAGCCTTTGAACTCCATTAATGAGCCTTTTATCTCCATTAACGAGTTTGTTTTCATTTATTAAATCCCCGACTTCTTCAAGAAATCGGGGATATAAATTTAGCTTAAGTACGTAACCTAGCATCCAGGTTTTTGGTGCGTTAGCCTACTAGCGTGTCAAGCTTTAAATGTTGGAATAGATTTTATTGTGGGATGGGTGTCCTCACCCGTCCGGGCGGGCAAGATGCCCACCCCACAAGAGTTTATTAATGCACTATTTTAGCCTTGTCACGCTTCTACGAAACTAAAAAATTGCAACTTCAGCACTATGGTTGAGCATTTCAGGGTCGATCGCAATACCTAACCCTTGAGCGACACTAAGACCATAGGAGACATCTGCTCTAAAAAAGTGGCAAAGTTGACGCATTTGGACATCTTGCTTTGCTTGGCTGAGGCTACCAACGATATTTTTGACAAGACGCTCTTGCTGTTCGGGAGTCATTAACCGATAGAGGTCGCCTGCTTGAGTATAATCGTCGTTTCCTTCACGATGATTGTAGCGATCGACGGTGGTATCCCCTAGATGGCTTGGTGGTTCTGCATAGGCTGGATTTTCTTTCGGCGTACCTTCAGCACTATTCGGTTCGTAGTTGGGAGCGCTACCACTGTTATTTCCCAAAGCCATGAAGCCATCTCGCTGGTAATGTCTCACTGGACATTTCGGCTGGTTGACTGGTAGTTGCTGATAGTTACCACCCAAGCGATACCGTTGAGCATCTGGGTAAGAAAAGATCCGAGCTTGAAGCATTTTGTCTGGGGAGAAGCTAACCCCAGGAACCACCGCGCTAGGACTAAAAGCGGCTTGCTCAACTTCAGCGAAATAATTCTCTGGGTTGCGATTTAGCTCTAATATCCCGACTTCAATTAAAGGATATTCTGAGTGCTTCCAAACTTTTGTCAAGTCAAAGGGATTATCGCGATGTTTTGCCGCTTGCTCCTCGGTCATCACTTGAATGCAGAACCGCCATTTGGGATAATCTTGTTGAGCGATCGCTTCAAATAAATCACGAGTCGCATGGTCGGGATCTTCACCTTTAATTTTGGCTGATTCTTCCTCTGTCAAGGTTTGATGTCCTTGCAAGGTCTTAAAGTGAAATTTACACCAAACGCGATCGCCCTGAGCATTAATTAAGCTAAAGGTATGACTACCAAAGCCGTCCATGTGTCGATAGGTTTTAGGAATTCCCCGGTCTGAAAACAGAATCGTCACCTGATGCAGTGATTCCGGACTCAATGACCAAAAATCCCATTTGGCGTTGTGGTCTTTACAATTGGTTTGGGGATTGCGCTTTTGGGTATGGATAAAATCAGGAAACTTCAGGGGGTCGCGGATGAAGAAAATCGGAGTGTTGTTTCCTGTAATATCCCAGTTACCTTCTTCTGTGTAAAACTTGAGAGCAAAACCTCTGGGGTCACGCTCTGCATCTGCTGAACCCTTTTCTCCACCAACCGTAGAAAAACGCAGCAAAACTTCTGTTTTCTTACCAATTTCAGAAAAAAAGCTTGGCTTTGCTGTAGCGTGTAATGTCATTAGTAACCGTAAATGTACCGAAAGCCGCCGCACCTTTGGCATGAACAACTCTTTCCGGAATACGTTCTCTGTTGAAATGAGCCAGCTTTTCTAACAGGTGAAAATCCTGAATTAATACAGGGCCCCGCGCCCCCGCAGTTAGCGAGTTTTGGTTATCCCCAACAGGAATACCATCAGCAGTTGTCAAGTTTTGCGGTTCTGTCATAGCTTAAGAACTTCTCCATTAAATTAGTGAAATTGCCCACAGTATATTTTAGTCAGTAGATAAACGGATGCCTACTGACTAAACTCAATAAATCATAGTCATTTCGAGTTCATATATAAAGCATACTCGAAATGACTATGATTTGCCAGCAATTTTTTTGTATTTTTAGGATCTCTTAACTTCGCAATTTATTAAGGTTGTCTTCAAGATGTATAGGAGTGGTGACTTTTGACTGGGCATGGGGCATGGGGCATTGGGCATTGGGCATTGGGCAGAAGAGGCGGAGGGGCAGAGGGGAAAAACTCATCTCCCCAGACCCCAACTCCCCACCTCCCCAACTCCCCATCTCCCCATCTCCCCATACTTCGGCTCCGCTCAGTACAAGTCTCCCCACCTCCCCTACTCCCTACCCAAATGTTTAAGAATCAACGAACAAACATCCGTCGGTTCAATGATGTCGCTATCAACTAAGTGAGTTTGATGGCTGATAAATAACGGCCCTTCGTTTGTGGAGGTGGTTATATGACCGTGAGAACCACGCACTATGGAAGCATCCAGAGGAATCACATCCATGAGGTAGCGAAAACCAAGTTGTTTCTGTAGTAACTTGAGAGCGATTTTTCCTTGAGGAAATTTAATTTGGGAATCGAGGAAAAGCTCTACAGGATCGTAACCGGGTTTGCGGTGAATATCTACGGTTCTGGCAAAATCAGGGGCTTTGTTGTCGTCGAGCCAATAATAATAAGTAAACCAGGTATTAGGCGCGGCGATCGCCACTAATTCTCCAGATCTGGGATGATTGAGATGGTAGGCTTGTTTACCTTGTTCATCTAATACTTGGGCTACGCCTTGAGTTGCTTCTAAAAGCGATCGCACTTTGGGAATGTAGGCTTGGTCATTCACGTATACATGGGCAATTTGGTGATCGGCCACAGCAAAAGCAATACTAGCACCAAAATCGAGCAGTTCTCGCCCCAATTCTTCCCGCACTGCAATTAAGTTATTTTCCCGCAGGATGCGGTTTAAATGTACTGCTTGATTAACAGGAGTAATGCCATACTCAGAAAGAATAATTACCTGAGTATTTCGTGCTTGATAATATTCAATTAACTCTTTACAAACACCATCAATTTCGAGTAAATCTTTTTGAATGCCCTTTTCATCTTGCCCAAATTTTTGCAAACAATAATCTAAATGTGGCAGATAAACTAGTGATAATGTGGGGCTATAACGTTCTTCAATCCATTTAGCAGAATTAGCAATCCATTGACTAGAATTAATGGAAGTTTTTGGCCCCCAAAAATCAAATAATGGGAATTGACCTAAATCAGATTGAATTGGCGATCGCACATCACTAGGATGGGTATAAATATCAGGTAGTTTTCTCCCATCCGCAGGATACATTGGCCGTGGTGTAATGGCATAATCCACCGAAGAATACATATTGTACCACCAAAAAAGATTGGCACAAGTGAAATTTGAATCGATGGATTTAGCAATTTCCCAAACTTTAGGAGCTTGTACTAATTTATTCGATTGTCGCCAAAATTTGACTTCACATTCATCTCGAAAATACCAACCATTAGCCACGATTCCATGTTCGTTAGGCAATTTTCCTGTTAAATAAGTAGCCTGGACAGAACAAGTTACAGCAGGTAGTACTGGTTTGATTGGAACTACTTGACCTTTGGCGGCCCAAGTAGATAAAAATGGTGTATTCTTTCCCAGTAAACTAGGTGTTAATCCTACAACATTTAAAACAACAGTTTTTTTCATAAACTTAATTTACTCAGTGTTTGCTCACAAACAATCAGAATTGTGAATTTGATAGCGATTTTTTGTTAAGTGAGTAAGGATAATATTTGGAAACGCATACCGCCGTTAGGCGTTCCCGCAGGGTAGGGACGCAAAGTAAGGCGCAGAGGTACGCAGAGATTTACACTATGGGAGATTAGGAAATGCTATAATTTATGAATTCTGAGTTTTTTCCTAATTCTTTTAATACCCAATCATATTCCCGCTCAATGGAAGTCAGTAAATCTATTTTCATTTCTGGTGGTAAAACATCCCATGTGTAAGTTTCAATTTCTAAATGCGAACAAGCATGATTTGTTTGCAGTAGATGTAAAACAGTAGCAATATCATCTTGGGTAGACTGCAAAATTTGATAATCACGAATAAAAATTGGAACGTGGAAATGAGTACGCCATTCTTGAGCTAGAGATTGCTCTAAATGAGGTAATGCAGTCACTAAATCTGGATAGTGATGTAGCGTACCATCAGTGCGATGTTCGATTACTTGGTGAAGATAGGTAGATTCTGCAAAAGGACGTAAGCGTTCAACAATTAAACTACGTTTTTCAACTTCAGGGGGAATTTCTACTTGAATTGCTGCGCTGATTTGAATTTTACCAATTTTAATTCCTGCTGCTGCTAAACGCCTAAATACGGAATTTGGTTCTTCGTATTCAACTGAAAAATGGCAAGTATCATAACAAAGTCGGATATGTTCTAATAATTTAGTTTCTGCTAAACTTTGTTCGATATTTAATTTTTGAGATAAATAATTACCGCCAATAGGCAATAACCAATTTTGAAAAAAGTCAATTACTTCTGATGTATTTTCAATTAAGCCATCTGGTTCTGGTTCTAAGTCGATATGTAATAATGTTCCTGTTTGTTCCCAGATGCGGATTGTATTTTCAACAACTGATGCCAAATTTAAACAACTCTTTTTGATAACTGAATCGCGAGTTGCTTCGTCTTCTCCCCACCAAGGTTTATAGGATAAGGGCAATGTAGAAATACCGCCATCAAGTCCTTTGGGTAAGAGAGTTACTAAAATTTGTGTAAGATTTAATGTGTAGTCCAGTCGTTCTTGTGTAGACCAATCTGGTGCATAAACTTGGTCTTTTACTACTTGTCTGTGGAACCCTCCATAAGGAAAGCCATTTAAGGTAAAAACATATAAATCCTGCTGAGTTAACCACTCTTGGAATTGAGCTAATTGATTATTTGCTAAAAGTTCTTTGGCGGCTATATCTGCTAACCTCAAACCAATACCGAAAGGTTCCGTGGGCGATAAACGTGATTTGAGTTCGGGAGTATATTTTTGGAGATTTGCAAATACTTCTACCCAGGTTTCACCGGGATGAATATTGCTGCAATAAGTTAAATGGAAGTTGTTGTTTGTAATTTTCATTTTCTACATTCTGTATTTATTATTTGCTTAGGGAGGGAACAGGGAACAGGGAATAGGGAATAGGTAAGAAGGAATCAAAGTGTACTGAGTTTTTTCAAAAATTAAATACGAATCCTATAAGTTTCTTTGAGCTTCTGCGTGAGATTTTGACAATTGTGTAGAGTGGATTTTAAGTAACAGCAAATATTTGTGCTAATTTCATCGAAATTGGTAGCAAAATCAAAACTGCTAAACCGTAATACAAACCTGCAAAACCAGATGCAACAGTGGCGTCTAGAACAATTAGAGACAATACACCGATTTTTACGGCATTGCGGATATTTTCTGGTAAAGGTTCGCGGGCGGCTTTGATGAAATTAGGTAGGATGCGGATAGCTAAGAAAATTGCAAATGGTAAGGCAGCGATCGCTGTATACTCCGGTAAGATTCCTAATGCTAAAATTGCCGTCAAAACTATTGCAATTAAAATTAGTGCTAAGACTCCTGTAATCTTTTTTCCCCCGTGAACTTCCCCCTGACTAATGGCGGTAATAGCCGCAATATAAATCACAGGAATCAGTGTTAAATACCAACGTTCTGCAATAATTCCTGGGACAGCACTGACACCTAATAATAAATTACTGCCACGGCACAAACCCATATTCAGCGGCCCAAAAAAAGGATGATGTTTGGCAAGGGAATTATACAGCAGTGCTGAAAGGGTAATGAAGATAGCGATCGCCCCACTCAGCCAAGATACTTGAAAAGCTGCTCCGATACCAATGGCAAACAGCAAACTACCTAATAAAGTCGCATTTTTCAACGACACCCGACCGCTTGGTATTGCTCTATTTGGTCGTTCTTTTGCATCTAAATCAGCATCAAATACATCATTAAAAACGATGCCACCGCCGTATAAACCAGTTGTTGCTAATAACAACCAAGCTAATGGAATTAAAACTCCAAAATTAGCCTCACCATTAATTAATTTAATCAAAATAATTCCCGAACCAGAAGCTGCAAAACCAACCAAAATATCAGCCCAAGCAGTAACAATATTAGCCGGACGCATCAATTCCAAATAACCACGCCAGCTTTGAAAATTCCAGCTTGCAACATTCACTTATCAGCCCCCCGAATTTTGGATTTTAGATTTTAGATTTTAGGTTTTGGATTGTGAGAATGACTGCCTTGAAAATAGGGAGTAGAAATACAAAGATAATAAGTCATCAGTCATCAGTCATCAGTCATCAGTCAACAATCAACACTCCCAATTTTCTATTCAATCAACACCGAAAGCGAATTAATACCTGGTTCTTGTCCTCGCAACACAGAATTACCATTAAATAGCTGACGCTGGTCGATGGATTGAGGATCGAGCCAATCTGAGGCTTGCATTTGTCCGGTTTGACTGTAAGCAGCTAGGGCATTTTCATAACAAACTGCTCGCACGTTTTCTTCTGGAATGCCACTTTCTAACATCAACTTAGCGGTTTTTGGTACTGCTAATGGATCGCTAATTCCCCAATCAGCACTACTATCAACAATGATGCGATCGCATCCATATTTACGAACAACTTCTACCATCCTGGCGTTACCCATTTTTGTTTGGGGATAAATCGTAAAAGCTGCCCAAAAACCTCGTTTTAATACTTCTTCAACAGTTTCTTCGTTGTTATGGTCGATAACTACTTGTGATGGATCTAAACCATATTCAATACATCGATCCATACTCTTACTTGCACCCGCTTTTTTATTACGATGAGGAGTATGAATTAGCACTAACATATCGAGTTCTTTAGCTAATGCTAACTGTTGACAAAAATATTTATCTTCTGCTTCTGTCATGTCATCGTAGCCAATTTCGCCAATAGCCACGACTCCTTCTTTACAAGCATAAAGCGGTATCAGTTCTAAAACTTCTGCCGCCAGTGCTTCATTGTTAGCTTCTTTAGGATTTAAGCCAATTGTGCAGTAGTGCTGAATGCCAAACTGACTAGCACGAAATCTTTCCCAGCCTACTAGACTGCTGAAATAATCTTTAAATGTGCCGGCATGGGTTCGGGGTTGTCCCAACCAAAACGCTGGTTCAATAACGGCAACAATGCCATATTCCCGCATTACTAGGTAATCATAAGTAGTACGGGAACACATGTGAATGTGAGGATCGATAAACATCATAGGTTTAGGGAATTGGGCATTGGGCACTTGTACTGAGCGTAGTCGAAGTATGGGGCATGGGGCATTGGACAGTCAACAGTCAACAGTCAACACTCAACAGTCATCTCCCCCACTTTCTTTACATTTACACGCTAAAACTATTCCAAGTCAGGTTACCCTGCTCTATGGATGACTGTAAATCTGGATAATGGGAAAGTAATATTTGCGCTTGGGGTAAACCTGATTCAGCACAAGCTAAGGCTGCTGCTTGTTGTTCGGCGATATCGCCATTAATCAGGACTTTTTCTAAATCTGCAACGATGGCACTATCAGCAAATTTACCTACAGGTCGCCAAAGTTCTGGGGTAACTGACCGTTTAGCAGCCCAGCGTTCGTGGGCATAGTCTGTCAACATCTTTGCTAATTCTGGGTTAGCGCGGCTATCTAGACCCCAAATTAAATGCAATGGACTACCGACAAACACCGCTTTCAACACCATCTGATTCCAAGCGCCATTATCTAAGTAATTCGCTGGATAGGGATTGCGTAGTGCTACGGCTTGGAATACGTTGATCATGTTGCTGCGAATTCCCTCAGCAGCACGCTGACGGTGTAATTCTGGATGTGGCAACAGGGGTAAACTTTGATACAGTGCAACTAACTCGCCCATGTCGGCACTAGAGAAAAGTTTATCGAGCGATCGCACATAACTCTGGGCATCATCGTGGGGTAAAGCTAAAACCAAGAGTGTGCGCCCTGCTCGATCTACAGTCCAATTACCAGGATTCCAACCAGGAATTGCCTCCTGTGCTGCTTCCAAATCTTCGGATGTTAGCTGCAAATTCTGTTTACCCAGGTAACGCGGCACAGCACTAAAAGATGTAAAAAACACTCGCTCAGCAGCACCGCTAGCGATGTGTGCCTGTTTCTGTTCCAGCCAAGCAATACCTGTCTGAGAAACAAATTTTAGTAACCACTGATGTAGTAACTTGTTTACTTTACTCATGATAAATTTCAGGAGAAGTTGCCCAATTTTTTTGAGCGACAACTATGTATAATATCTAGCATTAAATTTGATACTTTGTTCTTCAACCAGTTATATAGTATATTACTTAGCTAATAACTTCATTGAATCTATAAAATAAATAGAATTTGAATAAGATACTGTAAAGATGTGATTTTCAATTGATAAAACCCTCATTTTTCTTACGGAAAAAAATTACATTGTTGTGTAATAATGGTGATACCAACTGTCAAACTTAGACATCACGTTTAAGATATATTTAAGTACAGCGATCCAGAAATTTGCCAAATACCATAATTTGAAACTTTATTCAACAATGAATAATAGCGCTGTCAAGCAATAAATTACTAGCTGTGATTAGTTAGTAATCATTGTGATTTTTGAAATGCAAATTTATTTGTATTTCAAAAATTGCTAGTCATCTGAGTTCCAATACTGCCTAAAATTAAAATTAATTAATAACTAATAATATTTCGATATGGCTATTAAACAAAAGACTGCTCTGAATCTGCAACCCATTAATCAATATGTGCAAGTAAGCTTCAAATATGACGTTCATTTTACTAGGGGTTTGTTTGAATTAGATAATCTTTTATTGGCACAAGTGATTGCAGGTAATGAGGAAATAACTCCCAAACGAGTACTAGTAGTGGTAGATGAAGGAGTTTTAAATTATCAAAATGCATTGCTCAAAAAAATAGCACTTTACGGTCAGTGTTATGCAGATGTCATTACTTTGACTGGCGAACCAATCATCGTTCCAGGTGGAGAAGCTGTGAAGAACGATTCTAGATTTATAGAGCAAATTCACCAGCGCATTGATGCAGTTGGATTGTGTCGTCATTCCTACGTATTAGCAATTGGAGGTGGAGCCGTATTAGACATGGCAGGATACGCAGCAGCAACGGCTCATCGAGGAATTCGGCTGCTACGAGTACCGACAACAGTATTAGGACAAAACGATTCTGGTGTCGGGGTTAAAAATGGAATTAATGCCTTTGGCAAGAAAAATTTTCTTGGCACATTCATGCCACCTTATGCTGTATTAAATGACTTTGATTTTATTACTAGCCTTGACGATCGCGATTGGCGATCGGGTATTGCAGAAGCGGTGAAAGTAGCACTAATTAAAGATGTAGATTTCTTTAATTTTATTATGACTTATGCCGATAGATTAGCTAATCGAGATATGGAAATTATGGAAAAGCTAATCTATCGTTGTTCCCAGTTGCACTTAGAACATATCGCTGGGAGTGGCGATCCTTTTGAAATGGGTTCATCGCGTCCTTTAGATTTTGGACATTGGGCTGCTCACAAATTAGAACATTTAACTAATTACAGTTTACGTCATGGGGAAGCTGTGGCCATTGGCATTGCTTTGGATACAACTTATTCATATTTAACAGGGCGACTTTTACAATCCGAATGGCAAAGAATTCTAGTTACACTTAAAAAATTAGGCTTTACTTTGTATGTATCGGCACTAACAGAACAACTAGATAATCCAGACCATCCTAACTGTATATTTAGGGGTCTTACCGAATTCCGCGAACATTTAGGAGGCAAATTAACAATCACCCTTCTAGAAGGAATCGGGCAAGGCATAGAAGTCAACGAAGTGGATTTATCTTTCTATAAAGATGCTATTTCCCTACTACAAGATTGGGAAATTTTGCGTTAAAAAGCGAAATTGGCCGTTAGAAACCACGTCTACACAGGCAAAACCCGCCTGCGCGGGTTCAATTCTCTTAGCATTCCCTAGGAAAGGCGGGCTTTGTTTTGTGTAGCCGCGAATTCTATTCGCCAAGGCTTAGAGTTTGTTTGAAAAGTGGTTAACTGTGATTTTAATTACCCCCCTTAATCCCCCTTGGTCAGGGGGAAAAAATAAAATCTAGTTCCCTCACCTTTATAAGGGGAGGGTTAGGGTGGGGTAAAAATATTTGATACATCAATCATGACTTTTCAAACATCCTCTTAAGTTGACTTTTAAATTTTTGTAAAAACTGGTAATAGAAAATAGGGATAAATCTATTCCCTATTTTTTCTAATTTCTAGAGTGATAAATTAGGAATTATGAATTACCAAAGGCTGATATTTAGGAATATTTTTTCCATCAATAAGATCATCTGATTGGGGATGGGAATTGATAATTTGCTTTAAAACCTGCATGAGGATACCTGGCTGAAAAAACGCACTAGGTGGTTTGAGTAAATTTATCACTTCCGAGAAAAGCTGATGAATTTCTGGACTGTTAGCTTGCAGTAGTAATAATCTATCCATATACAACTGCATAACTTTGCTAATCACATCGGGTTTTCCTCCCTCGGTAGCAGACCAGCGGAAGTCTTCACCTGTGGCCATTAACCAAGGTACAGAAATGGCTTTTCTTAGTTGCTTTTGAAAATATTGTGGGAAACCAATTAAATTACCTTGGGATTGCTGAGATAATCGTTTGCTTAAACATTCATCCAGAGTCAAAGCACCCAAAGCAGCGGTAGTCATACCTTGACCATAAACAGGATTGAAGGCACAAACAGCATCACCTATTACTATCAAACCTTCTGGTAATCGAGAAAGTTTTTCGTAGTGACGCAAATTATTTTCTGTGCGCCTATAGCCGTAGATGGGCGAGATGGGTTGAGCATCTTTTATGGCTTGATAGAGAATAGGCGATCGCAAACTCTGAGCAAAGTCTAAAAATCCAGCTTCGTCAGTTGGTGGATAATCTCGACTGACACCGGCGAGTGTGACAATCCAACGATTACCTTCAACTGGATACAATACAGCACTGCGAGTATCTTTTGGTGGTTTCGACGCGATTAACAAAAATTTCCAATCTGCCTGAAAACCCTCAGGAGGATGATACCAACGGCTGGCATAGCCTAAAAAAGAATTGACAACTGTTTGTTGCGGTGGCTGATAACCCAATTGCTCCAACCACTGTGGTGTTTGAGAATTGCGACCACTGGCATCTACGATTAAATTAGCGAGTATTTCGGCTTCGGGTTCGTTGCGAAAATTGACTCGTACTCCTGTAATGGTGGTTTTGTTGGCGTTAGACAGCAAGTTAGTTACCTGTGCTGCTTGCACAAATTCAATTTGGTCATTAGCTGCCAAACGACGACGGATAGTCCACTCTAAAAGATTGCGGCTAGAAGTGCAGCTAATTAAATGAGAAGGAAAGCGTGGTGCCCAACCGTTATAACCCAGCCAAGGACAATCTGCTATGGAGTCTAAAATCGGCGCTCCTGAATTCGTTAATTCTGCGATGATGCCAGGAAACAGCTGCTCTAATATCTGCTGACCCCGAATCAGTAAAGCATGGACATGATGAGCTTGGGGTATACCGTGACGTTGTTCTGGTTTTTCGGGAAAGCGATCGCGCTCTATGATGGTAACGTGATGAAAGTACTTAGTTAGTACTTGAGCTGTCAACAGTCCAGCAATACTTCCCCCAATAACAATAGCTTTTTTTTCTATAGCTGTAGGAATTTGTAAATCAAACATTTGAGATTTAATTGAGCTTGATTGTTATTTTCCTACACTTAACAAGACAATACAAAATAGTCAACCCCTGCGAGGCACTCCGCACATTTACACATTATCAAACCCAGCCCTTTGAATAGGGAATATAGCAGTCCTAAATAAGAAAGTGAAATCTTGCTGCTGTTGACCTTTGACAGTTAACAGTCAACGGTCAACAGTCAACGACATTCAAATTCGTGGATACAGTCCTATATTATTGAGGTAAATTCTATTCCCTACTCCCTATTTAAGTAACACTAGTAGTAAAGAACTTTTCTAAATTTCGCTTTTGAACAAAATTGAGATATTGAGGCGTAATTTCTGGAGTCAGCAATTCTATCATTAAGCGATTCTCAATCCAAAATTCAATGACTTCAAATTGACCCCGGTTACAATGCAGTACCCGCCATCCTTCCTGAGCTGCGATTTCTTCAATCTCTTTTTCACTAATAGACACACTCACTGCTGCGTGAACTGCATCATATGGGCTAAAATTTTGATTCTCACGAAATTGAACTTGTTGTTCGCCATCACCAGGAATCAACTCAGTTCCCAGGGGATAAACTTCAATTAATGTGCCTTTTTCATCCATAGCTATTGCTACATAGCTTCCAGGATGGGAAGGAAATGGAGCAACTTTTCCGCCCAATATTTTAGCTAAAACTTCGGCAACATGACGGGGATTATTGGCTGCAATGGAAATGTGATGAATCATTGGTTTTGCCTCCAAAATTTAGACATTTTATATTCAAAATCGTCCTCAATAATTTGTGAAATTTGACTGCTTAGGCTGTTATTTGACTACAGTCAACAGCCACCACTAATATTTTTCAAAACTCAAATAGGATTGCTATAGGAGTCTGATTTGATTTATGAAAAAATCTTATTATCTGTAGTGGCGTGTCTAGACTAAAGTTGTGCATTAGCTTTATTGTTTGGGAGGTGCTAAGGCGCAACTAAAAACATTGTTTATTGCAACATTTTAGCCTTGACATGCTAGTAGGGTGTGTTATGGCGTAGCCTAACGCACCTAAATCCTTTGGTACATGACGCCAAAGGCTAACGCAAGCCAGTTCGTTCAAGTCGGAAAACCCCCCCACACGACTAACTCCCCTATGTACATTTCTCCAAATCAAATATGAGTCCTATGGCGATGCACTTCAACTCTAGGAAAGATATCACAGTCTATCGGCTCACCAAATTTTTTGGTTTTCAATGAATTAAATTGTGGTAAATCAATTTCTTCGAGAGGTTTGAAAGGCCATGCTTTCTGACGCTGATAATAAGTAACATCATCGCCAGTCCAATTCGTAACTATTGCGCGTCGTTGTGTAGAAGATTTGTTAGTTACTGAGTGATGAATCGTCAGAAAATGATGAATTAAACAATCTCCAGCCTCCATATCCCAAGAGAGAATTTCGTGAGGTTCTGGTTCTACAAACCACGAAGGATTCGATCCCTCGCGTAATTCTCTGCCCCATTGATGAGAACCTTTGATATACTCTAATCGGCCATTTTCTTGTTTGACAGTATCTAGAGCCAGCCAAATTTTACAACACTGCCAACCTTGTACAGGCCAGTAAGGTAGGTCGTTATGCCATCCAATACGGCCATTTGCTTCCGGTTTTTTTACAAAAAAACCATCAGCTAAAAAATTTAATTTTTCCGATTTTAAAACTCCAACTGCAAGTTTTGGTAATGGAGATTCAAAAGCCAAAGCACGGAAATCAGCATCGACAAGCCATAAGCTACTGGCATGTTCCGCACTAGCTTCTTTTTTTGGTGTATTCTTTCCCTCTAAAGGGCCAGGGATTGATATATTTTTGTCAACTGCTTTTCGCATCCGTTCTATCCAGATGTCATCTAAAGCATTTTTGACGCAGATAACTCCATCTCGTTCAAAAGCTTCAACTTGTTGAGGACTAATTTTTGGCGTGTCTACCTTGAGCATTTTCTCTTTTTTCTGATTTTGAAATTCAACTATTTTGGATGGGAACTCCAAAAAATAAACAACAGCAGATGGTGGTTCACAGTCAACAATCAACAGTCAATAATAGCAATAGAATAAGTTTGTTAC
>Ga0314811_100115_pt1 | contig 14705 bp, 8 predicted proteins | sample STEome_7_FD_202340 | JGI IMG/M metagenome (GOLD analysis project Ga0314811, IMG submission 202340) | Metatranscriptome of soil surface biofilm microbial communities from soil inoculated with nitrogen-fixing consortium DG1, State College... ...
TATTGAATGGAACTAGCTGCTATTTTGGTGAGCCGTTGCCGGGAAATGCGAAAATAATGAAAATTCGTGTAACCACCATGAAATTTATTGGTATTGATTTAGGCTGGAAATCTCAACCAAGCGGACTATGCTGTTTAGGATGGATAGATGGACAATTGCAACTGCTAGATTTAGACCGCAAAGAAGCCATTGCAGATATCCTGGCATGGATTGATGACAGCGTACAACCAAAGGAACCAGCCATCATTGCTGTAGATGCACCTACCTTGATACCCAACGACACTGGAAGTCGCCTTCCTGATAAACTCACTCACAAGTATTTTGGTAAATATCACGCTGGATGCTATCCAGCTAACAAAAACTTACCCTTTGCCCATCGCACCATCAACTTTGGTTTAGAGTTAGAATCTCGTGGTTATCTACATGCACCCACCATCGAACCACAAAAACTTGGCAGATATCAAATAGAAGTCTTTCCCCACCCAGCAATTGTTCATCTGTTCAACTTAGAACGCATTCTTAAATACAAAAAAGGACGCCTTAGCGAACGCCGCTTAGAATTAATTAAACTGCAAAATTATCTTCTTCATATCCTCCCTTCCCTTTCTCCTCCTCTGCGTGTGTGCGATTCATTTGTGAAGGAAATTCCTACCACAGGTGCAGCCTTGAAAGCAACTGAAGATCAACTAGATGGGCTAGTTTGCGCTTATGTTGGTGCATACTGGTGGTATTGGGGAGAACAACGTAATTTAGTACTTGGCGATCGCACCACTGGCTACATTGTGATTCCTCAAAGAATTTTATCTTAAAATGAACGTTGGAATGTAGGATTCGATCTCACGCAGAGGCGCAGAGGAAGCAAAGGAGGAGTGTTAGATTATAAGGTAAGAAAGCTGCAAACCCAATCTATAGTTATTTTTACTAAGGTTTTATGCAAGGAGTTAGTTCTAATTTGAGTTTAAAAGAACTTTATGAAATTGATGAACATCTCTGGTTAGAGGAAACAATTAAGTTATTGAAAGCTAATAATTTAGAAGAATTAGATGTAGAAAATTTAATTGAGGAACTAGAAAATTTGGGACGGAGAGACAAAGCCAGAGTTGCTAGTTTACTAGAACAAGTTATTAGACATCTTTTATTGCTGCAATATTGGCCAGAAGAATCTCAATATAATTCTGGACATTGGAAAGCAGAAATTAGAAGTTTTAGAACTCAATTAAAGCGTAATTTGACAACTAACTTATATCAATTTTTAGAAAATGAATTACCTTCAATCTATGAGGATGCTTTGGGGTATGTTAATGAAAAAACTGAAGGCAAACTAAATAACTTACCTCAATCTTGCACTTATACCTTAGAACAGCTACTAGATATTAATTATCTACCTGAAATTATATAGAATAATAGGCGTTGCTGATTTTTAGCAACGCCTATTATTTAGTATTCAAAAACTATTTGGTAGTATTATTCTGCCCAAGCAATCAATCTTGGCTCATAAGGACTAGAAAGATGTTGATGTTTTGGTAATACCCGCAAAGACAAACCTTGTAAACCAGAGTTTGTATAGGTAATGTTAGCGGTGTAAGTACTCAATCCTTGGGAATCTTCCCCTTGGTAATCCATCACCACTGGTATAGCGTTGACAATATCACCATTGGCATCGATGGCACCTTGATATAACTCTACCTGTACATCATCATTGTTCAAAGTTGCCAAGTCAACTTTAGCTTTCACAGCCACAGTTTGGTTAACTTCAATATCTGCGGGTGTGGATACATCAATATCTTTGATTTTGATGTTGAACCAATGTTCGCTTAATTGTGCTTTCCAGGCGGCTAGTTCTTGGGCTGGGGCATAGTTATCAGCGGTGAGGATATGATAGCGATCGCTAGCTGGAAAATAAGCTCTTTGTGCATATTCTCCCACCATCCGCGCTGTGTTAAAGAATGGACAATTCAAGCGAATTGCATCTTTCATTTTGGCAACCCACGGCCGCGGTAAACCATCACTATCCCGATGTTCGTAAAATAAAGGTACAACTTCCTTCTCTAATAAATCGTAGAGGGCGTTGGCTTCTACTTCATCCTGATAGGTGGGATCGTCGTAATTTTCTCCGTGTCCAATTGCCCAACCGGTGCGGACGTAATCAGCTTCATCCCACCAACCGTCCAGTACGCTTAAATTCGGCAAGCCATTCATTGAGGCTTTCATCCCGCTGGTACCAGATGCTTCCCGCGGACGACGCGGTGTGTTTAACCAGATATCACAACCGGCTACCATCAACCGGGAAATGTGAATGTCGTAGTTGGGAACAAACACTATCTGCTTTTCTAAATGCTGTTCGCGGATAAAGTGATTGATGTCGCGGATGAGTTCTTTTCCGGGAATATCTTTTGGATGGGCTTTACCTGCAATCACAAATTGCACTTTTCGGTCTTTGTTGGCTAACAAAATCCGCTTGATGCGTTCTATATCGCGCATCCACAGGGTAGCACGTTTATAGGTGGCAAAGCGACGAGCAAAGCCAATGGTGAGAGCGTAGGGATCTAAAACTTCTTGGGCTTGGACAATTTCCGAGGGTGAAGCGCCGCGATCGCGTAAATGCTTGACCAAATGTTCTCGCACGTACAATATCATGTCTAAGCGGCAGCGTTCGTGATTCCGCCATAATTCTTCATCAGGTATGGCGTCCATCCTCTCCCACAATGGACTGTCCACTGGTGCTGATGACCAATTTGGCCCCAGGTAGCGATCGTATAACTCTTGAGTTGATTTGGCAACACAACTCCGAGCATGAACCCCGTTGGTAATGGCGGCGATGGGCACTTCTTCCACTGGCACTTTTTTCCACAAGCCTTGGAACATTTGCCGCGACACTACGCCGTGCAGTTGTGCTACGCCGTTGGAGAATGTTGCCATTTTCAACGCTAACACTGCCATACTGAAAGGCGCGGATAAATCACCTGTATTTTCGCGTCCCAGTCCTAAAAATTGTTCTTTGGGCAAGTCAAAGATTTCTGCATAGTACCCCAGATAGTACAAAACTTTATCGGGAGCAAACAAGTCAATGCCTGCTGGTACTGGCGTGTGAGTGGTAAAGATGTTGCTGGAAGCCACTACTTGTTTAGCTTCGGCATAATCCAATCCTGCTTCCTGAATCAGCAGCCGGATGCGTTCTAGGGCGGAGAAGGCGGCGTGACCTTCGTTCATGTGGTAGGCTGTTACCTTCAACCCCAAGGCTTTGAGCATTTGCACGCCACCGATACCCAACATGATTTCCTGGTGGATACGCATGTCGATGTCGCCACCATAGAGTTGGTCTGTGATGTCGTGGTCGTAGGGGTTGTTGGGTTCAATGTTGGTGTCTAGCAGATATAAAGGCACTGCTCCCACCTGTACGCGCCAAACTCTGGCGTATACCTTGCGCCCTGGATAGTCTACTGCAATTCGTAGTTCTGAACCATCTGGATTGCGCTCTAGGTGTAGGGGCATGTTGTAGAAATCGTTGATGGGGTAGCGTTCTTGCTGCCAACCATCAGCATTGAGGTACTGGGCAAAGTAGCCTTGCTGGTAAAGTAAACCTACACCTACAAGGGGTAGTCCCAAGTCACTGGCAGATTTCAGGTGATCCCCCGCCAGAACCCCCAAACCTCCAGAATAGACGGGCAAACAATCAACAAGTCCAAATTCCGCCGAAAAATAGGCGTAGCATTCTTTAGGTTTATTTTCTCGTTGTTTCTGGTACCAGGTGCGCTCTTGCAAATAATCTTCTAACTGGCGGTTAGCTCTGTCCATTTGGGCGAGGAAGCCTTCATCTTCCACAACTTCCAAAAGTCGCGCCTGGGAAATAGTACCCAGCATCAATACCGGGTTATGACGGCTAGACTCCCACAAGTCAGGATCTAAGCGGCGAAATAAATCTTTAGTCTCAACGTTCCAATCCCAGTGCAAGTTATATGCCAGCCGCCGCAGCGGTTCGAGTCGCGGCGGTAGTGAGGGGGAAACATTGAATGTGCGAATTGGCTGCATAGGTTGGCAAGACTCCAAGTTTAGCTATGGTTATTGTTTACTTTCTTTACCAATGTTGCCAATTCTCTATAGCCTAGTTTGTGAAAAAACCATGACTTTGTTAAGCATTGAGAAATTTTCTTAACCTGGTTGCTAGAGTTTGCACCAAGGTATTTTTTATTCTATGCCTTACTTTTAGCCATATACTTGGCATATCAAAATTTAACCATTTACTGGCATGTATCGTTTAATATAGTTTGGTTTTCCAGAAATTATTTATATTTATTTTAGTATTCGTTTTGGGGATCAATTATTGATGCCTTAATAAAGATGGAGATATTATCATCTTGATTTCAATCATCAGAGAAAATTAATTATTTTTTAATAAAATTTTCCAGATATAAATGTATTGGTGAGGTTAATCTATATCTATAAATTATGCGATCGCATGAAATTATTTGATTGCGTTGCAAGTTGTTGCTAAGAAGAACTCTAGCAAAAAGTCAAGCAGAAAAAATGACGGGCAGCCACTTAGTATCAAACGTTGATACTACAATAGGAAAACAATTGAATCAATGTTATCTTATGCACCTAGTGAAGGTTGATCTTTAGTATTTTTTGACAAGGTAAGAGCTATAGCTGCTGCATAAGCAATCTCGGCTGCAACTTGATAAGCATGTTTAATACTCGATGAGGCGTCCTTGGTTTTGGGAACAGGAGAAGCTTTTTTGCGTCGTGATTCTTGCTTGACATCACCTGCAACAACAGATCGCTGGAGTAAGATCCAAGCATCGAGATCTTCGGAATCATAATCACTTTGAATTAGCGATCGGATTTCATCTTCAGCTACAATACTCAGATGACCAGTAGCTAGAGCTTCTTCTACAATTTGTTTAATTAAAGCCATAATTTAGACCAAGTGTGTGAGTTAAAAGCGATACCTCAATTTCTGCAATTGCATCTTGCCTTGTCAGCTTTTCCCTGAAAATGGGATGCTTTTTAGCTTTCCATAAAATTTATAACAACCAAACCCAAGCACGCATCACCCACTCGGCTCACCCACTTGGGTGATTTACAAATTTTGAGATCTAAGTAACAGGGAAGAAGCTAATTTTTGGCTTTTTGTCTTTTCCAAAAAGAGGGTGTAATTTAGTATAGTAGATATCATTTTCAACTTAACGAAAACTAAAAATTTTTTTATAGTTGAGTAAAGGTATAAATATTATTAGTCATTAGTCATTGGGCATTTGTCATTAGGCATTAGGCATTTGTCTTTTGTCCTGACTCTACGTGGCTCGTCACTGTGCCCCGCATCACTACTGCTGAATTAGTTCGTAAAAAACTTAGCTGATTTTGATAATTTTTATCAGTAAATCGCCTGAAAATTAACTTATTTCAGAAAGATTGCTCCACTAAAAATAAAATGTGTTATCGTTAAAAACAATTGTAATTAAAAGCCATTTATCTAATTGATTAGAATTAATTGATGAAGATAAATTGGTTAGTCTGTAAATCATCCGTGTGCAACATGATTGGAGCAGCATACTCTAGAAATACGTTGCAAGAAAGCCGTCATAGCAGTCGGGGAAGCGCTTACTTGTTTGCACCGATGGTTAACTTCAATGTGATGGCTGATGTGGGAGATAATCCACCTTAAGTTGGCTTGAATTTGGGCAGAATAACCCATCAAAATCCAACATTAATTACATATTCTGCTAGACAGAAATTGTCAAATGTATTTTTGTTGCCAAATAGCTTGTAGAACTGAGTTGTTTGAAGACACTAAAACAGCCTGAGAATAAATAACTTCCAGGTAAACAACTCGATGTGTAATTGTGTAACAAGCTTTGAAAATTTTTTGCCCAAGAACTAAAAAAGTATTCTCATCTCAATTAATAAATATTCCCATCAGACAATTTATATAGTCTGAGCTTTGACTCTGCAATGCTTTGAGTTGTTTTGTGAATATTAGTCTCTTGAAAAATCAGCACAACTTTTGCATCAGTTGACTGCTGCAAAAGCCTCAAGGGACAAAAGCGATGGTGTATATCAGTTGGGCAATCATACCGCATTAAAATTAAAAAATTGCTTGCATAGTTAAAGCCAGACTTTGGTGATTCCAAAATGGAAAATCATCTAAAAATGCTGGGGAATATAGTAATACCATTAATTTAAATCAGGTATTCAGACATACCAATATTAATGATATTGGTACGAGATTAGGATACAGCCCAAAAAAGCTTCAAAACCTCAACAACCATTGATTGAAGAGATATGTAACCATGTACAAAGACCAGTATTTCTCCAAACTTCAGCGCGCCCAAGAACTATTAGTAACTACAATCTTCGGAGATTTGCCGACACTCCTTTTCGGGTCAAAGTTGCGAAATTTAGTGTATCGTAGTATTTTCGCGAAAATAGGCAGCCCAGTTTATATTCAAAATGGTGTTGAATTGAACAGCGCTTATTGTATTGAAATTGGCAATGGAGTATATATTTTCAAAGGCGTGCGCTTGGACGCCAGCGGACACAAAAACAATAGAATTTATCTAGCAAACAGAGTGGCCATTGAACGTTACGTTGATATTGGGTGTTTAGAAAATACGTATATACATATTGATGAAGATACGTTTATTGGCCCCAACGTCTGTATTGAAGGGCCAGGAGACATTAAAATTGGCAAACACTGTATGATTGCTGCCCACTCAGGAATATATGCTAATAATCATAACTTTGCCGATCCAATGCGACCAATAAAATCCCAAGGTGTGACTCGCAAAGGAATTGTGATTGAGGATGACTGTTGGTTAGGGCATAAAGTCACAGTATTAGATGGCGTTACCATCGGTCAAGGCAGTGTAATTGGTGCAGGAGCAGTGGTAAATAAAGATATTCCTCCTTTCTCCGTTGCTGTAGGTATACCTGCACGAGTAATTAAAAATCGAATTGGTAAGGAACTGGCAATAGTTCAGGATAAGTCAGGGTGATGACTGATGACTGTTGACTGTTGACTGATGACTGATGACTGATGACTGATATCAACTCTACTTTTTTGGGAAACTTATATTGTTAGTCAACGTCTTGAAAATAGCCAATCTCTGAGTTATTTTTTAGAGACAACTAGCAAGTCAGACACGCACCATTTTCAATAAACTTGGACATTGGGAGTGTTGAGTGAGGAATTAGGAGTTAATATTATGGTCTCTGTCCCTCGTCTTCCCAGTCTCTAGTCCCCAGTCCCAGTCCCAATCCCCAATCCCCAGAATCTCGTCTCAAAAAGGGACGAGATGTGGGTAATATAAAGTAGCTACTTTTTCTGCATGGCAGATACCGAAAGAAAAGCTCTCTTTGTCATACCCGTTGGAGATGTTTGTATGGTGACTTTAAAAATCGTTGTTTATATTGTTGTTGCCTTCTTTATAGGTATTTTCGTCTTCGGATTTTTGTCGAACGACCCAGCTCGTAACCCCGGCCGTCGGGACTTGGAGTAAAAGAGCGATAAATTATCCACAACTTTGGAAGGCGGAAAATACTCAACGCCAGGGAAACTTACTAGGTTAAAGTTAGTAAGTTTCCTGCTCCAAGTAGCAGAAGGCGACAGTCGAAAGGCAAAATGTATATTCATGCTTTTGTTCGCCATTTGGCTGTTTGTTAGCTCGGTTTTGCTCAAATATGCTTCATCCTGTTCTGCCGCCCGATCCGCCTCCTATTATTGAACCTTTACAAATTGCCGATCCTGTCTTATCTGCTAATGATACTAAGTCTGCTTCAGCTCTCAAGACTGGAACACACTTAAATACAGATAAATCCAAGCATGACAACGATTTGGCTCAGTTGGCGATCGCCGATGACATTAAAAGTTATCAGCGATCGCCAACTCCCCTTGATTCAACTGCTGATGAACAGCTACTTGCCGAAACTCCATCTCCACCCAATCCACCAGAAACTTTCCCTCCAGAATTTTCGTCTGGTAACGCTTCCCAAAGTGCGGCACTTCTGGGGGAATCTTTAGAAGTTGGTTATCCAACGCAGCCAGTTCCAATTTTTGATGTTGGTGAAAAAGGGCAGCCTCAGGCCTCTAAAGAATTTGAACAGCCATCGTCCAATACCGACTTTAGCAATCAAGAAAAACAAACTGCATTAGACTCTCCCACCCCTGTTTCCGTATCCCAGGGTCTCCCACTCTCCGCGTCTCCCACTCCTGTTTCTCCATCAAATTCTCAATCAGTACAAAATTTAATACAATTTAAGTCTCGCAACCCAACAAATAAACTTTCTGCCCCCTTCACTGTAGAATTTTATTCTCAAACCCAAACACCAACACCTACGCCACAAACGCCAGCTACTACCCCGCCAACTGCTGCACCGAGAATTGTAGAAGTAACTTCAGATCGGCAGGAGTATGACGAACAACGGCGGATAATCACGGCTGTTGGTAATGTGGTTGTGCGATTTGATGGAGCGGTGGTAGACGCCGATCGCCTACAAGTCAATTTGGATAACTTAATTGCTGCGGGGGAAGGTAATGTAACTCTCACACGGGGCGATCAAGTACTGCGGGGACAACGTTTTACCTATAACTTTGTTCAAGATAGCGGGGAAATGCTCAATGGCAGGGGAGAAATTTACATACCCTCAGCCAATACAGACTTTGTTTTCTCATCCACAGACATCACCGCAGGTGGAGTACCACAACGTCCGCCGAGCGATCGCATAATAGCCAATCAGCCGCTTTCAGGTGTCAGCAGCCCTGGAGGAATCGATATCACAGTTGGCGCTGGTCAGACAGAAGCTAGCAATCTCCCTCCTCCAAAAGCTGGGGGTGCAGTCAAACGGCTGAGATTTGAAGCTCAACAAATTGACTTCTATCCCCAAGGCTGGCAAGCAAGCGATGTCCGTATCACCAACGACCCTTTTTCTCCCCCAGAACTAGAGTTGCGTGCAGATAAAGTCACTTCGACGCGGGAATCACCCTTGGTAGACCGCATCCGCACGCAGGGACAGCGTTTAGTATTAGATCAAACAATCTCTTTACCAATTCCCGTAAATGAGCGGACAATTGACCGTCGAGAGCGGGATGTTACACCCTTTATAGTCTCTCCTGGCTACGATAAAGAAGACCGGGGTGGTTTCTATATTGAGCGTGGCTTTCGAGTCATTGATACAGACCAGACACGCTGGACAATTACGCCTCAGTTATTTGTACAAAGGGCTATAGAAGGAAACGAGAACTTAAGCGCAATATTTGGTGTCAGAACCAGGATAAATTCTGTTTTGAGTCCGCGAACAGTAATTCAAGGTACTGGAGAATTAACTAGTTTTGATTTTGACAATATAGAAAACAGTTTCCGGGCAAATTTGGGATTGCGCCAAATAGTGGGCGATCGCCTTCCTCATCTATTGAATGTGCAATATAATTACCGCGATCGCCTCTACAATGGCACCCTTGGTTTTCAAGACGTTCAAAGTAGTTTTGGTGGTTTAATTAGCTCTCCTGTAATTCCTTTAGGGAAAAGTGGCATCAACCTCAGCTATCAAGCAAGTGCCCAATATATCGATGCCAATACCGATCGCCTAGACTTACTAGAACCAGTGCGGGAAAACAATCGCATCTCACTAGGTCGCCTACAAGCCAGTGCTGACCTCAGTACAGGGTTCCTACTGTGGCGGGGAAAACCATTACCACCGACATCCAGTGAAGGATTACGATACACAGCTACCCCCGTAGTTCCTTACTTGCAAGCGATCGCTGGCGTCACGGGCACCACCAGTTATTACAGCAATGGAGATAACCAAAGCACCCTAACTGGTAGAATTGGCTTACTAGGGCAAATTGGTAATTTTTCTCGACCCTTTTTCGACTATACTGCCTTTAATATTAGTTATTCTCAAGGTTTAAATAACGGATTATCGCCTTTTTTATTCGATCGCTCCGTTGATAATAAAATATTGACTGCTGGCATTACCCAACAAATTTATGGGCCTCTACGCTTAGGTTTTCAAACATCAATTAACTTAGATACAGGTAAAGAATCTAGCACCGACTACATTGTGGAATATAGCCGCCGCACCTATGGCATTACCTTGCGTTACAATCCGGTACTGGAACTAGGTGCTATCAACTTCCGAATTAGTGATTTTAACTGGAATGGTGGCACCGATCCATTTTCGGAAATTAAGCCCGTAGTCGGTGGAGTCCAACAAAATTATTAATCAAAAGGGGCATTGGGCATAGGGAAGGGGAAAGGGGAAAGGGGAAAGGGGAAAGGGGAAAGATTAAATTTATTCCTTTTCCCTTTAACCTTTAACCTTTTCCCCTATCTCCCCATCTCCCCATCTCCCCATCTCCCCATCCCCCATTCCTACAATTCCGGAGTTAAAGGCAAAATAACTGTAAATGTAGTACCGACATTAACTTCACTTGTAAAGCTGATTTGACCTCCGTGAGCATCAACGCATCTTTTAACAATCACTAACCCCAACCCTGTGCCTTGAATTGATTGGACATTGGAGGCTCGGTAGAATGATTCAAAAAGTCGGGCTTGGTCTGCTTGCGGAATACCAATGCCTTGATCTTGAATATAAAAAATTGCGACTTTATCCGTAGGATCGCATATTAAATCGAATTGGATATTGCCTCCTCTGGGAGAATATTTGACTGCGTTTGACAGTAGATTTCCGAACATGTAATGTAACAGCCGTTCATCCATTACAGCGTTCGTATTCTCACTATGACAAGTAAAAATAATTTGACTAGTACTATTTATAAGGGTAGAAAAATCTTCAATTAGTTCTCTACATAATTGTTCTAAGTTAATGGGAGCAGGATTACATACCAGTCTTCCTGCCTCCGCATGACCCATAAATAGTACTTCTTCCATGAGTTGGTTCATGGATTGCACAGCACCTTGAATGCGTTTTAAATAGGTGCGCCTTTTAACATCTGTCAAATGCGAACCTTGGAGTTCTATCAGTTCTACTGCTGTTTGAATAACTGTTAGGGGATTACGGAATTCATGAGATACAGTGGAGATAAATAAAGATTTTAGACGGTTGAGTTCTTGTTCTTTTTGTAATGCTTGTTCTAGCAATTGTGCTTGACGGCGTTCGCTAAGATCCCAAAAAACAACTACTACGCCATTTATCTGGTCGGGACGCCGCCTCAGTGGTGAAGCACTATCCCCAATGGGAACTCTTTTTCCGTTCCTAGTAATTAGCGATGTAAATTCTCCCAAATAAACAACCTGTTGTTCTCGCAGTACTCTTGTAACTGGATTTTCTAAACTAGCTTCTGTAACTTCATCGACAATATGAAAAATATTTGAGGCATCATGGCCTAAAGCATCTTCTTGCTGCCATCCAGTTAGTGTTTCAGCCGCCGGATTCATGAATGTCACCATTCCTTGCTCGTTGGTGGCAATTACAGCATCACTCATGGAGTTTAAAACAGTTGCTAACTGGTCTCGATTCTCCCGTAGTTCGCGTTCTAACTGGTGTTTTAATAAACCGATTTCAATAGCTATTCTTAAATCTTTTGTTGTAAATGGTTTAACAATATATCCGAAAGGTTGAGTAACTTTTGCTCTTTCTAGAGTATTTTCATCGCCATAGGCAGTGAGAAAAATCACGGGAACATCTAGCTGTTGGCGAATATGAGCAGCAGTAGTAATACCGTCCATTTCTCCTTTGAGGATAATATCCATTAGTACTAATTCCGGTTGAGTTTCCCAGGCCTTAGCAATGGCAACTTTTCCGGAGGAAGCTGTACCTGTGACGGTATATCCTAGTTGGGTAAGTTGGCTGGCAATAGTTCTAGCCACAATCACTTCATCTTCAACGACTAAAATCCTAGCTTGAGGCATTTTATATTTACTAATCCAAAGTTAACTGTGTGAATTGGATTTTAAATACTGTTCCACCATCGCGTTCTAAAGTAATCTCACCTTCGAGTTGTTCTGTAACTAAGTCATACACTAAAGAGAGACCCAAAGAATCAGTATTTCTCCAATCTAAATTATCTGGTAAACCAATACCATTGTCTTGGATAGTCATCTCGATAATATTATTAAGATTTCGTAAAGTAATCTGAATTCTGCCTGCTTGTTGGTTAGGAAAAGCGTGCTTGAGGGCATTGGAGATTAATTCGTTAATTACTAGTCCACAGGCAATGGCTTGGTCGATATTCAAACAAACTGAATCTATATCAGTTTCTAAAGTAATTCTACCGGGAACTATCTGATAGGATATTAACAGGCTAGTTGCTAAATTATTGATATATTCACCAATATCAATTTTTCCAATGTTAGTGGAAGTATATAAATTTTTGTGAATGAGAGAGATTGACTCAATGCGGTTTTGGCTTTCTCTGAGAACTTTAATAACTTCTGGATCTTTAATGGTGTGAGACTGGAGTTGCAATAGGCTAGAGACAATCTGTAAATTGTTTTTAACTCGATGATGTACTTCTTTTAAAAGAACTTCTTTTTCAGCCAAGGCACTTCTGAGCTTGACTTCAATTTTTTGTCTTTGAATAAGTTCTGTTTGAGCTTGCTCAAAGATGCTAGATTGTTGAATGGCGATCGCCAACTGTACTGTCACTCCATCTAGCAAATCTAATTGATTTTCTTCCCACTCTCGAAATCGAGAACATTGATGAGCGATGAGTAAACCCCAAAGGTGAGAACCGGGGTTTTGAGAGTTTACTTCTAGTAAAATAGGCACAACTAAATTTGCTTTGACATCAAAGCGTTCTAATAGTTGAATATGACACTCACTTAGTCCAGCATTGTAAATATTAGCGTTGGCTCGTTTGCGTCCTTGGTAATACTCTATTCCTGCACCTTGTTGAAAACAAGTATCATGAATTTCTACGCCTAAAGAAACCGTCCATCCAGGCTCTACAGATTCTGCCATAATTGTGCCGATCATTTCTCGATTAAACTGATAAACTACCACTCGTTCAACCTTGAGCAAATCTCGCACTTCTTCAACTGTTGCATTGAGAATATCTTGCAGATTCAAAGATTGACGAATTCTTTGAGCAACAGTCCTCATCAATTGCTCCCGTTCCGCTTGAGCAATAATCGCCAGTTCACTTCGCTTACGTTCTGTGATGTCTTGTCCAATACCAATAATTTGACCATTTGGTAGATTAACATTAGTCCAAGATGTATCTAGTAAATTACCATCCCGCATTTGAATTCTAAAGTCACCCCACTTGCGTCGGGCAGATTGAATAAAATTAACCACATACTGACGATATTCGGGATTAGGACATAAAACTTCTAGAACATCAGAATTTTGAAAATCTTGCAATTTCCAACCTAAAACACTTTCCCATTCTTGATTCACCCACTGGAGTTCACCATTAGGATTAATCAGTGCAATCATCAAGGGCATATTTTCAAAAATTAACCGCAAAAATTCATTTTTTTCCTGTAGTTTAGTTTCGATATTTTTGCGATCATTAATATCATTAAATACTGTTAAAATCGCTGCTTCGTTATTGAAATTGACATATTGTAGTGAAGCGATCGCCCAAAAAGAAGTACCATCTGCTCTTTTTAATTGAAGTTCATAATTACGAATAGAACCATATTGATTTAAAGCTTGTAAAAGTGCTATTAAATCTGCTAAATCATGGTATAAATCTAATAAATATTTTTGATGAATTAAATTCGTTTGAGAAAATTGAAATGTTTTAATTAACTCTGCATTAGCATACAAAATTAATCCGTCAGACACGCGGGAAATAATTAAGGGAACAGGAATAGCTTCAGAAATTGCTTGAAATCTAGCTTCACTATCTTGAAGATTTTTTTCTATTCGTTTGTGTTCGCTAATATCTTTGATATTAACTAATTGAGCTTGATGATTAGCATAGTCTATTTTATGTGAAACAATTTCCACATCAAGCATCTGTCCATTTTTGCGACGATGTTGCCATTGTCCACAAAAATTTAACATAGGTTTTTCAGCTAAATATTCCAGCACAATAGGCACATCTTCTGGAGCGCTAATATCTGTGATTCGCATTTGTAAAAACTCTTCTCGCGAATAGCCATAGTGGACAATAGCAGCCTCATTGACATCTAAAAATCTGAGACTATGTTCGTCAAATACCCACATGGAATTAGGATTTTTTGAGAAAAGTAGATTAAAACTTTTTTGGCTATCATCCATGATTTTTGAGCGATGTAAATCTAAATGGATAATTATTTGTCGAGCCAAATTTTGTAAAGTAACTTGCTCCTTATTATTCAAATTTCGGACAACAAAATCAAGTACACAAAGCGTGCCTAATGCAAAGCCATCAGAGGTAATTAGAGGAACTCCTGCATAAAAGCGAAAACCATTATTTGATGCGACTAAGGGATTTGTAGCAAATCGTTCATCCTCCAATGTATCGGGAATAATTAATATCTGATTTTCACAGATGGTATGACTTCCAAAGGAAATGTTTCGCGGTACTTGTGATGTTGTAACTCCAATTTTTGATTTGAACCACTCGCGTTCTGCATCCACTAGAGTAATTAAAGCAATTGGTGTTTCACAAAAGTTAGCAGCTAATTGAGCTAGTCCATCAAAAACTACTTCTGGAAGTGTATCTAAAATTTGATATTGGTGAAGTACTTCTAATCGTTGGCTTTCATTTTCAGGAAATAGCATCAATCTTTAATTTTTATACTTAGTATCGA
>Ga0314811_100117_pt1 | contig 14298 bp, 15 predicted proteins | sample STEome_7_FD_202340 | JGI IMG/M metagenome (GOLD analysis project Ga0314811, IMG submission 202340) | Metatranscriptome of soil surface biofilm microbial communities from soil inoculated with nitrogen-fixing consortium DG1, State College... ...
AGATTTTTAATCACAATGCAAGGACAGTTAAGACATTTAAGACAGTTAAGCAAAAATTTAATAAATACTTAATTTTCGGTTTTTCGACTCATAAACTACCCTGATGGCAAAATATGGAATATGGATTCAGCGCCTATGAGTTGAAAAACGTTACTTTTTCAATGCTTGAAGATGTGTAGTGCGATCGCCCTTGCCAAAGTTATGTAAAGTTATATGTAGTGCGATCGCTTCTAAATTTTGATACCAATTCTGTATGAAGATGCGCCAAACTATATGAGGAAGGTAGACGCGGAGCGGCTACCGCAAAGGGCGCATTCGCGCAGCGTCTCGTCAGAGAAGGACACAAAGAAAGAAAGAAAATTTGGCGCAGCCCCACAAAGAAATGGTATTACCGAGTTGGCTGTAACCACTCTCAAATTCAACCAATGCCCCATGCCCCATGCCCCATGCCCAATACCCTATTCAGAACACATTTGCTGCATTGGAGGTATTTGCCGACACACTTGTTCAAAACCTTGAGGATTAATTTGTCGCCAAGCAATTAATCCCAGACTTGTACCCCCTGCAAGGAAAGCCAACAACCCCCCAAGCATTAGTAAACGTTTACGCAAAGCAGGTTTTTTAATTAAAGTTGGTGGAATTTCTTCTGGGGTTGTAGGGGTTGGAACTGGTTCCTCTGGAGTATTCAAATCTAAATCTAATTCTAGTGATTCTTGCGAATCTTCTATAAAAGAAATTGGTTCTTCTTCTAATTCTTGTAATTCTTCTTGTTCTTGTAGTTGTTCAATTTCTGGTTCTAGAACTTCAACTGGCGGTGTGGGAGTAACGGGTGCTATGTATTCTGGGGAAACACGGCAATAAGTTAGAACAACTGAGATATTATCACGCCCATTTTTTTCATTTGCTAGGTTAATCCAATTGCGGGCAGCATCTTCCAGTGTCACCATACCTGCAAATATAGGTTTTGTGTAATCGTACCAATATTGTTCAACCCAGTTGCGATCGCTTAAACCATCAGAACACAGCAATAAGATACCATCTTCTTCTAGGATGAAACGTTGAGTTGTCAGACGCAAAGATTCAGAATCTCTTGTTCCCAAAGCTTGAGTCAAGGCAGTAGCATCTGGTCTTAAAAGTGCCTGACGATACAAGCTTTTGGCAAAACGTACTTCCCGCGCTGTGACATCATCATCTATTGTTAATAGCTGACAATAATTTGGAGTAATCCAATAAGCACGGCTATCACCAACATGAGCTAAGTATAGTTCGTGGCTGTTGTTTGATGGCTGGCCAGAAATAGTTTCAATTCTTTGTGGAACTTGCACAGCCATGACAATAGTTGTGGCCATGCGTTCTCTGCCTTGACGTTTTTGTTCGTCATTGCGGGCACAAATCACATTATTGACCACTCGCAAGCTGGCTTCTAGCTGTTCTTGTAACAACTGTGGCGATAGAACTTGATTTTGTGCTGCTATCTCCGCCAACAAAACGCGAATTTGCAACTTCACAGACTCCACTGCCAAGCGGCTAGCAACTTCACCACCTTCATGTCCGCCAATACCATCGCAAACAATTGATAAGTGGGGTAGTAAGCGATCGTCGAAATCACTCAGTTCATTAGGATAACAAGAATCTTCATTTTGCACCATCACTTTCCCTGTATCCGTCAAGCCTACCATCTTCAGACTTAACGGTAACTCTGCCGCAGATGCTAATAATAAATTATTGAGTTGAGTAGCAATATCATCTAACTCCACATCAGTTTCACACATCTGCTGGACTATATTCTGCAATCGTTTAGCTATAGATGTTTTGGCAGATGCTAGCCAAGGCTGCCAACATAGTCCTAAATGTTGCAAACTCACTTCCTCAGCTGTTGGTGTTTGATAAAGTTGCAACAATCGCACACACCAACCTTGGACTCTCAAATTATCTCGCATTAATAAACTGCGGCTAAGTCCCAATTCAGATAAAGGCTTCCAAAGTTGAAGAATTTGCCACAGCCAATAAACTTGTCGTACAGCCGTTGCTTGTTCCCATACCTCAGCAATACTTGGGTAAATATGTCCCGTTTCATCTATCGGTACATTTTCCAACAAAAGGATATCACCTGCACTCCCCTCAACCCCACGAGCAAACCCATAAACCTGGGGTAAATGTAATCTTTCTTGATACAACCGTAAGTAAGGAACTATTGCTTTTGGCAATTTGTCAGGTACATCTGGTGGCAGTCCTGGTTGACTATCGAGCCAAACTTGATATCTAATTACCTCATATCTATTTGCTACCTTTGTCCCTGGTGGTATTTTAGCGGGTAGCGAGCCTACAGCCCAGAGATAGCGGCGAACTAGGGGAGTTTGACAACTGGCACAAACAGCATTTTCTTCAGGATTAATGGGGTCTTGACAGTTGGGATTTATACAATAAATTTTTGGCTGAATAGAAATCATAAAGGTATAAATGAAAAGAAACAAATCAACTCATGAATTTCAATTAAATTTAGCTGTCAACAACTTGAAGGCTAGAATAGACTGGACTTGTGTACCCCTGGTTACACCTTGTTACTGAAATTAATCAAAGAATTATGTAAAAAAATCAAATTTTGCTTTCCGTTAATAGCTTACATCTGGGTGTATCTAATCTTATAAATGCATTTACGTCAATGTAGAGTCATAGGATAGCGCTATGCCAAGTTTTACTTTAATTTGGCTTCTTGCAGGAGCAGTTCTATGTTTAACAGAACTATTCTTACCATCTGCTTTCGTTGCCTTCATGATGGGAATTAGCGCTTTTGTTGTGGCGCTGTTGTCTGGAGTCGGATTGACAAATTTATGGTTGCAAATTCTCATTTGGCTGTTGCTTTCCACAACGCTAATTGTAGTTTCTCGTCGCTTTTTGCAACCGCGACGACGCAATTCAAAAATTCAAAATGCAGTCACCGCTGAAACCCTAACAGAAATTCCACCTGGAAAAACAGGGCGAGTCCTGTACGAGGGAAATTCTTGGCAAGCACGATGTGACGACGACAAATTCAGCATAGCGCCCCATCAAAAAGTGTATGTGGTCAGAAGAGAAGGCACGACTTTGATTGTGATACCAGAAAATTTGTTGCATTCTTAGGCATTGGGCATGGGGCATTGGGCGGAGGGAAAAATTTTCTCCCCTGCTCCCTACCTCCCCATCTCCCCATTCCCCGATATTTCCCCTTTCTAGTGATAGATAGATATTTAATTAAAAAATCAGGAGATTCAAAATGGAACAATTATTTTTACTCGTCTTTTTAGCCCTTGGCGGTTCTGCTGTAGCGGGGTCTGTGAAAGTTGTAAATCAAGGTAATGAAGCTTTGGTGGAAAGGTTGGGTAGTTATAACAAAAAGCTAGAACCTGGTTTGAATTTTGTTATTCCTTTTGTAGATAAAATTGTTTACAAAGAAACTATCCGCGAAAAAGTTCTAGATATTCCTCCCCAAAAATGCATCACCCGCGACAACGTGAGCATTGAAGTAGATGCTGTGGTTTATTGGCGCATCGTGGATATGGAAAAAGCCTGGTATAAAGTGGAAAATCTCCAGTCGGCCATGGTGAATTTGGTGCTAACTCAAATTCGCTCGGAAATGGGACAACTAGAGTTAGATCAAACTTTTACTGCTCGTACCCAAATTAATGAACTATTGTTAAGGGATTTGGACATTGCTACCGATCCTTGGGGCGTGAAAGTGACGCGGGTAGAACTGCGCGATATTATTCCTTCGCAAGCAGTCCAAGAATCAATGGAATTGCAAATGTCAGCAGAACGACGCCGACGGGCAGCAATTCTCAATTCTGAGGGGGAACGGGAAGCTGCCATTAATACCGCCAGAGGTAAAGCTGAGGCACAAATTTTAGATGCAGAAGCTCGCCAAAAAGCAACTATTTTGCAAGCGGAAGCGCAACAAAAAACCATTGTTTTGCAAGCGCAAGCGGAACGTCAGCAACAAGTTCTCAAAGCCCAAGCAACCGCAGAGGCATTGCAAATTATCACCAATACTCTCAAATCTGAAACCAACGCACAACAAGCGTTGCAGTTCTTACTTGCCCAAAATTATCTCGAAATGGGTACCAAAATTGGCAGCAGCGACAGCAGCAAAGTCATGTTTATGGATCCCCGCACCATTCCCGCCACCTTAGAAGGAATGCGTTCCATTGTTGCCGAGGCTACTAATGGAAACTCTAACCAGTTATTTAGCGCGGAAACATCCACGGGGAATAATCGCGTTGGGTGAGGAGTGGGGAGATGGGGGAGATGGGGAGATGGGAAGATGGGGGAGTGTGGGGAGTGTGGGGAGTGTGGGGAGAGAGGGGGGAAAGATTTCTTCACTATCCTCCCACACCTCCTGCTTGCCCCATGCCCAATGCCCAATACCAAATGCCCCTTACAAAGTTTGACATTGACTACATAAGCCAAAAAATTCTAAGGTGTGGTAAAAAATTTTAAATTTATGGTTGGTTTCTAGCTGGTCTTCTAGGTTATGGACTGGGCATTGATTAATTTGAATTGAGGTACCGCATTGCAAGCAAGTCAGATGGTGTTTGTCTTGCTGGGTTAGGCTGTAAAGGGCTTCACCGTTAGCCAAATTCCGCATTTGTACCATACCTTCTAGTTTTAAGGCTTCTAAGGAACGGTAAACTGTCGCTAAACCCATACCTTGATTGCTGTTACGTAATTCTACATAAATATCCTGAGCAGAAATGCCTTTTTTGATGCTTTTTAGCAGGTTCAAAATACGCTCTTGACTGCGGGTGCGTATGACTGTCATAGACAATTATTTAAATATGCCACTGGAATTTGAAGCTGTTGGACTGGCTAATTAATAAATTAACCGTAACTGCTTCATAATCTTATTTTCACTCACTTGGAACAGAAAGTTATAGTATAGCGATCGCAGCATTCAGCAAAAAGCCGTGCAAAGGAAGTATCTAGCCAAAATTCACGTGACACTTCGTCCTTCAGTCTTAGACCCTGCTGGTGTGGCTGTACAATCCGGTCTTCAGCAAATGGGATACACTACCGTTGAGCAAGTAAGGATTGGTAAGTACATTGAACTCACCATCGTCTCCCCAGATGAAAAAAAAGCGCGTCAAGACCTCAATAACATCTGTGACCAAATGCTAGCAAATACGGTGATTGAAAATTATCGCTTTGATTTGATTGAAGTTGAATCACAGACTGGGGTGTTTTAAACACTGGGCATGGGGAGCAGAGGGGGCAGGGGAAAAGGTTAAAGGTTAAAGGGAAAAGGAAAAATTTAGTCTTTTCCTTTTTCCCCGGTTGGTGAGCTTGCCTGTCCTGAGCTTTGTCGTTGGCGAAGCCTCTCGTAGAGAAGGGTCGAACCATACCCCTTTCCCTTTCCCTTTCCCCGTGCCCAATGCCCAATGCCCAATTCCCTAATCCAATTGACAAATGACTAAATTCGGTGTTGTTGTTTTTCCCGGTTCTAATTGCGATCGCGATGTTGCTTATGTCACCAGAGACTTGTTAGGGCAACCAACTCGCATGGTTTGGCATCAAGATACGGACATTGCTGATTTGGATGTTATTGTTATACCTGGTGGCTTTAGTTACGGGGATTATCTCCGTTGTGGTGCTATCGCGCGGTTTTCCCCTGTGATGCAGCAGGTCATCGAACATGCCCAAAAGGGTAAGTTTGTCCTCGGTATTTGCAATGGTTTTCAGGTATTAACTGAAGCTGGTTTGTTGCCGGGGGTGTTGACTAAAAATCGAGATTTGCATTTTATCTGCGATCGCGTCCCTGTCAAAGTTGAGCGTACCAATCTGCCTTGGACGCAAGCTTATCACAGTGATGAAGTTATCACTTTGCCCATTGCCCACGGCGAAGGACGATTCTATGCTGACGCAGACACTTTGGCAGCAATTGAAGATAACGGCCAAGTGTTGTTCCGTTATCAAGGAGAGAATCCCAATGGTTCATTAAACAACATTGCGGGAATTTGCGATCGCCAAGGCAATGTTTTGGGTATGATGCCGCACCCAGAAAGGGCGTCTGATGCCATGTTGGGCAACAGCGATGGCTTACGGTTGTTTCAAGGATTGTTAGAGAAAGTAGCGGCGTTGGCTTAGATTAAAGGTTTTCAATCAGCCAAGGTAGACTTTCGTGAAAATGCGGCAACTTCAGTTATTAGGTGGTGGAGTTGCTGTTTTACTTTTTGTTGTATCACGCAACAGTCAGGACTTCTTACCAAGTCTGTATGCCAACAAAAAAGTATTTAGTTCGTTTCATCTACTTTCGATTGAAAGAACGGTTAATATAATTCGTTCGCCTGCAACGCCTACTAATCAAGAATTATACAAATAAACTCGTCACTTAACTTCCCAACATCTGCAAGTTATGTAAAGTAGCATAAAGTCCACCTTGTTGCAGTAATTGTTCGTGACTTCCTTCTTCGATTAATTCACCCCGCTTCAAAACAAAAATCCGGTCTACATTGCGAATTGTAGATAAACGGTGAGCAATAATAATTGCGGTGCGTCTGAACAAAAGCTGGTCTAATGCTTCTTGAATTAAAGCTTCTGTGCCAACATCTAAACTTGCTGTGGCTTCATCTAATACTAATATTTGAGGATCGCGAATGGCTGCACGGGCAAAGGCTAAAAGTTGCTTTTGTCCGCTAGAAAGATTTGTGCCTCTTTCTCGGAGTTGGGTATCGTAGCTATTAGGTAACTCTTCTATAAACTGGGCAATGTTGGTTTTTTCTGCTGCTTGTTGAATCTGCTCAATTGTATAACCATCTCCTAAGGAAATGTTGCTTTTCACATCACCAGCAAACACAAAACCATCTTGTAAAATTACTGCCATATAACGCCGCAGTTCTGCTTGTGGCACTTCTCTAATATCTATGCCATCAATGAGAATGCGTCCTTGTGTGGGTTCGTAAAGACGACACAACAGGCGAATAATGGAAGTTTTACCCGCACCCGTGGGGCCGACTAATGCAATTTTTTCACCAGGATGAATGGTGAAATCTAAATCTTTAATGACATAATCATCGTTTTTATAAGCAAACCAAACGTGTTCAAAACGAATTTCTCCGAGTTCCGGTGGTGATTTGATATCTGGAGATTCTAAATTTGCAACTATTTCGTCTATGTAGCCGAATTTGGCATCCAGAATTGAGTAGCGCACATTAGTGCGATCGCGGATTTCTATCGGTTCATCTAATACATCGCCGACGCGTTCAATGGCAGTAAAACCAGCTTGAATTACGGTAAATTTTTCGGCAAAGTTTCTTAATGGATCGAATAATCGTTGGGCATATAAAATAAATGCCGATAAAGTACCGAAAGTCAACTCTTTATCCAAAAGCATCAAACCACCCAACCACAAAACACCCGCGATCGCTACTAATCCAACCCACTCCAAAGTTGCAGAAACAGCTGCATCATAAAAAATGTTTTTATCTACTTGTTGAGTGTAGCGGTTGTTGGTGGCACGAAATAATTCAGCATTAAATTTTTCTCTGCGGAACAACTGCACTACATTAATACCAACTACATTTTCTTGTAGCTGTGAATTAAGTATCGAAAGTTCTTCCCGCCCTTTATAATTGGCTTTGCGATACTGTTTTTGTAAATAAATTGTTACCCAACTAATTGGTAACAGCATCAATAGTAACAAGCAAGCTAGTTGCCATTGAATAGAAAACATTAAAGCAATAATTACCAGCATCGATAAGAAATCGGACAGGATACCGATGGCTCCCGTGGAAAAGACATCGCCTAACACTTCCACATCACTGGTAATTCTAGTAATTAATTTCCCTACTGGTGTCCTGTCAAAAAAACGTACCGCCAGAGATGTTACATGTTGGAATAAATCCTGGCGAATTGCTGTGGTAATTTGTTGCCCTAACTTTTGTACGAGATAACCCTGATAACCTGTCAACACCAAGCGGATGACGATTGAAATCAGCAATAACCCTTCTAAAATATTTAGCGCTTGTGGGAATGGACGATTCCTCAGGAATTCGTAAATACTCGATTCTTTACGAATTAGGGAAATCACTTGTCCAATTAACAGCGGTTGTACGGCATTAGCGATGGCAAGCGGTACGAGTAAGAACATTGAAAGTGCCAACAGTGTGCCACTGCGACGGGCATAAGGCACTAAACGCAAAAACAACCGCCAGTCATTTTCACCGCGACCGTGTTGTGTGTATGATTTTTTGTTGAGAGATTGGTAGATGCTCATAATAAGAGCATTATATTCATGTTTGGCAAAAACACACTTTTAACAGTTGTTAGTTCAATTGCATAGTCAAACACTATACAATATTAATCTGTTTGTTTTCACTGCTTCACATTTTGCGATCGTCAAGTACGCACACTGATTTCGAGTAAAAATTTGGCTCTTAGGACTTACCCAACGCCGATATTGTCATTGCCACCAGAATGTAGTCTAGGGAAGCAATCCCAGCGTCAGGGCGGATTACTTCTCTATTGCTCTTAATGACGAAATTACATGATTTTTGCGTCAGTCTTACCACTCTTACATAGGACTTACGCAAAAACTCTCTGAAACTCTTATTTCTCCGTGCCCTCTGCGTCCTCTGTGGTAGCCTGCGGCAAGCCGCTGACGCTCCTTCGTCGCTACCGCTTCGCTAATGCGTCTACGATTCTCCGTTACCTGTGCGTAAGTCCTGTTACAGCAATTTCCAGGTAAATAAACCACATTGTAAAGGCGTAGGCTACGGCCGTTCGCCCCTACCAGGGGTTGTGGTTCAAATAGATGAAATTTTACGTTAACACTTGACAGTTAACCGTCAACAGTCAACTGTCATCAATCCTCACTAGTGTGTTTGTATTAATTACTGCATGGGTATACTTTTAAGTATGAAAGATTACCATACTTCTCTCTTTACGTCTTATATCTAAAGGTAGAAGATATAGGTTAACTCAAATTTGGGAAACCTAAGAGAAGTTCATCCCAAGAAATATCTTGCCTATTTATCGCAGAGTGCAACTGAGGTCAGATGACGCAATCTTTAAATCCTGTCAAAGAGTGGGAACAACGCCGCGATGAAGCAAACCACTATTACCAGCGGGGAAAATTTCAAGAGTATCTCGATCTTGTGACTATGAATTTACAGTTAGCAAGGGCAATTCCAGACCGGGCTAGGGAAGGTTACACATTGAATGACCTTGGTTTAGCTTATCTGGGTTGCTGGCAACCTCAAAGAGCATTAGAGCGATTTCAACAAGCGCTGAGTGTGGCTGTTGAAATCAACAACGCCTCCGCACAAGCAACTGCACTGAGCAATTTAGGTTCTACCTACAGCCGTCTGGGACGTTTTTCCCAAGCATTAGAATATTTTGATCGAGCGCTTCTCATTTTCAGACAATTGCAAGACATCCAAGGAGAAGTTTCTACTCTCAATGATGTAGCACTGATTTATACCCGATTAGGAGAACCAAAACGCGCCTTGCTGCTACAAAACCAAATTTTGACAATGCGTCGATTGCTTGGTGACTTTTCTGGTGAAGCAACGACTTTAAATGGTATTGGGTTTGCCTACAGTGTTTTAGGCAAGTTTGACCAAGCTCTAGAATATTTTCAAGCAGCACTGCCGATTCAACGAGCTGTGAAGAATTTAGTTGCTGAAGCGACCACCTTGAATAATATTGCTTCAGTTTACAGCGATTTAGGAAAACCCAAACAAGCCCTACTACTTTATTATCAAGTTCTTTTGACACGTCGAGCCATTGGCGACAAAGCGGGGGAAGCAACAACCCTTCACAACATTGGTTTTACCCACACTATCCTCACCCAACACCGCCAAGCCATGAAGTTCTACAAACAAGCCATTGCCATTTATCAAGAACTGGGGGATTCTCTGGGAGAAATTTCCACTTTATTGAATATGGGAAGCCTTTACGCCACAACCAAACGCAAACAAATGGCACGATTGTGCTATCAAAATGCCCAACAGTTAGCTGATAAAATTGAACATCGGCCACTGTTAGAAAAGGTACAGCAGTTCATTAATTCTCTCTAGCCCGATGAACTAGATTCAAAAAATGTTTGTGACAGATTCCCCACCCGCCTAACGCCAGTTATGCCAATTTGAAGTTGAATAGACTACAGTAGGGGCGCACAGCTGTGTGCCCCTACAATGATTCAATTTTCAAATGTGTATTCCATTCAATTAAAAATCACTATATTTAGCAGATGAGTGTTTCTATTAGGTTACTCCAAGAAAATGAATTAGCTGCTGCTGACCATATTTTTCGGTTGGCCTTTGGTACTTTGATCGGACTACCTGAACCAACTGAGTTTTATGGGGATGCTGCTTATATACATCATCGGTGGAAAGCCAACCCCAATTCAGTGTTTGCTGCTGAGATGGATGGAAAATTAATTGGGTCTAACCTAGCAATAGATTGGGGAAGTTTTGGCTACTTTGGGCCGTTGAGCGTTCATCCAGACTTTTGGAACCAAAAAGTAGGTCAACATCTTGTTGAAGCTGCCATCGCTTACCTTACTGAAGCTAATACTTCGATGATGGGGCTGTTTACTTTTGCTCAAAGTCCCAAGCATCACATCCTATATCAAAAATTTGGTTTTCGTCTGCGGTTTCTGACTGCAATTCTGGCAAAACAAGTAGAACAATTACAGCCAATACCCCAAAGAAATAGATATTCACTTCTCAGTGAAAACGAACGCGCCCAAACTCTGGAGGCAATTTTTCAACTCACCAATTCTATTTATGAAGGACTAGATTTATCAAGAGAAATTCAGACAGTTCAGGCTCAAGGACTGGGGGATACAGTATTGTTATGGAATGACGCAGGCTTGTCAGGATTTGCAGTTTGTCACTATGGCCCAGGAACCGAAGCTGGTAGTAATACTTGCTTTGTGAGATTCGGTGCTGTATATTCTGGAAACAATGCGGGGGAACGTTTCGAGCAATTATTAGATTTGTGTGAAGCATTGACTGTGGCTCAAGGGATGTCACGTTTAATCGCTGGTGTTAATACCAGTCGAGATGAAGCTTATCGCAGGATGTTGGCTCGTGGTTTTCGCAGTGAAATCATTGGAGTTGCAATGCACAGACCTAATGAACCTGGATTTAATCGCCCAGATGTTTTTGCTCTGGACGATTGGCGATAACCCATATTCCGCTGACTTTTTACTTTTTAATAGACCTGCCTTAAAAATAGGGCATTGGGCAAACAGGGCATTGGGCATGAGAATATTGATTTTTATTGTTCCTTGTGAGCGCAGCTTATGGAGTCTCTTGCAATCAATTGCTTTTTGCACTCTTGTGGTCAAAGGAAAAAGAGAAAATACCAAACCTTTCCCCCTTTCCCCTTTTCCCGACTTCTGCAAGAATGTCCAATGCCCAGTATTGTTACTCAATAGCTAAAATACTGATGGAAACTCAGCGGAATCTATCGTGTCTAATAAAAATACTAAAGTTTGGTTGATTACTGGTAGTTCTAGCGGCTTTGGGCGTAATTTGGCTCAAGCAGTAGTGAAAAGAGGCGATCGCTTAATTGCCACTGCCCGTAAGCCTGAGCAACTTCAAGATTTGGTCAATGAATACCCAGATACAGTTAAGGCAGTTTCTCTAGATGTTACTAATCCTGTGCAAGTCAAAGCAGCAGTAGATGAAGCCCTCAAGGCATTTGGACAAATTGACGTGCTAGTTAACAATGCTGGATATGGTTTAATTGGAGCGCTGGAAGAGGTCAGTGATGAGCAAATTCGGCGTAATTTTGATACTAATTTATTCGGTGCAATTAACACGATCCGGGCAGTATTGCCAATTATGAGACAGCAAAAAAAGTGGGCATATTATCAATATGTCTGCAATTGCTGGATTCAACAATGAACTCGGTTTTTCCATCTATGGTGGTGCTAAGTTCGCTTTAGAAGGAGTGTCGGAAGCTGTACATGGCGAAGTTGCACCTTTGGGTATCAAAGTGACAATTGTCGAACCAGGGCCTTTCCGTACTGATTTTATTGGGCGATCGCTTGACCGCGCAGCCAATAGCATGGACGCCTACAAACCAACTGTGGGAAAATTCTTAGAGTTTCTAGAAAAAATTGAAGGCACTCAACCAGGCGATCCAGAAAAAGCTGCTGAGGTATTAATTCAGGTTGTGGAATCAGAAAATCCGCCATTGCGTTTGGTGCTGGGTAAGTACGCTTACAGCAAGTTCCGCAAGAAAATTGCTTCATTAACTACTGAATTGGATGCATGGGAAGCAGTAGCAGCAAATACTGATTTTGAAAATTAGAAATTGAGCAATTGTTCGCTGTTAACTGTTAACTGTGAACCTCCAACTGTCAACGCATTCACTGGAATAATTTATTTTTTGCAGTTCCCTTAGCTTTTGACTTTTTTCCCATTTACTATTATGAAGTATGAAAGTTTACGAAATTCAAAGCAATGCCGGTATTGATGCCCTCGCATTAGTCGATCGCTCAAAACCAAAACCCGCAGCTGGCGAAGTTTTGGTTCAAGTGAAAGCAACATCTCTCAATTACCGTGATTTGCTCGTCATTGAAGGAGCCTACGGTGCTGGACAAAAATATCCGTTGATTCCCATGTCTGATGGTGCGGGGGAAGTTGTGGCGGTGGGCAAAGGTGTGACACGGGTGAAAATAGGCGATCGCGTCGCTGCTACTTTCTTCCAAGATTGGATTTATGGCTCTTTAACTAGAGAACAAATGAAATCCGATCTGGGAGGCGGTATCGATGGTATGTTGGCTGAGTATGTCGTATTACACCAAGATGGCTTAGTAATTTTACCAGACCATCTATCCTATGCTGAAGGAGCGACATTACCCTGTGCAGCAGTTACAGCTTGGCATGGATTGGTAACAAAAGGCAATATTAGCCCTGGTGATAGCATACTATTACTAGGTACTGGGGGAGTTTCGATTTTTGCTCTCCAGTTTGCTAAGATACATGGTGCTAGAGCGATCGCCACTTCTAGCAGCGATGAAAAGTTGGCACGAATCAAACAGCTTGGTGCTGACGAAACAATCAACTACAAAACAACACCAGATTGGGAAAAGCAAGTTTACCAATTAACTAATGGCACAGGTGTAGATCATGTAGTTGAAGTAGGCGGTGCTGGAACTCTACCAAAATCACTGCAAGCAGTCCGCATAGGCGGACGTGTTAGTTTAATCGGCGTTTTGTCAGGTAGAGGAAGTGAAATTGACCCCATGCCAATACTTTTTAAAAGTTTAACAGTTCAGGGAATCTACGTTGGCAGTCGGGAAATGTTTGAGGCCATGAATCAGACAATACAACAACATCAAATTAAACCAATTATCGATAGAGTTTTTCCATTTAATGAAGCGCGAGAAGCATATCGTTATCTCAAAAGTGCGGCTCACTTTGGCAAAGTTGTTATTAGTCTGGATTCATCAGTAACTACATAAAATTACAGCAGTTTTTAGACAAGGGAGACAAGGAAGACAAAGAGAATAATTCATAACCAATGACCAATGACCAATGACTAATGACTAATGACTAAATAAAGTCCCTTCGTTCTTTTATTTTCCTGGTTGAAAGTAGAGGGGAATCAAATTTATGTAAGGTTTTATGAAACAAATAAAAGAAAAAATTATCAATAAAGTAGAGCAAGTATTTGAACGACGATTAATACCTCATTTGGTAAAGTGGGAAGAATATTTAGAAAGCAAAATCAGGAGATATAAGCATCAACAACTGAAGAGTCAGTTAAAATTTTGTGGCTCAGGTTTACGATTTAAGCGAGATGTGAGAATTGAACATCCGCAAAATGTATCTGTGGGAAATAAAGTTTACATTGGACAAGATGTTATTTTAGATGGACGTGGCGGAATTACAATTGGTGACAATACAACACTGGGATTTAATGTTGTGATTCTGTCTGCAAATCACGACTATCAAAGTAATGATTTGCCATACGAACATAACGTTTATATTCATAAGCCTGTTAGCATCGGCCGCAATGTTTGGATTGGTGGAAATGTTTTAATTATTCCTGGAGTTTCCATTGGTGATGGTGCAATTGTGGCAGCGGGGACAGTGGTCACTGCTAATGTAGAACCTTTAGCAATTGTTGGAAATCAACCTATGAAAGTAATTAAATACCGGGATAAAGAACATTATGAAAAACTTGCCGAGCAACAAGAAATTGCAAGTAATTCTATAGCAATTCCAAATCATTTGTGAAATGTTACGTGTTAGGGTTGTTGACTGTTAACCGTTGACAGTGAAAAGTCAACAGTCAAGGCTTCGA
>Ga0314811_100119_pt1 | contig 14024 bp, 10 predicted proteins | sample STEome_7_FD_202340 | JGI IMG/M metagenome (GOLD analysis project Ga0314811, IMG submission 202340) | Metatranscriptome of soil surface biofilm microbial communities from soil inoculated with nitrogen-fixing consortium DG1, State College... ...
ATATTGTATTGTAAATCTGTCAAAAGTAACACAATAAAATCCCCCATTGGGGCATTGCAAACAGGAGAAAAGTTTTGTTTGTTATTAATTTATATGCTGTTACTTTATTACTTGTTTTGAGTAAGTAAAAATCTAAAATACAGGGTAGTTATGCATATTCCGGATGGATTTGTTTCCGTGCCAGTGGCGGGAGCTACTAGTTTAGCGAGTGTGGCAGCCCTTTTTGTGGCCTTGGGGCGATCGCAAGAGGCCTTTGGTGTGCGTCGCGCTCCTTTGTTAGGGCTAACCACTGCCTTTGTTTTCGCAGCCCAGATGATTAATTTTCCTGTAGCAGGAGGTACTAGCGGTCATTTATTGGGGGGAACTTTAGCGGCGATCGTTTTAGGCAGTCCTTGGGCAGGAATGCTGTCTATTGCCACAGTTTTAATTATTCAAGCCGTGCTGTTTGCTGATGGTGGAATTACAGCATTAGGGGCAAATATTTTGAACATGGCAGTAATTGGCGTTTGGGTAGGCTGGATTTTGACCCAAACCTTACAACGGCTGTTTGGAGGGTCTAAAGGGCGTTTACCATTAGCTGCTGGTATTGCGGCTGGTGTTAGTGTAGTAGTAGCCGCCATCGCAGCAGCCATTGAATTAGCCCTCTCTGGAACTGCACCTGTAGCCGTGGTTTTACCAGCCATGACGGGCATACATATTTTGATTGGCATTGGTGAAGGTCTAATTACTGGTGGTGTACTCACTTACTTAGCCACCACCAGACCAGATTTATTACCAGGAGAACAGCACGAATTTCGTGGATGGTCAGTACCTATTGTCAGTATTTTTTTAATTGCAGGAGTATTATCACTGTTTGCCTCCGCTTGGCCTGATGGTTTAGAAAAAGTTGCGGAAAACTTAGGTTTCATTAACCTAGCTGACAAAGTACGGATAATTGTACCGACTCCCCTAGCTGACTATGGAATTGAAGGTTTAGGAGCAATTGGCACTAGCATCGCTGGCCTTGTGGGGGCTGCGGTTTGCTTTGCTGTTGCCTTTGGCATTGCCAAGATAGTGAAACCAAAAAATGCTTAACCTTTCCTTACCGCTACGTTTGCAACTGTCCCTAGTGATTGTGGTGGGGGCAGCTTTATTAAAGCATGATGCTTGGTATGGGCTGAGTGTGTATGCGGCGATCGCACTTTTGTGGGCTTGGCTGTTGCGCGCACCAATTCGCCAGTTGGGTGGATTACTTGGTACAGAGTTGATTTTTTTATCGTTGCTGACATTACCCTTGGGATGGCAGAAAGCTAGTTTTTTACTAGTTCGTTCCCTGATTTGTCTGCTTGCGATGAATAGTTTTTTGTTAACCCTACCACCACACAGTTTTGGTATTGCCCTCAAAAGCTTACCCGTACCAGCACCTATCAAAGAAAACTTACTTCTAGCTGGGCAATATATGGAGATTTTGCTCTCAGAAGTTACACGTATGCAACGCAGCGCTCAATTACGAGGTTTAACTGGAACTGCGGTGTGGCTGCGCTACACTAGTGCTGCAATGATTGGAGCCTTGTATCTCCGTAGCTTAGACAGAGCAGAACGAGTTTACGCAGCAATGGTAGCTCGTGGTTACAACGGACAATTACCAATAGATTCCAATCTCAGACCAAAAGAGCGTTTTACCCTGTTATTAGCTTGGGTCATCGCTGCCGCCATCACCGTAACTTCCTACAAAATTTAACTCCCCACTCCCTCACACAGGTAAATTTTGAAATCTTTAACTTCCAACTCCCAATCATTGAGCAATAAACCCCACGCCGCCGTAGTCGAGGTTGAGAACTTGGTATATGCATATTCCCGCCAAGAACCAGTATTGCAAAGAATTTCTTTTAGCTTGAATAAAGGCGATCGCGTGGCCTTGATGGGAGCCACCGGTTCTGGAAAAAGCACGTTGTTAGAAAACCTAATTGGCTTAAAAGAACCACAATCCGGGAAAATTACCATTAATGGCATCCCCGTACAACCGAAAACTTTACCCCAAATACGTCGTCAAATCGGTTTTAGCTTCCAAGATGCCAATGACCAATTATTTATGCCCACCATCTTAGAAGATGTCACCTTCGGGCCGCGCAACTATGGCATGTCAGCAGCAGCAGCTAGCGATCGCGCCCGTCAGTTATTAGCAGATTTTGGACTAGAAGCCTACGCTAATCGTTCTGCCCACGAACTCTCCGGCGGACAAAGACGCCTCGCCGCCCTCGCCGCAATTTTAGCCCTAGAACCAACGATTTTAATTTTAGATGAGCCGACTAACGGTCTCGATCCAGCATGGCGGCGTCATTTGGCACAAGTATTGTTCAAGTTACCCGTAGAAGTAATCTTAATTGCCTCTCACGATCTGCATTGGTTGGGTAGAGTTACTCAACGTGCCTTGGTGCTATCTGGTGGTCGCATTCAAATAGACGGCGACATTCAACCACTTTTGCAAGATGGTACGACTTTAGACCAGTTGGGTTTGCCGGTGGATTGGTGATTTGGGTATGGGGCATTGGGCATTGGACATTGGGCATGGGGCATTGCGTCTTTATTCTGACTCCTGTTAGTGGTAGCGGGGCGTTTAGCCCATTCTGATTTCTGAATTCTTCTTCAACGTCTTCCATGCCCAATAACCAATGCCTCCTTTATGAGTAATATTAGATACTATATTCTCGGTTTGATTGGTCTTGGGGTGTTAATGTCCATTTCACATAAATATACTGTTCTTGCTCCTGTGAGCCTGAGCATTGCTTTGTTTATTACTAGTTGCAGCGAAACCAAAGTCTCCCAATGCGAGCGATTGATTAAACTTGTTAATGAAGGAACGTCATTGATTGATAAAAATAAAGGAACGCAAGTTATAACCAGTATCCAGCTATCTAAAGATTTGGAGTTTATTACTAAATCAATTCAGGAGTTGAATTTAACAGACCCCAAGCTCAAGGAATATCAAAGCAGTTTTGCTAAGATTTTTCAAAATCTCGGTCAAGCGATCGCCAAAGCAGGTAGGGCGTTAGGTTCAGCTAAAATAGCAGAAGCCTCCGCTACTGGTAGGGACAGAATTCAAAAAGCCAGAACCGAAATTGATTCATCACTCACGGCTGCTGAAGCTCTTGGTAAGCAGTCAGATAAGTTAGTCGATGAAATGAATAAATATTGTAAGCAGCCAGAGTAATCTAATTTGGGCATGGGGCATTGGGCATGGGGCATTGGGCATGGGGCATTGGGCATGGTTTATTAATTCTTCTCCCTCATCCTCCCAACTCCTACTAAAATTAAGTAACTTTTATCACTCTTTTTTTAGAAATATTCCTGATACACGCCAACTTTGACTGTCAAAAGGAATGTTGGTGTAAGTCAAATGAAATACCAGGAGTGATATGAGTCTACTGATGGCGAGTGTACTAGCAACAGCGCCAGTATCTGCGCTCAATTTTCCAGAAAATACTGTAATGGAGCCAGATAATCAGGTGCAGGAGTCAATACAAAAAAATTTATCTGAAGTAGTTACGCCTGTTGAAATTACACCACCTGAATTTGTACAGCCAGATATCAGTACTCCAATAGTTGTAAAAACTAAGTACGAAAATATACTGAGAAAAAGTAGAGAAAAAATTCAATTTATCAGTTCTTCTCACTTGTCTGAATTAAAAAATACTCAACCTCCAACGAAAGAACTTGACAACAACAATTCTGAAACCGCAGATTCAGACGACCCAATGTCTCAAGTTAATTCGGTATCACAGCTTAAGGATGTGCAACCTGCTGATTGGGCTTTTGGTGCTTTGCAGTCTTTGGTAGAACGTTATGGCTGCATTGCGGGATATGGCGATAATACTTATTTGGGAAATCGTACTATTACTCGTTATGAATTTGCAGCTGGTTTAAATGCTTGTTTAGAGAAGATTAATCAAGCGATGCCTGCGGCGGGCTACGCCTACGCTAACAATCAACTTCATACTGTTAACGATGGAGATTTAACCCTGCTGCAAAAATTACAAGATGAATTTAAAGCAGAGTTGCAACAATTACAGCAGCGTGTCGAAGCTGTGGAAAACCAAACGAGTGAATTAAAAGGTAATCAGTTTTCTACAACCACGAGATTATTCGGTCAAGCTGTTCTTAGCGTTCAGGGAACCAATACCACTGATGCAGATTTATTTCCCAGAGATGGAATACCCGAACGCCAAGGAAAAACTAATCTGACTTTCACAAGTAGCGCCCAACTAACCTTAGCAACTTCATTTACAGGGCGAGATTTGCTGTTAACAGGATTGTCTGCGGGAAATTTAGGTTCTAATGCATCGTTGTTATCTACAAATATGGGGCGGTTGGGTTTCGAGTCCAACACAGACAACAATGTGGTGATTAGTGATTTATCTTATAGATTTCTAGCTGCGGATAATTTGGGAATTGTCGTCGGTACGGCGGGAGTCAACCCCATCAACACTTTTCGCGGTATTAGCCCATTAGAAGGTTCTAGCGATGGTGCAATTTCTCTATTTGGTCAACGTAATCCAATTTTAGGCATTGGTAACGGTACTGGTGGTATAGGTTTTGACTGGCAAATTAGCGATCGCATTAGTTTGCAAGGTATTTACAGTGCAGAAATTCCCAGTTTTCCGGGCGACATCAACCAAGGTGGATTATTTGGTGGTAGATTTACTACTGGCGCTCAGTTAAGTTTAGCACCTACTAATAATCTTGATATCGGCATACATTATCTTTATTCCCACTCCCCAGATGGACTATTGGGAACTGGTATCGGGGATTCTCAATTAATTTCCCCTTTTGCTGATGCTACAGCTTTCAATACCCACGCAGTTGGCGCTACCGTTGCTTGGCGAATTAACCCCAACTTACAGGTAGGTGGTTGGGGTGGCTTCACTTCTTCTAAACCATCCAATCTTTCTGGAAGCGTAGAAACCACCAATTGGATGGTGTTCGCGGCTTTTCCTAATTTACTGCGTCGTGGGAATTTAGGAGGTGTTCTGGTGGGACAACCACCTAAAATTACCTCTAGTACTTTACCTGATGGATTTAACCTTCCTAACTTTTCTGATGGCGGGACAGCAGGGGGACGCACTGACACATCAATTCATCTAGAACTTTTTTACCGCGCCCAACTAAGTGACAATATTGCTCTAACTCCAGGCTTATTTGTTATTTTCAATCCCGATCACAACGCTGTTAACGATGCTTTAGTGGTTGGAGCATTAAGAGCAACTTTCCGGTTTTAATTTTGTACTGATGTAAATGTAATGAAATACGCTTTTTTATTACTGACAAAATCAGTAGATAAATGCTTCTATTGACTAATGGAACGCAGAAAAAAAACATGCGTATTTTTTCATACGTGATTAAAGGAGCAAATTTTTCATGACGGTAAATTCATCAACTCATAACACTTGCAAAAATCCAAAATTCTATTGTGCTGTTGTTAGCAGCAGTGGTTTAGCCGCACTGATGGTTGCTTTAGGTGGAACAAGTGCTTTAGCTCAAATCACAATTCAAAGCACTGGGACATTATCAGGTACAATCCAACTCCCTACTAATAATCCGAATTTCAATCAAAGCATTACTCGTATTGACACAGACGACACGGGGACTTACTCGCGTAACTTGGGTACTAAAAACAATCCTAACTACGTCCCTATATACAAGTCTGATTATGTGAAAGTACAAACACGTAATGATGGTACTTTGCATTATTTTGTTGACTTTAAAGGAATTCCCATCATCTCCTTTAATGGCGTTCTGAATTCACCTGTTCTCTCTGACGGCGAGTTGACAGGTTTTAAATATCAGGGACAATTAGCCGGAACTAAGTTTCAAGGAGTTGTTCAGGATGAATTTAATCTCACAAAAGCTTTATACACAGGTATTGTTACCGACCCAAAAACCGGAAACCAGTATCAAGGAACTTTTGAAGTCACTGGATACGGGCCCAGGTATAGCGATCCTAATGGTGGCGCAACTCCCACAGTCTTCGATTTCAAGTCAGATCTCCCTGGTTCCCCAAAGGTGACATCCTTGGAAATGACTAACTCTTTTATAGGGAAATTGACAATTAAAGTACCTGCAAATGCAACTCTTATAACTCCTACACCTGTAGTTAGCGGTGGTAGCAGCACACCCACTCCTACACCTGTAGTTAGCGGTGATAGCAGTACACCCACTCCCGCACCTGTAATTAGCGGTGGTAGCACACCCACTCTTCCAACGATAGTTAATAGTGGCGACGCAATCACTGTAACACCGATAGTTAATAGTGGCGACGCAATCACTGTGACACCAATAGTTAATAGTGGCGATGCAATAACTGTGACACCCATAGTTAATAGTGGTAGTGCGATCGCTTCGCCGACGGCTACAACTTACACATCTGAATCCAATTCTCCATCACTGTCTACAGCACCTAACATAGAATTCAGTAGCGGTAATTCTCCAACAGTTAATCAAGTAGTGATAAATCCTGCAAACCTAACTCAAACTGCTTGTTCAAAAGATTCTGCTGATAGCTGTACAAAAGTGACTTTACCCAAACAAGCGATCGGCCCGCGCAGTCGAGTGCTGGTACGTTAGATATTTACACCAATTTGCACATCTTCAGATAACTTTCACTTTAGCCGGGGAGTATGAAAGGATTGGGAAGATTTCTTCACCATCTACCCATCTCCCCATGAAAACTTTAGGGTACTTCTGGAACTCGAACACAGGAGAATGAAATCAATATAATAGCTAAAATGGGGTAATATTCCAATTCAAAAGTCTACCATCGGCTATTCTGTCGCGTTTTACAGACCAGTACTCTGCCAACCCAAAAATGCGCTTGTTTCGGGCTGGGGAAAGGGGAAGGGGTAAAGGGTAAGGGATTTAAAACCTTTCCCCTTTCCCCTTTCCCCTTTACCCCACTAAGTCACGAAAGCGAACTACCAGGCTTCCTTTTTGTGGTAGATTTTGCCCTGATGATTTTCTGGCTATACTAGTGACTTCAACCGATTGACTAAAAGGAATTCAGGACTGAGGACTAGAGACTAGGTAATAATATTAAAAGTACTATTTTCCCATTCCCAATACCCAATTCCCTTTTTCAATCACATTAACACTACAAAGTAAATTTAGAACAATTAAACATCTTCTGAGTTAACACCTATGAAAGAAGAATTGATAGCCAGAGTGGTACAGGTCTTACGAATTAATATGAGTTGGATGACTTGGAATTTATTTCTGGCTTTTATACCTTTAGCTTTGAGTGTATGGCTATTTCGTATTAAGCGTGGCCGCACTTGGCTTTGGTGGCTAGGATTCTTAGTCTTCTATGCATTTTTACCCAATGCACCATATTTGTTGACAGATGTAATTCACTTGATAGATGATATCCGCACGATCCAATCAGTGTGGATGATTACTTTAGTACTAATTCCTGTGTATTTGTTAGTAATTTTAGCTGGGTTTGAAGCTTATGTAATATCGTTAATTAATTGGGGATACTACTTGCATCGCATCGGCAAAAGTGAATGGATTTGGCGGCTGGAATTGATTACCCATGCTCTGTGTGCAGTTGGTATTTATTGGGGGCGTTTCTTACGTTTCAATAGTTGGGATTTTATCACTCAACCTGATGCACTATTGACCAAAGGTGTTGAGGAAATTCTTGGAAAACAACCACTGGTAATTATTGCCATCACTTTTGTAATCCTTGTGGGACTCTACTGGATTATGAAACGAGTAACTTTAGGTTTTGTACTGCAACCCAAAAATGGATATGCTATTAAAACACAAGCGGTAAATTCCAATACTCCCAACACTTAATTATGTAACCACACCTACCTGGTTTTTTTAAAACCAGTGTTAAATGTTGACTGTTGATTGTTGACTGTCAACGGTTAACAGTCAACCCCTTCAGGGAATTTAAAATTCACACATTATTAGTCCCTCAACAGTCTATTTTGACCACACAATTTCTACCTTGTGCTTTTGCTTGATAGAGTCCTTGGTCAGCAGCAGCAATTAAGGTTTCGGGAGATGATTGATTATGAGGAATGATTGTTGCCACACCAAGGCTGAGGGTAATGAATTCACTGACTTCAGAACTCGGATGAGGCAATTGTAATGCACTGATATTAGTTTGGATTTCTTGAGCAACTGCGATCGCCTCTTCGGCATCAGTATTTGGTAAAATTACGGCAAATTCTTCTCCGCCATACCGAGCAACTAAATCAGCAGGATGTTTAACTGTCTGAGAGATTGTCTTGGCAACGTTTCTGAGGGCATCATCTCCTGCCAGATGTCCGTGAGTATCGTTATAAAGTTTAAAGTAATCGACATCACACAAAATCAAAGATAGTGAGTCTTGCTCTCGTGCTAATCTTTGCCACTGTGCATTGAAGGTGTCATCAAAGCAGCGGCGATTTGCCACTTGTGTCAAACCATCGGAAGAGGCAAGGCGCTGCAATTCTTGGTTTGCTTGCTGTAATTGGTGGTAAAGTTCTGATTGCTGAATGGCGATCGCGGCTTGACTTGCCAACTGATTAAACAAGTTAATCTCTGATTGCTGCCACAGTCTAGTACTGGAGCATTGATGAGCAATTAATAATCCCCACAAACGCTTTTGCTGTAAAATCGGCACTACAAGATTTGCCCGAATTTCCAAGCTCCGCAATAGTTGAACATGACACGGTGATAGTCCAGCATTTTCAATATCTTCCGTGGCTCTAGTATTACCTTGTTGGTAGTAAATTGCACCAGTGGATTGAAAGCATGTATCCATCACATGAAATCCCAGAATGGACATACACCCTTGTGCTAAGGACTCTACAGCAACTAAGCCACTCCAATCGTGATTAAACTGATAAATTACTACTCGGTCTACCTCAAACAGTTGTCTGACTTCATCTGCTGTGGTTTGCAAAATTTCATCTAACTCCAGTGATTGCCGAATGCGCTGGGTAACAGCTGCGACAATTCGCTCGAACTCGGTTTGGTGTTGGACGCGCTGCTCGATTTGGTGATGAAATGTCGATGCTACACTCAAGGTTAAGGCATCAAAATGAGGAGTTGTAGTGGCAGGTACGGCATTAGGTTTGGCAATCAAATAACCTTGACCAAAGGTTGCACCTCGTTCTCGCAGCCAGTTCAGTTCTTCAATGCACTCAATTCCTTCGGCGACGGTTTGGATGTTTAACTTTTGAGTAATTTCTAGAAGTTTTTCAGTGATTGAGGCTTTATACAAGTCTTGATGTACATCTCGAATTAACTGCATGTCTAATTTGATAAAATCTGGACGTAATTGATGCAGCAAGTTCAAGCTGGAATAACCAGAACCAAGGTCATCAAGGGCGACTAAAAACCCACTATCGCGGTAGTATTGGAGTACGGCTTTGAGGTGGGCTAAATCTTGAGGATTGTCTGACTCCACCACTTCAAAGACAACTCTTTGATGGTGAATACCTGCTCTATCTATTGCTTCTACTGTACTGCGTAGGCAATAAACAGGGTCATAAAGTGCCGTTGGTGCAAAATTAATGAAAATGCACCCACTCACTTGATGATGGCTAAATTCCTCAATGGTGTTGAGGCGAGCAACTCGGTCGAGTTGTGGTAGCAGTCCTGCTTCGCTTGCTAACTCAAAGATTGATTCTGGTGGTACTAAATTGCCTTCTTCATCCATCCCTCGCAACAGCGATTCATATCCATAAATCTGGGATGTATCCTGAATTGAGACAATCGGTTGAAAGTGAGTGGTGAATCGTTCCTTCGCTAACATTTCCACTAACCACTCGGACTGACTGAACTTAATAAACCGTTGCAATGAGGCGATATCACTAAAATCTTGTAGTTGGGGTTGGATAGCACCTTGAATGAAAAGAACTTGGGTTTCTCTTAATTCTCTGGGCGCAAGGAGTTGAGACAAGTTACGGGCAATTTCTTGAGCTTGTCCGGCTTTACAGTTCAAACTTAGACCTGGACGCTGGTGCATCAGTTCATACTTAATACCGAAGTTTTTCAAGTATGAGGTGACTTTTGTTAAAGTATGTGAAACGGGGAACCAAAGAAAGAACCTGCCTGCTTCCCCAGTCTCGCAGCGCACAATATTATGACAAGTACAAGTCTTGGAGAGAGGACATTTTTGGCTCATTGCTAACTACCTTGCTCAACCCGAATGATTTTAGTATTCCCCTCAAACTTCTGATAAAAAATGAACTACAGTTGAAGTAGATGAAGATTTGATGAGAATTAAAAAGTTAATTTGCGATTGGCGTAATCAACTTGGATTAACAGGAATTATCTATCAAATAGTGATAGCAAGATGATTGATTTATGTTAATTAGATGAATCTTTGAAAATTTACTAAATTATTTTGTTAAAGATAATATCAGAGACTATCAAAATTATCTGATGAAAATATCTTGATGAAATAAAATTAAGGCAAATCTCAAAGTTGGTATAGACATAAACAAGAAAACTGTCTCGATAGTTTTGAGTATTTTCATCAAAGAAGGGAATAGGGAATAGGGAACAGGCAACAGTTTTTCATATTTCCTGTTCGCTGGAGGGAGTTATAGACCCCTACTTCTATAAGTAGCAAGTTTCAAGTGGGGTATAAATAAATACGTTTTGGTTAAAGGGTAAAGGGGAAAGGTTTCAAAAACATCCTTTACCCTTTACCCCTTAACCTTTTCCCAGACCACAAGGGAAGTTCATACTGCTTATCCGAACCGTATTAGGGTATAAATCCCCATTTGAAACACTGTGTTTCCTGTTCCCTATTTAACGAGATGTTTCTATTTTAATTTACGTCGTGCTGCTGCTAATATCAGGCGTTGTTCAGCACGCCCGATGGCCTGATACGTGCGCTCGATGGCTTCGGGTTCCACAGAAATGGAAGTTATGCCCCATTCTACTAAGCGATCGATAATTTCTGGATAGAGGACTGGTGCTTGACCGCAGATTGAACAAGGTATGCCAGCAGTTTTAGCCATATCAATTAATTGAGCGATCGCACTCATAACTGCTGGATGACGTTCGTTAAATACTTTTGCTAACTGTCCTTGTTCTCGGTCTACTCCCAACAATAGTTGGGTCAAGTCATTTGTACCAATGGAAATTCCTGCTACGCCAGCTTTGACATATTCTGGTAATAAAAACAGCACGCTTGGCACTTCTGCCATCATCCACAATTCAAATTCTGTTACCTGTGTTAAAAGAGCTTCCTCGACTTTGCGGCGACAAAAAACAAATTCTTCCACAGTCCGAACAAAAGGTAGCAGCAAATGAATGTTGTTATAACCAGATTGCTGTACGCTAGCTAAAGCTTTGAGTTCCAATTCAAACACACTGGAATTTTGCACATAGCTAAAGGTGCCGCGTTCCCCTAACATCGATTGTTCAGAAGATTGTAAACTATTACTCAATGATGGTAAATCTGGCGATCGCCAATCTAAAGAACGATAAAAAACTGGTCTTGGTGCAAAGGCGCGAGCAAACTCCATAATTTCCTCAGACCAACGCTCTAGCAATTGTGCTTGCCGTCCGCCTAAAATCCAACTCTGAGGATGTTGTCCGTCTAATATATTTAATATCATCAATTCTGAGCGTAGCAATCCTACCCCGTCAGTGGGCAAGCCTTTTACTTGCTCAATCAAGCTAGACTGACTCAAGTTAACCAGCAGTTTGGTAGCAATCATAGGTAGAGCAAAGGGGGATGAGGGGGATGTAGCTTTAGTTTCCCGCAGGGTGGGAGATGAGGGGGTATTTACTCTTAGCTCTCCCTTATCTCCCCCATCTTCCTTATCTCCCTCATCTCTGACTTCTCCTTTGATCCGATAAATTTCTCCTCTGTCGCCATCAAGCAAAAGTCGTTCCCCAGTTTGAATTAAGCTTGTGGCTGATGTTGCATTTACTACTGCGGCAATTCCTAATTCTCTGGCTAGAATTGCCGCATGGCTAGTTAATCCACCTTGTTCTGTAATAATACCAACAACATGTTGTAATAATGGCAACCAATCAGGTGTAATTTTGGGGACTACTAAAATTACACCTTTGGGGATTTGTTCGGGTTTTTGCTGAGAGTTGATGGTGACCAAAGCATTGGCTACAGTACGTCCGCCTGCGGCTGCTAGTCCTCTGATGAAGTATACGTGGGGGATGATGGATTGGGGACTAGTAACTTGTGTTAAATACAGCTTACTATATGTAGCTTGGCTGGCGATCGTCCATTTGAGAGTAAAAGTTTTACCTAGTTCTGCAACTAATTGAGTTGCCAATCCGATTATTTGTTGTAAATATTCTGGTTGTAAAGCGTACTGTTTTTGTTGGGCTTCTTGAAGTACGTAGGTTACCAGACAATTTTCCTCTGGTGTGAAGGCTGAATCTGCTAAAGGTTGGGAAAAAATTTTATGAGAAGGATGATTAACATCGTAAGCCAGCATTTTATTGCCGAGCTGTTGCTCTAGGATAATGCCGGTTTCATTTTGGATGTAATAAACATCTGGCAATACTTCGCCTTGAGCAATGGCAATTCCTAATCCCCAAGTGGCTTCAATTTCCCATCCAGAGGAATTGGCTTTGAGCAAGCCACTGGCGACGGCATTTTCCACGGGTTGTACTAAAACTGCCAGATTAATTTGTTGGAGGTTAATTCCTGTGTGCCGCCAATACAATAAACTTCTGGCACGAAATATTTGACTCCAAACACGTTTCAATGCTGTAGCAATGGTGTCCTGTTGGCAATGGCAAAATACTGACTCCAGTAAGCCGGATACATTTTCTATAGGCTGAACACTATCGGCTATTGACAAACTCGGTCGAAAAATCAAACAACTTGTTTGCCATTCTCTTGCTGCTGTGAAAATTTTATTCACCCACTCTTGTGATACACTTGCAGTCAAAATTTCCTCACGCAAACGTCCAGCCACCTGCTGAAGTTGACGCCAATTACTGACATCTAGGTGTAACGAAGAATAAGGTAAATCAGCAATTAATGATTCTGAACTGTTGAGATTTTCTAGAAATTGCCGCAAAGCTTCTGCCGAAACCACAAAACCAGGTACCACCGGATAGCCACGTTGGATAATTCTGCTTAAGTGAAACGCTTTGTCACCTACTTTGGCGCGGTCTTGTAGTTTAATTTGGTCTAGCCAGTAGAGTTTTTCCACTCAATTTGATTAGTTGTCAGTTATCTATTCGTAGCCACAGTACAGCCATTCCTGATTGAAAAATGCAAACCTACATTTATTGGTTAAAACAATATTTTTTTAGAAAAAATCCTTCAAAAAGTCTAAAACTGTATAATTATTGAATCCTAACCCATCGTATTCAGAATTGTGCATACTTCTTGAAAGCAGCTGGTGGGTCGCACAGCACCCGCTACAAATGAAAGAAACACTTGCTTTTTTTCCCACTCGTTACTCCCTAGTCTCCACTCCCCATGTTTCTTAAAAGATATATTACCAATTATCGTAGTAAATATAGTTATCCATACCAGAACCAACCTTGCCAAACACTTACTATCTTGCAACTAATGATTGGTTAAATATCAGTTTCCGACTATGCATAGCATTGCTGATTGGAGGAATTATCGGTTGGGAACGGGAAATTAGGCGCAAACCAGCTGGTTTAAGAACTCACATGCTGGTAAGTTTAGGTTCAGCTTTATTCACCATCATACCTCTGCAAACAGGTCAGTTACAGACTAGTCCTGATGCACTCAGCCGTGTGATTCAAGGAATTGCAACTGGCGTGGGATTTCTCGGTGCTGGAGAAATTGTGGGGCAATCTTCCCAGCCATCACAGCAATTGGAAATCAAAGGACTCACTTCAGCAGCGGCTATTTGGGTTTCAGCTGGTTTGGGAATTGCTGCTGGCTGTGGTTTATGGCAGTTGGGATTAATCGGTGGTATCCTGACTTTTTTAATTCTCAAAGTTTTTAAAGTGTTAGAGAAACATAATTAGAGCTTGCTGAATAATGGGATGAGTTAGGCTAACACGGAGATGCGGGGATGCGG
>Ga0314811_100122_pt1 | contig 13833 bp, 13 predicted proteins | sample STEome_7_FD_202340 | JGI IMG/M metagenome (GOLD analysis project Ga0314811, IMG submission 202340) | Metatranscriptome of soil surface biofilm microbial communities from soil inoculated with nitrogen-fixing consortium DG1, State College... ...
GTGCATTTGAAAAATTTTAACTACGGGGGAAATCCAGGAGTTACGCAAAAATAACGTAATTTACTCATTACAAGCGATATCGCACTAACTTGCTTCCCTACACTGCGTTTGCATCGCAATGATAATACTGATATTCCTAATAACCGCACCTCTACGGACGGACAACACTACTATTGCAAAGATTAAAACGTCTTAACATTTCGTTACACTAAAGACATCGAGAGAAAAGTAAACCTCTCGCAGTTGATATCAAAGGTGAACGACATGAATGGCACAATTCGCGTTGGTAATCTCTTCGGAATTCCCTTCTACATCCATCCATCGTGGTTTTTAGTTCTAGGTTTGGTAACTTGGAGCTATAGCAGTGGACTGGCGGCGCAATTTCCCCAGTTATCTGGGGGATCAGCTTTGCTATTGGGATTGATGACAGCGCTGATGTTGTTCGCCTCTGTCGTCGCCCATGAACTCGGACACAGTTTTGTTGCTATCCGTCAAGGAATTGATGTCAAATCCATCACATTGTTTATATTTGGTGGTTTAGCAAGTTTAGAAAAAGAATCGAAAACTCCTGGTGGAGCTTTTTGGGTGGCGATCGCCGGCCCATTAGTTAGCTTACTACTCTTCGGTATCGTCACAGCCATTGGTTTTACTACCTCTGTATCCGGGCCGCTAGCTGCAATTCTCGGTGTTTTGGCTGCTGTGAATTTGGCATTAGCGCTGTTCAATTTAATTCCTGGCTTGCCTTTGGATGGTGGTAATATCCTCAAAGCTATTGTTTGGAAAATCACAGGCAATCCTTATAAAGGTGTAACTTTTGCCAGTGCAGTTGGTCAAATCTTTGGTTGGGTAGCAGTTCTTTCCGGTATACTTCCCCTACTATTATTCGGTAGCTTTGCTAACTTCTGGAACTTGTTAGTTGGTTTCTTCTTGTTGCAAAATGCTGGGAATGCGGCTCAATTTGCCAGAGTCCAAGAAAAACTCACAGGTTTAACTGCTGAAGATGCTGTAACTGCTGATAGCCCGATTGTATCTGCTAATTCCACCTTAAGAGAGTTTGCTGATGAAGCGCTTGTAAGCGGACAAAATTGGCATCGGTTTTTAGTGACTGATGATGAAGGACAATTAGTAGGTGCGATCGCAACTGATAATTTACGAACCATTCCTACAGCACTGTGGTCAGAAACTCAAATCAAACAAGTCATGCGACCAATTGCAGAATCAACCACAGTCCAATCACATCAACCTCTAGTAGAAGTTATCCAACTCCTCGAACAACAAAAAATCTCTGTGCTTCCTGTAATTCGTGAAAACGGAGTGCTGGTGGGAATCTTAGAAAAATCTGCAATTATCCGACTGTTGCAAAGCGAAACCCAACCTAACCCTGCATAGTCTTGTTTAAAAAAACATTCTCTGTTCAACCTCCCTCAGAAATTCTGAGGGACTTTTTTTGTGAACTGTATGGCAATTTTGACTTTGATATCACAAGGAACTCTTTACTGGATAAAAAGTCTACAAAAATCACAAAAAAACAATTCCCTAAAGAATTTTTTCGGCAATTGCAAAGTAGATAATTTCAAAAATTAAAGGATTTTCTTCGAGATATCAAGTATATTCCGAGCAAAGATAGACCCACTATTGTTGTAGGTTCTGGTATTGTTTTAATTCTGGCATAAACAGATGTTGTAGTTGTACCTCCTTCAAGTGCTTGAATACTGAACTGAGGAACATCTGGATTAAAGCCGATGAGTTCAAGTGTGTATTTATCACCTGCAAAGGTGAAAGTTTTGTAACTCAAGTTTGTGTCTAGAAATACAAAATCCGCATTTGCTTCCGGCGGGTTTGTTGCGATATTCGGTGTATTTACCAAACGAAAGTCGAAGTCAAAAGCTTGGTTGATTCCCACAGGAGAACTGAGGGATAGATTGAGATTTAAAGGTACAAATTCCACGCTTGTGCCTTTGAGTACTGTTTCGTTAAAGTACTTCAACTCCCCTATTTTAAATGCAGAGTCAGTGTTTCCTGAAAAAGAACTTCCATCAAAAATCAGTTTATTTGGAAGTGTTGATGGTGCAGAAGCTTCACCCCAAGTAAATGTATTGGTTCCCACACCTGTAAACGTGGGGTTGGTATCAAGGCTTCCTGGAGTTGGTACTCCCCATGTACCGCTGGAAATACCAGAAAAAGAAAAAGCTTGTGCTTGACCAGAAAAGCCGAACGCTGTGGTCGCAGTCACAAAAAAACTAGATACGGCAGTTGCAACAACTAAACTTTGCTTCATAAATTTAGGTTTCAATTCTCACCCTGGAGCTGCTCTCAAGTAAGTCTCCAGTCTACCGTAGTAAATTTACGCAAAATGTGCCAATATCTTTTTGTAGTTTTCATGAAGTGTTTATATGTTTTTTTTTGAATCTTGTTGAGTAATTTATATTTATCAAACCTACTTTATGGATTTTGCAAATATTTGTTTACTTTCTGATTTCCATCGCATACCTTATAACCAAAAACCAAATTAACTATAATAGCACTTATCAATTTAATATCAAGTTAGCATGAGATTTAATAATAACAGAGGAGCAAAAAATTCATAATTTTGAATTACGAATATTCTGCTCCTAATTTTGGAATTCTCAATTTGTGAATTAACTTAGGGACTTCCAACTAAAAAAATATTCCGTAGAAGACTGTTCACAGTTAACAGTCAACAGTCAACAGTCAACACTTTAACCGGAATAATTTATTTTTTGGAGTTCACTTATGGCGCAAGGGCATTACCGCGAAGTAAGCTAGCAATAGTTTTGGCGGTAATTTTTAATTGGGTGATGGGATTAGCTGGAACAACGGTTTTATAGAGATAGCTATCAAATGTTAGTCGCTGTACATCCAGGTCATCGCACATTTCCACAAAGGCTTCGCGGGTGGCGTCGGAACGGTAGAAGACGGTTTGTAGAATGTCCAGGACTTTGTAAGTGAGTCCGTATTTTTTATCCCAACGCTTCAAGTAAATCTTGAGGTCATCTTCTGTGGGAATGCGGTTTCCATTGTTAGATACTTCGACAATGGTTTGAGCACACATCCGCCCAGATTTAGCAGCGAAATAAATACCTTCGCCAGATGACTTGGTAACGTAACCAGCAGCGTCTCCCACTAAAGCGATGCGACCGACAACACGACGGGGACGGGGATGTTCGGGAATGGGGTGGGCTTCTACTTTGATGATTTTACCGCCTGCTAGTTTCTCAGAAGCACGGGCGCGAATACCAGCTTGTAACTGTTTGATGCTGGCTTTGTTAACGTGCATTGTGCCAGTACCGACAGCTACGTGGTCATATTTGGGGAAAACCCAAGCGTAGAAGTCTGTGGAAACATCATTGCCGACATACATTTCCGCCAGGTCGTTGTAGTATGCCATTTTGTCTTCGGGTAGGCGAATTCGCTCTTGGAAAGCGATCGCATAATTATAATCCCCGGCACCCATTTCTTTGGCAACCCTCGAATTTGCCCCATCAGCGCCAATAATCAAATCCACTTTCAGGGTTTTGGCAACACCTTCTGCACCAGTTTCCGTATGGTCAACGTAATGGATGGTGTAGGGTTCGGTATTGTTTGCTGGTATATCGAGTTTATGAACAGTGGCATTAATTAAATTTGCACCTAGTTTTGCCGCACGATTCCGCAAAAAGCCATCTAGGACTTCCCGGCGGCACATTCCTATGTATTCTTCTTCATTTACCAAATTGATATCAACTTCGCGGTTGGAAGGGGAAATCATTTTCATCTTCCGCACGCGGCGATCGATAATCTCTGGTGGTAAGTCAAATTCATCCACCATACACAGGGGAATAGCGCCCCCACAAGGCTTTGCATTGTCTAGCTTCCGCTCAAACAGGTAGGTTTCAATCCCAGATGAAGCCAATGTTTCAGCGGCAGAAGAACCCGCAGGGCCTGACCCAATAACAGCAACCCGTAGTGTCAAAGGTCTTTCTCCCAATCTTCACATTTACCGAGAGCATACTACCACGGTCTTTCGGCTGATTTGCCGCTTTACCTCCAGGTTTTGACTGAAATGCAATATTCCTTAACTTTTTGATACAAAAAGCGAAATTGTTAATCCAAAATTTGCTTTAGGGAACTCCAAAAAATCAAAACAGCCGTTTGAAGTTGGTCAATGATGAACAACAGTTGCTTAAAATCGCCAGAACTGACCAACGCACTTGTAGACTATTGGCTGCAAACGCTGGAATATTTATTTTTGAAGTTCCTGACCCAAAAGCGATAAGTAAAACAACCGGACTAATGCTAATCATTGTAAGGTTGTGGGTCAAGAATCTCTATTTCGCTAGGTGATACTTCCCTAATTCCACCAGTTGGATACAAGTCTTCTGGATTGAGAATTTCAACAATTATTTTAGAACCTTGACTACCTAATTGATATCCACCAAAAACTGCATATTCACCTGTAGCCTTGATTTTCAAAATCAACTTGTAAACTTGCCCAGAAGGACTAATAGCTTTGTACTCTCCACCTAACATTCGTTTCTCCTGATTCAAACAATCTTTCCCTAATCGGGTCAATAATCTCTATTTCACTCAGCGATACTAGTCTATCTCCACCTGTTAGATATAAGTCTTTGGGATTTGGATTCAGAATTTTAGCCCTGATTTTAGAACCTTTACTATCCAATAGATGTCCGCCAAAAACTGCATATTCACCTGTACTCTTAATTCTAAAAATTAAATCATCAACTTCTGCTAAAGGTCTAACAGCTTTGTCATTTTCACTCTCTAGCTGCTTTTGCTTTTTTAAAAGCTCTCTGAGCAAAATTACAGCTTGCTTATTATCTTTTGGTAGAAACTTAGGCAACCAATATGAAGCTTTATTTACTGACTCAGGGTTTTCTGATAATTTGTGAGAAAGGATAGCTATAATTCGACGGAAGCCAAGACGTGGGAGTAAATACTTTAGCCAAAGTTCTATGTCACTAGCATTTGCTTTTTCTAGTCCTTGGTCAAACAAAAGCTCAAAGTATCTTTTGTTCTTGAGTACGGCATTAGCTAACTTGAGACCAATGACAAAATTTCGAGCTAAAATGGCGTTGATCTCATCGAACTGAGCTTCTTCCCCTAAACTCATCAGCCTCCGTTGTAAAGCCTTATAATCTTCAAAATTTATATCAGTCATAAATCGGTTAGTCATATTTTTTTGTAGATTGATATTTGATGACGTTTTCGATCCGACTTAAGTAAGTGCTGATGTCACTTGCAATGTTTTATTTATCCTTGCATAGACTATTGTGTCTTAATCACGATTTCAAGCTTTTAAAGCTACCAGCCTCAAAAAATTCTTCGGGTAAGCCTGCGTTGTTCATAAACTCAGGAGAAGGCTGATAATGTCCTGACTCGTTAGTCCACTTACGAAGAATGCCTCTGTTATTGCGTCCTGAAAAGTAGATTTTACCAGCGTATTTTACATCCCTTCCCATTGCTAAATCTATATGACCAATTCGTTTATCTCCAACCGTCGTACTAACTCTATGAATGAACACTATTCCTTCTAAAGTAACAACAAAATTATAGACTCCTGATGCAGTGCGTTCTTCTCCTTTCGATCTTACCTCTCGCCACTTTCCTTGCTTGAAAACAAGCCGCGATCTTTGGATGGTTCTTGGCAAATCTTTGGGAAACAGGTTAGGGAACTTTTTCAATCCCCAGGCTCCTCACAGTTTGATATCCTAATTTAATCAAAACATGTCTTTTAAACCCATTCCTTCTAAAGATGAGAAACGCTTTTGAGAGCGTTAACCGTCAACAGTCAATAGTGAGTGCTTTCATCACATCGCCTTTTAGGGATGGGATCGAGGTAGGTGTACTACTGAGTTTAGTTTTCTCGATTGCACCAGGACTCGTCAGAGCTAAATCTTATTCATCCAAATTCATCCAAAAATAATTATGTATGGTATATGTAAGACACAGTAACCCTAGCAAGGAACTGTAGATTTAGTTGCAGAGGTACAGCGGCAGTGGGCATTGTAGTTGAGAACGTCTCCAAACAATTCGGGAGTTTCAAGGCAGTAGATCAAGTCAGTTTGGAAATTAAGAGTGGTTCGCTAGTTGCGTTGCTTGGGCCATCGGGATCTGGTAAATCTACTCTGTTGCGGTTAATAGCAGGTTTAGAAATGCCAGATAGTGGGAAAATCCTGCTAACCGGCAAGGATGCGACATATCAAACTGTGCAAGAGCGAAATATTGGATTTGTTTTTCAGCATTATGCTTTATTCAAGCATTTGACTGTGAGGCAGAATATTGCTTTTGGTTTAGAAATTCGCAAAGCCAACCCGAAGAAGATTAAAGGGCGTGTAGAACAGTTACTAGAATTAGTACAATTAACTGGATTAGGCGATCGCTATCCATCACAACTGTCTGGGGGTCAAAGACAACGGGTAGCCTTAGCTAGGTCACTGGCTGTAGAACCGGAAGTTTTATTACTGGATGAACCCTTCGGCGCACTTGACGCTAAAGTCCGCAAAGATTTACGGGCGTGGTTACGCAACCTCCACGATGAAGTACACGTTACCACGGTTTTTGTGACCCACGACCAAGAGGAAGCAATGGAAGTCTCCGATGAAGTTGTGGTGATGAATAAAGGGCGAGTGGAACAGGTGGGAACACCAGCAGAAATTTATGATAATCCTGCCACTGCATTTGTAATGAGCTTCATCGGCCCGGTCAACGTATTGCCTAGCAATTCCAGGATTTTTCAAAGTAGTGGATTTGATACACTGCATCCCCAAGTATTTTTGCGTCCCCAAGACGTGATTTTAGAAACCACTGCTAACGGTGCTACTACACCTGCTATAGTAAGTCGCTTGATACATTTGGGTTGGGAAATTCAGGTAGAATTAACTTGCGATGACGGGCAAGTAGTGACGGCGCATTTAACACGCGATCGCTATAATCAATTACAGTTAGAGCCAAAACAGCGGGTATATGTAAAGCCAAAGGATGCCAAGTCCTTTCCAGTGTCTTATTCAATTTAGAATTTCGCCAGTTTGTTATAGCAGTCAATAGGCAATAGGCAATAGGCAACAGGCTTGCGAAAGTCTCTTGGTGTTGGGATTTTATATCATGTCCGGTTGAAGACTTATCATTAGGACTGACGCGGGGACGTGGGGACGCTCTTACGCGGAGAATTTTTTTGACAAGTGATTAGGCGGACATGATTTTACGAACAGTTTCAACTGCCATAACGCTCAAAACCCCAGGCTAATAGCTGAATTTCACGGTTATTTGTCTGGCAATACGATTCTGATAATCAGTATGAACTTCCCTTGTGGTCTGGGAAAAGGTTAAGGGGTAAGGGGATTTGGATGTATTTGAAACCTTTCCCCTTTCCCCTTTCCCCTTTAACCGAACCGTATTGATTTGTCTGGGGTCTAAAATAATTAATTTATTATACCTAGCTTTAAAATAAGGCATTGGGCATTAAATACAAAACCTTTCCCCCTTTCCCGTTACCCTTTTTCCGACTTATGCAAGAAGTCTAATAATAGGGGGTAACATTTCCAAAACTGTAATACTTAAATCTGGAAATTCTAGGGGTGAAATAGTCGCATTTTCTTCTAAAGTCACTTCACTTTGATAGCCATCTTGAGTTGGTTCTCGAAAAACGCGCAATTGACGGCTAACCACATCTAACACCCAATAATCTATAATTCCCGCTTGAGAATATGCTTTAGCTTTAGTTTCACAGTCTAATTTCAGACTGCTATCTGCTACTTCAATAATTAGATAAACTTCTTTTGGGGTGGGATGATGGTCTGCGTAGTCTAGGGGATCTACTTTCACTACAGCAATATCCGGTTCTGGTTCAGACCTTTCATTTAATTCTACTGGGTCTTGAACACATATAAAAGCCCGATTCCTTAAACTATTTTGCAGCAATCTATCTGTTCTATTCACTGCTGACCGATGAGCTGTTCCTTTCGCAATCATCCAAATTATTTTTCCTTCCAGAAGTTCCACGCGTTCATCTGCACCAAAAATCCCAGCCTCAGCCATCCGGTGGTATTCTTCAACTGTCCACAGGCGAAGTTTCAATGTCGATTCTGTGTTTTGCATAGCTTGTTTTGCAACTGTGAAGAGTAATTATAAAAACAGAAATATCTGTTATCAAATCGTACTTTGATCTCCAGGGAATAGAGAAATATCCTAACAATTGTGCTGGTTGCTATGGTAGCCTAGCATTTCTAGGCGTTGCTGAATTAATACCAATTCTGTATGAAGATGTCATTTTCAATATTAGTGTGGCGATCGCATGAATTTTACTGTTCTAAAATTTGAATTTCATCGAGTTGATTAATCACCACATCTGCACCTTTAACGTTATCTAAATTACCCACCCAAGTGATTCCAATACAGCCTGCGGCCTTAGCATCACGCGCCATTTGCATATCACCAACGGAATCACCCACCATCAACGTAGCGCTTGGTTGGACTCCTAAAGCTTGACAAGCTTGCAAAAATAAAACTGGGTCTGGTTTACTCGGCCCTTCATCGACTCCCATTTCTAGCTGGATATAATCACTTAATTGGTGATGAGCTACGAACTGTTTTACTTCATCATTTGTTGCTGCTGAGAGTATACCAAGTTTGATACCAGCTTCGTGTAGATATTTTAATATTTCCAAACTGCCCACAAACAGAGGTGAAGGAGTTTGTCCAACGTATTTTTCTGCTTCATCTAAAGCTTGACGAGCTATTTTTAAAGATTCAAACCATCCCTTTCCAGTTTCAGCAATGTAGGCCGCAGTAGCAATTTCTGTTTCCCGGCGACTGGCCACTGACACTATACCTGCTGGATCGAGGATATTACCATTGACCCCAAATGCCATTAATAGCGGTTCCCCGATACCGGGAAATTGAGCGTCTATCAATCTCGCTGCCTTTTGTGCGAGCGATCGCAAGAACGTTTCTGAATCTTCTAGAGTACCATTCTTATCAAACAAAATCGCTTGAACATTATAAAAAGTGACGTTTCTACATTTAATAGCAATCAAAATATTTCACCCCACTTAGTTTATTTAAAAGTTAAGAGTTAGGAGGTAGGAGTTAGGAATTAGGATCGATCTGAATTCAAAAATATAGCATTGTACAAACAAGGCATGAAATTCATGTATTGAACTTTGAAACTTCTTGCCTCTCAATTCACATTAGACGTGAGCTATCATAACTCATAACTCCTAACTTCTCACTTTCACCCATTCCTCACATAAAAAAAGAGGGTTTTTCCCTCTTTTAACAAAGCTTTGATACTCTTAATTCAAGATAGTAAGAATATAAATCTATTATTCTTCGATCGCTGCGGGAATTTCGTCTTCTGTTGCTGCGGGAATTTCGTCTTCAATAGCTGGAGGAATCTCGTCTTCGAGTTCAGTTGCTGGTGGAATTTCTTCCTCTGCTACAACTTCCACAGCTCCACCAGAACTAGCAGTACTACCTTGCTGCTTAGCTAGCAGTTGTTCGCGATACTTAGCAGCCATTTCTTCTGCTTTATCGTAAACCAAATCCCGGTTTTTAATCATATCACCAGGTTCTGGTTCTAACTGCTTGGTAGATAGAGAAATCCGACCTCTTTCTGCATCCAAATCAATGATCATAACTTTCACTTCATCATTGACATTAAACACACTATGAGGTGTATCTATATGTTCGTGAGAAATCTCAGAAATGTGTAGTAGACCGCTGACGCCGCCGATGTCAATGAAAGCACCGTAGGGTTTGATGCCGCGAACTGTACCAATTACTACTTCGCCCACTTCTAGGCGGTTCATCTTGCGCTCAACTAACGCCCGACGGTGGGATAGAACTAAGCGGTTGCGTTCTTCATCTACCTCTAGGAATTTTAATGGTAGTTCTTCCCCTACCAATTCTTCTTTAGGTTTGCGGGTGCTGATGTGGGAACCAGGTATAAAACCACGTAATCCCTCAATTCTTACCAACGCACCACCGCGATTAGTGGCAAATACGCCAGAACGAACGGTAGCGTCTTCTGCTTGCAGCTGGCGCACGCGTTCCCAAGCCCGCATATATTCAATACGGCGAATGGAAAGAGTTAACTGACCATCTTCATTTTCATCGGTGAGGATGAAAAATTCCCGCGTTTCATTTGACTGTAAAACTTCTTCCGGGGCATCGACCCGGTTAATAGACATTTCCTGTATGGGTATGTATGCTGCTGTTTTAGCACCAATGTCAATCAGAGCGCCGCGCGGCTCTATACTGAAAACGGTTCCTGGTACAATATCTCCAGGGCTAAAATGGTAGTCGTATTTGTCAAGTAGAGCAGCGAAATCTTCGTGAGTAAATCCAATTTCTGTAGCGGTTAAATTCTGATTGACCATGCTGATTTAGTTCCTGGTTTTAGTCTCCGTAAAGGTTGTGTCACAAACGCGATGGTACATGCAACCGTCTTTGGGCAGTCCACACTTAACATCCTTTTTCATCCTAGCGCAGAAAAGCTAGTGTTAACACATATCAACTCCCAAGATTGGAAATTATATCACAATATTCAAACGATTGGGGAGTAGGGATTGATGGTTATCTGTGTGATTAGACTTCTAAGAGAAGTCGGGAAAAGGGGAAGGGGAAAGGGGGAAAGGGGGAAAGGTTTGGTATTTTCCCTTTCTCAACTAAAGATGTATCCCTTTTATTACCATAGCCACTACCAACCGTTTTATTTTCAAGTTTAGGTCTACTTGTTGATTGCCCAATGCCCGATGCCCAATGACCAAAACAATATCCGTTACTACTGAATATGGTAGTAACGGATATTGACTTTGAATGCGCTTAAAGTTCTGGTAATAGCGACTTACTTCTCTTTTTTCTCAAACCGGGGGGGTTCGCGAAATGCGATCGCAAAAAACAGAACACCTATACACAAGGTAAAAATTAAGATGTATGCAACGCTTTCCATTTTATGAGTTCCTGCCTATCCAGCTAGTAATGAGGATTAGGGATTGGTATTGGGGACTGGGTATTAGGGATTAGCTGTTGGCTTTCCTAGTCCCCAGTCCCCATTCCCCAGTCGCTTAGAGGGCTTCTTTCCGGCGGGTTGTCTTGTCACCCACTTTCTGGAATAGACCCCATTCTACTTGTTCTTCTAGATCCGCTTCAACACCGGCAAATACGTCTCTGTAGATTGTACGAGCGCCATGCCACAGGTGACCGAAGAAGAATAACAGAGCAAACACAGCATGTCCAAAGGTAAACCAACCTCTAGGACTGGTGCGGAATACGCCGTCAGAATTCAAGGTTTCCCGGTCAAATTCAAAGATTTCACCGCCTTGAGCCTTACGAGCATATTTCTTCACGTCGGCTGGGTCTGTAAAGGTCTGACCATTGAGGTCACCACCGTAGAAACTAACGGTGACACCAGATTGCTCGAAGCTATACTTAGATTCTGCCCGACGGAAGGGGATGTCAGCACGGATAACTCCATCAGCATCGGTCAAGACCACTGGGAAGGTTTCAAAGAAGTTGGGGAGACGACGTACAGTCAACTCACGTCCTTCAGAATCTTTGAATACAGCATGACCTTGCCAAGATTGAGCAATACCATCGCCCTTAACCATTGGCCCTGTACGGAATAGACCGCCTTTAGCGGGGCTATTACCGACATAATCGTAGAAAGCTAGTTTTTCTGGAATCGCTGACCAAGCTTGTTCAAGGGTTGCACCTTGACCAACGCTATTTTGGACGCGACGCTGAATTTCTTGACGGAAGTAGCCTTGATCCCATTGGTAACGGGTAGGGCCAAACAGTTCAATGGGGGTGGTAGCGTTACCGTACCACATCGTACCTGCTACCACGAAAGCAGCAAAGAATACTGCTGCGATACTGCTAGAAAGTACTGTTTCAATGTTCCCCATCCGTAGAGCTTTGTAGAGTCTTTCGGGGGGTCGGACTGTGAGGTGGAATAAGCCTGCAATAATACCAACAACACCAGCAGCTATGTGGTGGGCGACGATACCGCCGGGGTTATATGGGTTAAAACCATCTGGCCCCCATTCTGGTGCTACTGGCTGGATACTACCAGTTAAACCATAGGCATCAGAAACCCACATCCCCGGCCCAAATAGTCCGGTGAGGTGGAAAGCACCAAAGCCAAAGCAAAGTAGACCAGATAAAAACAGGTGAATACCAAACATTTTTGGCAAGTCTAAAGCGGGTTCACCTGTGCGGGGATCTCTAAAGAGTTCCAAATCCCAGTAAACCCAGTGCCAAACGGCGGCTAGGAATAACAAACCGGAAAGAACGATGTGAGCCGCAGCAACGCCTTCAAATGACCAAAAGCCAGGATCGCCTGTTGAAGCGCTGGTAACACTCCAACCACCCCAAGATTGGGTAACGCCCAAACGTGCTAAGAAGGGCAGCACGAACATTCCTTGACGCCACATCGGGTTGAGAACCGGATCGCTTGGGTCATAGACAGCCAGTTCGTACAGTGCCATCGAACCAGCCCAGCCTGCTACTAAGGCTGTGTGCATCAGGTGTACAGAAATCAGCCGTCCTGGATCGTTCAGAACGACTGTATGTACTCGGTACCAGGGTAGTCCCATCGACTACGCTCCTCCTCGATGAGTTAGTTTACAAAGCAATTTTCTTACTGAGATTCTAAGAAACGAAAACCGCTACTCAGAAAACTCTTTTGTTTTTTGTTATTGCCAGAGCCAGAGCTTGACCACAACCTAGTCTTATAAAATCAGACAGTGTGGAGCTTTGGCAATGCTTACTCGCTCCCTTGAGATTTACCCCATAGGGTAGCTATCGCCAAGCAAAAATGAGAATATTTTAAAAAGTGTAACTATTGATGGAACTGTTTGCAAGCGTGTAAATTAATGCGATCGCGTAGCATGTCCAAGTTTTTTCGCTACCAATCCTGTTGGAGATTAAATTTACTTATCTTTTCTTAATGGAATAGGGCATTGGGCATTGGGAGTGGGGACTGATGACTGATAACGGATGACTGATGACTGATGACTGATGACTGTTGACTGTTTAGTTATTATTTTTCCATGCCCCATGCCCCATGCCCCATGCCCCATGCCCAACTTTTACTGAACCACCAACTGGATATTTTGCAGGTGACACTGTGTCTGGGCGCTAGCCAAGCGTTCGATTACTTGTTCGGCAGTCATTAAACGCTTGAGTACTACTTGACCGATGGTCTGACTGGTAGCTACGTTAGTTGTTGGCTTGACTTCTACGGTTAAAATGGCTTCTTCAACTCGATAAAGCCATAGCAATTCGTTTTGTTCCACTAAACAAATATTCATTCGCTGAATATCCGGTTGGCGTCGCCATGCGGTGATTTGCCAGAGTCCATCGGATGCCCAGACTCTAGCAACTGTCCATCCCTCAGATAGAAAGAAATACTTCACGGTCTTAGTCTCGCTATTAGACTTTAAATCTGCTTTTGGTGATATCGCGATCGCTTTTTTCCCTGATGTATAAACACTAGATTTGTCAGGAAAACCATGCAGCCGTTCTCTATTAAAAAACTGCTCCAGGATTTCTGTAACCAAGTAGCAACAGGCTAAGTTTTAATCTACGCTACTGGGGTTACTGTCAGAGCTTAACAAACCTACTTCCCTAGTAACTATGAATTTACGACAAATTTAGTCAATGTTTAAAATCTTAATTAAATAAAAACTTTTCCTCATTTAAGTGATTATCCTTTGTCATGAGCGATGAGCATTTGTGTTTACAAAGCATTGAGGAATAATCACGGTGTTCTCTTTTTAAAGACACTGCACGAACACTGCAAATAAACCAACA
>Ga0314811_100123_pt1 | contig 13804 bp, 7 predicted proteins | sample STEome_7_FD_202340 | JGI IMG/M metagenome (GOLD analysis project Ga0314811, IMG submission 202340) | Metatranscriptome of soil surface biofilm microbial communities from soil inoculated with nitrogen-fixing consortium DG1, State College... ...
AGTTAATCCTCTCAAGCAAAGTCAAGCCATAGGTGCAACCTTAGCCTTTTTAGGGGTGAAGGGAATGATGCCTTTATTGCATGGTTCCCAAGGTTGCACAGCTTTGACAAAAACGGTACTAGTGCAACATTTTCGTCAGACAATTCCCCTTTCCACCACAGCAATGACAGAAGTTGCAACAATTTTGGGTGGTGAAGAGAGAGTTGAACAAGCAATTCTCACTTTGGTAGAGAAATCGAAACCAGAAATGATTGGTCTTTGTACCACTGGACTTGTGGAAACTAGAGGCGATGATATGGAACGCTTTGTAAAAGAAATTCGCCACCGCCATCCAGAATTAGATTATTTACCAATTGTGCTTGTCTCCACACCAGATTTTAAAGGTACATTGCAGGATGGTTTTGCTAGTGCAGTGGAGAGTATAGTTAGGGAAATTCCGCAAAAATCCTCAACGCCAAACCCCTGTCCCACACAAATCACAATTTTGGCGAGTTCTGCTTTCACTCCTGGGGATGTACAAGAAATTAAAGAAATTGTCGCTGCTTTTGGACTTGTACCAATTGTTGTACCAGACCTTTCTGGCGTTCTAGATAGTCACATAGAAGATTCTTCTGGTTTCATGGCCGCTAATGGTACAAATACAGCACAGTTGCGCTCAATGGGCAGTTCTGCGTTCACTTTGGCATTAGGTGAAAGTATGCGCGGTGCAGCACAAATTTTAGAAAAGCGATTCAATATTCCTTATGAGGTGTTTAGCGAACTCACAGGACTAGTAGCTGTAGATAAATTCTTACAAGCATTGGCGGATATCAGTGGTGTGAACGTACCAGAGAAATATCGCCATCAGCGCCGTCAGTTGCAACACGTGATGTTAGAGAATCATTTTTACTTTGGTTGCAAGCGAGTTGCTTTAGCCCTGGAACCAGATTTACTTTGGTCGATGGTTTATTTTTTGCAATCCTTGGGAGTGCAAATTCACGCCGCAGTCACAACAACACGCTCTCCTGTATTGGAAAAACTGCCGATTCCTAGTGTTACCATTGGGGACTTAGAAGACTTTGAACAATTAGCGGTTGGTGCTGATTTGCTGATTACTAATTCTCATGCAGTTGCCATTGCTCAACGATTAAAAATTCCTCTGTATCGTCAAGGTATTGCCATTTTTGACCGTTTAGATGCCTATCAGTTCACCAAAGTTGGCTATGGTGGTACGATGGAGGTTTTGTTTGATATTGGTAACCTGCTTTTAGAGCAGGAGACAGTTATTAAGCGCTATGTTAGTTAGGGACTTCCAAGTAAAAAAATATTCCACAGAAGACAGTTGACAGTGAACAGTCAACGACCTGAATTGGAATAATTTATTTTTTGGAATTACCTTAGCATAAGTAGTTTGAATACGATGGCCGGAGGGGAAAAAATGAGCTTAGCTGGATTAAGAATTGTGTTGGTAGAGCCAGCTGGGCCCCTCAATATCGGTGCGATCGCCAGGGTAATGAAAAATTTTGGATTACATAACTTAATATTAGTAAATCCCCAATGCGATCGCTTGTCAGCAGAAGCTTTAAAAATGGCTGTTCATGCCAAAGAAATTTTAGAATCTGCGGTAATAGTGGCAAGTTTACCAGAAGCATTACATGGATGTGTCAAGGCGATCGCTACTACCGGTCGCCTTTGCAGTTGGGAAATACCTTTAGAAAATCCCCGCACTGCCTTACCTTGGCTATTGGAGACACCAGAACAACCCACAGCTTTAATTTTTGGCAGGGAAGACAGGGGATTAAGCAATGAAGAATTAAATTACGCCCAGCGCTTTGTTTTCATTCCCACAAGTGAAAACTATCTATCCTTGAATTTAGCCACTGCTGTGGCAATCTGCTGTTATGAATTATCCCAATGCACGCAGCCAGGAGAAACTCAAACCTCACCCCAAAGCGAACTCGCGCCTTTAGATGTTGTGGAAACTTACTACCAGCAATTAGAATCACTATTACTGAAAATTGGTTATCTGTACCCACATACGGCAGCTAGTCGCATGGAAAAATTTCGTCAGCTGTATAATCGTGCAGGGCTACAAACAGGAGAAGTAGCTATGCTACGAGGAATTTTACGACAGGTAGAATGGGCACTGAAAACTTACAACGATAGTGAAAACTTGTAATAATTCGTTTAATATATACGCAATCACCCCCCCCAAAATATTTAATATTAAACTAAACACAAAAATGCTACTTAGTGGCAAAGTGGAATTTGAGCATCAATATTGCTCAACGGTTAAGTTTTGGGTCAGGAGTCTGCAAGAAAACAGTCCAGTGGGTCACAAGGAGTAGTAGTGTCAGAATCGAGTGACGAACTAACAGCTTTCTCGCGGCGTCAACCCTTAAACCGCCGCCAGCGTCCACAAAAAGTTCAAAAAGTGGCACCAAAGAAAGTCAAAGCCAACAGCCAGCAGCAAGTTGTTGCCGGTAAAACAGCCCTAGCACGCCCAAAAAATCAGATTGCTTCTGGGCAAATCCCAGCGACTACACGCCGGGTAAAATCGGAGCTAGTCATGCCAACAGCAGTGAAACCCATACCAACTGCTAAAGTTAAAATTCCTCCCTCACAATCGGGTGTTGCAACAGTTAAAACGGTGCGGATGGAAAAGCCAAAAATTGGCAGGCGTTCATCGCGGAAAACGCGGTTAAAGCCAATGGCCAAAACCATATTGTATATACTGCGCTTGTTAATTGTAGGTGTTGGTATGGGCGCAATTGTCGGCACAGCCTTGTCAGTATTAGACCCGGCTAATCGCATTACCACAAATTCAGCACCCCAATCTGGTAATAGTAATGTGACGCGATCGCAGGCGCAACCCACCCCTACGCCTCCAGCAGCACCTTCAACCCTACTCTTATCTCAGGAAATTCTCCCGTTAAAAAATGCCGTACAAAATTTGGCTAGCAATAACCAAAGTCTCACCCCCGGAGTTTTCTTAGTAGATTTGGATACAGGTAATTATGTAGATATCAACGCTTCTACTACTTTTCCCGCAGCTAGCACAATCAAAATCCCGATTCTAATTGCCTTCTTCGAGGACGTGGACAGAGGGAAAATTCGCCTCGATGAAATGCTCACCATGCAGCAAGACATGATTGCAGGCGGTTCGGGAAATATGCAATATCAAGCAGCCGGAACCCAGTACGCAGCTTTGGAAGTCGCCACTAAAATGATTACCATCAGCGACAACACAGCTACAAATATGCTGATTACCAGACTGGGAGGCATAGATGCTTTAAACCAGCGTTTCCGGAGTTGGGGATTAACAACTACAGTCATTCGCAACCAGCTACCAGATTTGCAAGGGACAAATACCACTAGTCCCAAAGAACTGGGGAATTTGATGGCAATTATTAGTCAGGGAAATTTAATCAGTATGCCATCACGGGATTTAATGCTGGATATTTTGCGCCGCACCCAGCGAGACTCATTGTTACCATCTGGTTTGGGAACAGGTGCAAGAGTATATCACAAAACAGGCGATATCGGCACAATGCTGGCAGATACAGGTTTAATTGTTGTTCCCACTGGTAAGCGCTACGTAGCTGCTGTGATGGTAAAACGCCCCAACAACGATCCCCGCGCCGAAAAACTGATTAGCTCAATTTCTCGTGCTGCTTACCAAGAGTTTAGCCAAAATCCAGTTACGCCAAGCAGTGGTATCAGCACCGTACCAACCAACGGTTATCAACCACAAATTGTCAATCCTGTTTTACCCAACACTGCCACAAGCACCGTACCCATGACTGGTTATCAAGCTCCGTTTATTAATCCTGTACCCAATGGTATGGGAAATACTTTACCTACAAATAATTATCAAACTCCAATTACCAATCCGCAGTATTATCCCCCAAGATAAACTTTTTAAAAGGAAATTATAGGAAACTGTAAAAAATAAATTTTCAGGTTAAAGCGTTGACTGTTGACTGTTGACAGCTAACAGTTTTCTATGGAATATTTTTATGAATTACACATTGATACAAATGACAAAATATATGTAATGGCGAAACCACATTTGTTGTAAGGTTTAGCAATGCGCTTTACCCTTAGAGAACGGTTAACACATTATCAAAGAATGATTAATCAAAGCCGGAAACGCTGTATTTTCGTGATGCATATCATGATAAATTTGTATAGTGCGTAAGTTATCGGAATCTATCTCTTCAAGTGGCTCGTGACTTTATTTTAGAACACCTAACACAGAAATTGAACTTGACAGCATAGTATCAATTTTCTGTCAATGCGTAAGTTCTAAATACAACTAAATTATAAAAATGAATCTAAAGTACGGTGAATTCGATATATTGGAGCGAGAACTAGAAGCTCTTCCACCTATGCATCGAGTGGCGTTTGCGGCAGCTTGTTGCGAGAGATTGTATCCACACTATGATATTTACTTGCGAGCAGCTAGAGAAGATGATTGGGATGGAGAAGATTTATTTAGAGTAGCACTCGATGAAATCTGGCAATTTTTGGCAGGAAAAAAGGTTGATGTGGCAAGATTTCGTCAACTTTATTCTGATTCCGACCAAAGCTACCCCGACTATGAAAACGTAGAAACTCCAGAAGCACAGAGAGCCGCAGGTGCAATTCTTAATACTTTAGAACTTTGTTTAGATCCAAGCGTACGGCAGACTATTTCAGTAGCAAAAGAAATACATGAAACTCTTTTTGAGTATATAGATTATTTATGCCAGTGTGAAGACGAATACTCGGCAGACATTTCCCACGAAGAACTAGTAGAAATAGTTTCCAATCATTCGTTTACAGTACGAGAAATGGCAAAACAAACCGAAGATTTGCAGCGCTTGCGAGAAACTCCCACCTTAACTGGTGAGTTTTTACACTGGCTGCGTACTTCTTCTGAAAATGGTGGTAAAAGTCTGCTAGATTTAAGTTGAGAAAATAATCGTGAAGGGTGCGACTAAAGAACCTCAAGAAAACGCAGCGTCAAATTTGGATGCTGCAAAAATTAAATGGTTCCGCCACCATCTCTCTATATGGGGAACGCAAAACTTACGCAATTTTCCTTGGCGGCAGACTTGTGACTCTTATGCCATTCTCGTTGCAGAAAATCTGCTGCAAAAAACAGACGCAGTTATGGTTGTTCCTATTTACAAAGCATTTCTCTTGAGGTATCCTACCCTCGAAAACTTAGCCAAGGCAAGCATTGATGAATTGAGGGAATTGCTTAAGCCTTTGGGTCTTTTCTTCCGCGCTGAAAGATTACAAAAGTGCGCTCGCATCATCTTAGAACAGTATGGAGGGAAAATCCCCGATTCAGAAAAGCAGTTGCTTGAATTACCTGGAATTGGTAAATATACAGTTCGTGCTATTTGTTCTCAAGCCTTCAATCAACCGCTAGCCGTACTCGATACTAACGTAGCTCGCATCCTCGAACGCTTCTTTGGCTTGCAAGGAGAAAGAGTCAAATCGCGCTGTAAAATTCTTTGGGGTGCGGCAGAAATAATTGCTCCTAATAAAGAAGTTGGCAAATGGAATCTAACCTTGCTAGACTTTGGAGCGATGGTTTGCAGGGCAAAAAATCCTCTTTGTAATGATTGCCCTCTCTCAGCAAAGTGCAATTATGTCCAAATGCAACGTTACTCAAATAAAGAAATATTTTTATGAAACCGCTTCCCGAATTTCAAGAATTAGCAATTACTTTATTTGCTCAAGAAATTGTACCTAGTTTTCTCACATCTAAATTTCTTAAAGAAAGTCGAATTATTCCAAAAGAATGGGAATTCGAGCGACCTCCTGAAATTAACGCTCAAACTGGAAAAGCTACATTTACTAATGATGTTGTTATTTCAGCGCGCCTCGGTGCTGTTACTTTCTCAGAAAATTTACATGGGAAAAAGCTTTTAGATGTAAAAATACCAAATATAGTTGATAAATGGGTTAAAACGTTACACAAATTCGATTATCAAGCGATAGAGATTGAACCCAGTAGCTTCTTCAGTTTTGAAAAAGAAAGTACGAAACTTTTTCGCCACTATATTCCGGCTGTTTTACTCGCTCCTGGTGACTGGCAGTCAGGCAGTCTCAAGCCGCTTAGAGCTAGTCTTAATTTGGCTTATACTTCAAAGAAAGGAGAATTGATCGTCAAAATTGAAGACGTACTCTTGCGAGAAAACGATAATTCGTTTCAGCCTGGAGCGATGTTTTCTGGAAATTTTGCTTGCGAACTCTCTGGAAATACAGCTTCACAAAAAAGAGACCGCTTGTATGAATTTCTCGAAAGTTGGCAGGAAGATGTGGAAATTTATCGAGATATCGTCAATAAAAAATTATTAGGTTTAAATAACAGTTAATAAATAATTATGGTGTCCTTAACACAAAATCTTGGCTAGGCTACAAAGCTGCTATGTCTGCAACAAGTCAGGGAAAAAAGTGTCCATTATAGATGCCTTGGGACGCGAAACTAAGTTCTGCTATGATGGCCGCGATCGCCTCATTGAAACCATTCGTCCTGATGGCACAAGCGAAAAACTCAGGTATGACTTCGACAATAGAACTCTTGCAAAAGTGTTTTGTGGTAAGATTATAGACTTGGCAATTTGCGATTAGGACTTTGAGGGTCTTTTGTTAGGTTTATATAGCAATTGACTGGGGACTGGGTGAATTGCTGATAGTAAAATTTTATAAAAAGATATTTGGTTACAGGCAAAAACTTGGGTTAAAGGTTTTTGTGCTTTAATTACAACACTCTCGCATTTTCAATTAATGTTTGAGTGATTTATCTGAAATACATTTGATTTTCTGTTTTTTCAGATGTACGGAGTTTTTGGGAAATCAAATACTAGTCGTATCTGTCCTTGGCTAATACTTAAGGCTTATTTTGTATACAGCACGTAGGATTGATTGCGGTAAGCAATTGGCAAATCCAACTGATGTTGGATGCGAGTTACAAAATAGTTAGCGTCATATTTGACCATCAGTGTCTTAGCTTGGTCGGTTGTCAAGTTGTTGTAACCTTCTGTCAGCAGTTTTTCGTTAAAGTGAGTCAAAGGATCGACCCCGTTAAAATTACCACTCAAGTCTCGCATACGGGAAAACCACTCTAATGTTCCGGCTTTAGTCTGAGCCATCAGTTTATATTTAGCAATGGTTGGACGCTCTGTCAGCCAAATGAAGTTGGCAAATTCAACTGGAGGGGACACAAAGATATCGTTTTTTGGTGTATTTTTTCGCACCCAATTAGCCATATCTTTCCACTGGGGGTCTACCTCTTGGGTTTTGTCAGGAAAATTAAGTGTGGATTGAAATTCTGTCTTAAAGTGATAAAATCCTTTGACAATGCTGATACTGACTACGATGGTACATAGCAGCGCCAACAATTTTTGTTGTTTTCTACTTGCGAAGATGCTATTTAAAGCACAAGCAAATAATAGGCAGGCATTGAGGTGCAACATTACATCACCGACGCGGAAAAGATAATACTGAAGTAATGTTCCTTGAGAATCAAATGGAGCAATAACCAATCCTAATACATAAGGAATTAGACTGATGAGCGTAAACTGAAAAAGTCCGATTTGAGCTTGGTATTCTTCCAATTGTTCTGGTAGTGTTTGAGTTCGACGATTCAACCACACAACAACAGCACTACTCACAAGCAGCACTAAATAAAATGTAGGAGTTATCCACCAATTTGCAGGCCAAGATAAAGGATTAAGGTGGTGGGGCATCCTGAGAAAAACATAAATATAAGAAATAGGTATGGGGCTTGCAGGTGTTGGACTAGACAATTGTTCGATGACTGGTTTGAGACCGAATACACCTGAAATCAGGTATAGCAAAATCATAAATCCCAATTCCCGCCCACTGGGAAAATAGATTTTTCGTCTTAAAACTATCAACACTGTTGCAAACAAAGTTGTATAACCACCAACTAAAACATGGAATGAAGTTGCTAGCCCCAACAAAAAAGCCATCAGGCGATAACGTTTTCTAAGCATAAATGCGATGGCCAAAATGACCATTGCATAAGCAAATATTTTGGTTTCTAGAACTCCAACAATTCTTTCTCCAGCAGCAACACCTTGATGTCCTCTGAGAAACATCGCAACCGCTAACATTTGCAACAGCAAATTTAGTCCGAGTTTTCTACCGATAAGTACTAGCCCCCAAGCTATCAAGGCGTAGCAAAAAAACCGGCCGATGAGAGAACTAGCTAAAAATCCCCAATGTGCTATGAAGGAACCAAATAAGCTTTGAAACAATATTCGATAAACAGGTGGTTGATTAACAGACCAATCTTTCGGAACCCAGTTAGGATCGGCGAACTGTCTTGCTAAAGGTAGAGCGTCAATGTCGTTTCTGGCCATGATGTCAGACAACAAATTTGTCAGACACAGCAATCCTAACACTGCTATGATTTCTAACATCGGCCAGTCCGTACTCTTCAAAGCCCATTTCTGGTGTAAAAGCCTTTTTTGGCTGATACTTGGTAATTTCAACATTTCAAAAAAAACAAACTTCATAACTTTTGTACTACCTAAGCAAAACTTTAATTGAACTCGATACCATATCTTTAATACGTGTTTATACTATCTTTATTCTTGAGCTAATTTTATAAGCATGGACATTATCCAGCCATACTTAAATACTGTATAAAATCTAACTAATTTTTAGTTGATTGTATTGAATTAAAATTTTGGTCAGCAAAGGAAAACATACTTAAATGACACAAAAGTATTTATGAATACAAGTACTGTTGATAACTGATAAGAAATATAACAGAGATGTATAATTAGCGGGTCTCCTGCATAATCCATAAAAAGACAAGGATTAAGGCTGGTAGGTTTTGTATTATTTACTTTAATAACGGGCATATGTGGAAACAACAAAAAAAAGATACTTCAATAGTGAAGCTGGTATTATGGGTTGCTTTAGCTACGACTCCAATGGCCAGTATGGTAGTTTCAGCACCTACACTGGCGCAATCTGCATCGCCAACACCATCTTTCCCACTGCCGCAAACAGTGGAAAATGGAACGACAGTGCGAATTGATGGTTCAAGTAGCTTGAGTGCAATCAACCAAAGTCTTAAAGATAATTTTGAAAAACAGTTTTCGGGGACAAAGGTTGAAATTGCTGCCAATGGTACTGATAAAGCATTGAGAGATTTGCTAGATGGCAAAATTGACATAGCAGCGATCGGTCGTGGTTTAACGCCAGCAGAAAAAGCACTAGGACTGGAACAAGTGCGCTTGCGCCGTGAAAAAATTGCCATTGTGGTAGGTGCAGAAAATCCTTTCAAGCAAAGTTTGACTAGTAGGCAATTCGCCCGGATTTTTCGGGGACAAATTACAAATTGGTCGCAATTAGGCGGCCCTGATGCCAAGATTCGCGTCATCGATCGCCCCGAAACCAGCGATACTCGCGATACTTTTCGCGATTACCCAGCTTTCAAAACGGCGAAATTTGCCACAGGTTCCAACGCTACCCAAGTAGCTGACGACAATACCGCCGAAATCGTTAAACAATTGGGTAAAGACGGCATTAGCTATGTGCTAGCTAATCAGATTTCCAAGTTAGAAAACGTGCGAGTTCTGCAATTACATCAAACCTTACCAGACGATGCCAAATATCCCTTCTCGCAACCATTAGTTTACGTCTACAAAAAAAATCCCCCCTTGGGTGTCGCCAGTTTTCTCGGTTTTACCCTTGCACCAGTAGGGGAGCAAGCCATAGAACAAGCTAGAGTCACTGAAGCTGAAGCCATCGCCACCACAGTTTCACAACCTACCGCCGCAGTTCCCCCAACCACAGAAGCCACACCAACCACCGCAGCTTCTCCCAGTGCAACTACTTCTGTATTTGGGGAACAACCCTTTGTGGCTCCCACTGCTCCAGAAAAAGCTCCCATTGTCAATCAACAAACACCATTTTGGTTGCTTTTACCTTTGTTGGTTACCACTGTGGGTGGAGGTTTACTGTGGTGGTTTTTTGGCAGACGGCCATCCCTGCGTGAAAAAACAGACAATGCGCTGCAACCGAATCCCGATCCACCAAACACAGATGACGCTGAAACTGTTGTCAGTGCTGACACCACCCTCCAAGTGCCAAAAGAAGACACCAGCGATCGCACTCCTTTTCAAATTTATGGTCAAACATCATCTAGTAATGGCACAACCCCAAGCGTAGCTGTATCAGAGAATAACAACTTGGGAGCCGCAGCTTTAATGGGTGGTGGTGCTTTGGCCACCGGAATTGCGGCGGGTACTTGGTCTACCTTTGGAGACAAAGACGATAACGTCACCCAAGATACAAATCAAGAAAATAATACCGAACAAAATCCTCCTGAATCCGGTGAAGTTGCATGGGACATAGAAGCCCCAGCAGCTGTTGTCAATACTTCATATCCCCAACTGCCTAATATTACAGAAGAAACATCGAATCAAGAACTGCCTTTATCTGAGGTGACAACCCCAGCCTCCGAATTACCAGATGTGCCCAAAGCAACTTCAGATTTTGAGTATTGGGACACAGAAGTGAGTGAAGAACAAATCCAAGAAGAACTCAAAGCAGAATTGGAATGGCTGGAAAGTATTACCTCAACTGAAGATATAGCTTCATTAGATTCTGACGTAGTGGTGGAAAATGAACTACCAGAATTGCCAGAAGATGTTTTTAATGTGGTAGCAGATGCAGCCGAACCTTCTGTAAATTTACCAGAAGAAGAATCGCCAGACTTGGCGGCGGCTGCCCTAGCAGCCGGAGTAGGAATTGGAGCCTGGGCTGGTAGCATTGACAATGCACCGATAACAACCGAGACAACTAATGTAGTGTATGAGGAACCACAAAGCCGTATTTTCCTCACACCCCGTACTCATAGATTGGCTGATGTTTCTTGGGAAATTTCCGAAAGCCAAAAATCAGCACTGCGGCAACAGGGCGTTTCTCAATTGCTGGTGCGGCTGTATGATGTTACTGGCATTGACTTGAGTTACCAAACTCCCCAGTTTGTAGAACAGTACGAAAGCGAAGAATTACTCAACAAGAGTGTGGAAATTCCCGCAAGCGATCGCGACTATATAGCTGAAATCGGCTATCTTGCTGAAGGCGATCGTTGGTTCCCCATAGCCCATTCAGCAATTGTGCGTGTCTTCAGTGCTGTGGAACCAGACCCCATTGTGGAGGAAACAGTTGAGACACAAGAAGAAATTCATATTGTGCTGACACCCCGCAGTCCTAAATTGGCTGATATTGCTTGGGAAATTTCCGAAAGCCAAAAATCAGCGCTGCGACAACAGGGCATTTCTCAATTGCTAGTACGGCTGTATGATGTCACTGGCATTGACTTGAGTTACCAAACTCCCCAGCTTGTAGAACAGTACGAAAGCGAAGAATTACTCAACAAGAGTGTGGAAATTCCGCTAACAAATCGCGACTACATCGCTGAAATCGGCTATCTTGCACAAGACGATACTTGGTTTTCCTTGGGACGTTCAGCAATTGTGCGTGTCTTCAATCCTGTGGAACCAGACCCCATCGTGGAGGAAACAGTTGATACCCAAGAAGAAATTCATATTGTGTTGACACCCCGCAGTCCTAAATTGGCTGATGTCTCTTGGGAAATTTCCGAAAGCCAAAAATCAGCATTGCGACAACAGGGCATTTCTCAATTGCTGGTGCGGTTGTATGATGTCACTGGCATAGACTTGAGTTACCAAACACCCAAGCTTGTAGAACAGTACGAAAGCGAAGAATTACTCAACAAGAGTGTGGAAATTCCCGCAAGCGATCGCAACTACATCGCTGAAATCGGCTATCTTGCACAAGACAATGCTTGGTTTTCCTTGGGACGTTCAGCAATTGTGCGTGTCTTCAGTCCTGTAAAACCAGACCCCATCGTGGAGGAAAAAGTTGATACCCAAGAAGCAAGCACTATTGTACTAACACCGCGTACTCCCAAGTGGGCTTATGTTTCCTGGTGTATTTCTCCCACTGAAAAACAAGCACTGCAACAACAAGGTGCTTCTCAATTGGCAGTGCGGCTGTATGATGTCACTGGCATTGACTTGAGTTACCAAACTCCCCAACTCGTACAGCAGTACGAATGTGAAGAAGTAGCAAGCGATCGCTTTGTGGCGATTCCTGTAAGCGATCGCAACTACATTGCGGAAATTGGTTATCTTGCAGATGGCGATGGTTGGTTGACCGTGGCGCGTTCGGAAATTGTGCGCGTCTTTAGTCGTCCTCAAGGAGAGTTTTGGTTTGTTGCAGATGCTGAATTAATTATTCACGGAGCAACCGAACCCAATACAACCGTAGCCATTGGTGGTAACGCCGTCAAAATCAAACCCGACGGTACTTTCCACCTCCGTCTTCCCTTTTCCGATGGTTTAATGGACTATCTGATCACAGTAGCTGCGGATGGAGAATCACCAAAAACTATTCATAAGAAATTCTCCCAAGAAACTTACGAAAGCTAATACCATTTTCGATTTTGCAAAAAGTTGAGCGCAAGAAACCTGCGCTCAATTTTTGTAGGAATTACGCGACAACTTTAAAAAATAGACCTCTTGCAAAAGTTACTTTTGCTCATAGGGGGGAAAGGGAAAAGGTTAAAGGGAAAAGGGTTTTTATTTGCCCTTTCCCCTTTACCCCTTACCCTTTTCCCACTTCTCTTAGAAGTCTAATGCGTCCAACAAAGTCAAGTTTCTGGTAGAACCCAAGCAATTCAAGCTTTGAGAAATTGGGTGCGGAATAATGTTTAATGTGGATGTTGCTGATTAAAAATTGTCATTCGCATTAACATTATTCTACAAAGTAGGATATCGCTTTAAGATTGGATATCACTAGAAAATTTTACCTGATATGCCAATTTCGCCAATTCCCAATCAACACTCAGCAAAAAATGACTGCAAGGCTTTGGCTCATTTTCTCATTGGAACACCAGGAAGCGGTAAATCTACCTTTGCGGAATTGATATCTCGGTTGGGAAATTACGAAATTATTTCTACTGATGAAATTCGTCAACAATTATATGGTGACGCGACAATTCAAGGGGAATGGCACAAAATCGAATCCACTGCGATTAACGCTATTTGTACAGCATTGAAGTTGGGTAAAAGTGTTATCTACGACGCTACAAATTGTAAGCGTTGCTTTCGGATGGATTTTTTGTTAAAAGTAAATACCAAACTTAGACAATGCAATTTACCCCAACTTAATTGGATTGGTTGGTACTTAGAAACTTCTTTGCAAACTTGTATTCAGTGGAATCAACAACGCCAACGCCAAGTTCCGCCAAATGTGATTGAGAGTATGTATCAACAGCTGCAAGATTTTCCGCCAATTACCGGAGAAGGATTTGCCGCAATAAATAAAATCAACGTCACTTCACCGAAATTTTCTCAACAGCAAATTGCCAAACTAATTGCAGGTATTCCACGTCAAATTATCAATTCTCAAAATCGTCATGCAAACATCACACTTCATCGTTACAGTAATTTGGTGGATTTTGAGCGTTTGATGTATTTAATCTACTTAATTATTAATTATCCTGGTATTGGCGAGTTCCACATAACTCAGCCAAAACTTTTAGAAAACATTCTTGGCTATGTTGCAAATTTTGTTAACTCACTGGAAGAAATTACTGTGATTATGGCTAAATTGCGGGGTATGGTTTATGCCAGGGAAGAGGCCATCGTTGCTGATTTAGAATGGCTACAAACTCAAGGAATTATCAATAGTAATTTTCCAGTCAATTATCAAAAAGTTCCAGAATTGGATACTTGTGAATTAACATCATTAA